>Ga0169931_10005023_pt1 | contig 20341 bp, 19 predicted proteins | sample Kivu_15m_20L_FD_129675 | JGI IMG/M metagenome (GOLD analysis project Ga0169931, IMG submission 129675) | Freshwater microbial communities from Lake Kivu, Western Province, Rwanda to study Microbial Dark Matter (Phase II) - Kivu_15m_20L... | ecosystem: Environmental > Aquatic > Freshwater > Lake... | reverse complement strand
CGCTTCGCGGACTTCGGCAAGCAGTTCCGCTGCGACGTCCTTTCGCGCGACGACCGCCACATGATCGCGTGGATGGCGGCCAACGTCGGGCCGGAAGAGCCGCTCGTCACGGCCGCATGGGTGCGCCTCGAGATGCAGCAGAAGACCGCGCATCCGGTGCTGATCGAGACCGAGACGCTGTGGATGCTGACGTACATGCCCGAGCTCGGCTCGGCGGTCGGTCCGATGGTGAAGGACTTCTTCGAGATCGACTATGCGGATCGCGACGCCGTGCTCGCGCTCTCAGGGGGCGAGCGCCTCGCGCTCACGCATCCGCACTGGTCGCGGGTGTGGAGCGAGCGCAGCGAATCACGCTGGCGCGAGCTCGCCGAGACGTACGACTTCGAGCTCGTGGTGTCGCCGCAGGACACACCGCTGAAGCTGCCGCTGGTCGTCGATGGCGAGCGCGTCGATCTCTACCGCGTGCCGCGTCGCTGAGCGTTCACGACAGGATTGCGCGCAGCGCACGGTCGACGTCCGCGTACTTGAACGCGTAGCCCGACTTGAGTGCGCGCTCGGGCACGCAGCGCTGGCTTCCGATCAGCACGGACGCGGCGCCCGAGCCGAACATGAGCTTCAGCATGAACGGAGGCACGGGGAAGATCGCGGGCCGCGACAGCGCGCGCCCGAGGGCCTTGCTGAACTCCCTGTTCGTGCAGGCGCCCGGAGCGACGCCGTTGACGGGACCGCTGACAGTCTCATCGCGCAGTGCGTGCAGGATCAGGCCGCACAGGTCGTCGATGTGAATCCAGCTCATCCAGTGGGCGCCGGAACCGATCGGACCGCCGAGTCCGAGCTTGAACGGAGGCAGCATCTGCTTCAGCGCGCCGCCGGCGCCGAGCACGATGCCGATGCGGAGCCTCACGACGCGCACGCCGAGCTCGCTGGCGCGCTCCGCTTCGCGCTCCCACGCCGTGCAGACCTCCGCGAGGAAGTCGCCGCCGGCCTTGGCGCTCTCGGGCAAGAGGCGCTCGCCCTGATCGCCGTAGACACCGATCGCGGACGCGTTGACGAGCACCTTCGGCTTCGTTGCGCTCGCCTTGATCGCGTCGACGAGCTTGCGCGTGCCGTCGATACGGCTGCCGCGGATCTCGGCCTTGACCGCGTCGCTCCAACGCTTGCCGAGCACCGGCTCGCCCGCGAGATTCACCACGGCATCGAAGCCCGACAGGTCGGTCGGCATGGTCACGTACTCGACGCCCGCCATCACCGGTTGGTTCGCCGGATGGCGCGTCGCAACCACGACCTTGCCGCCGCGATCGACGATCATCTGACGCAGCCGCGTGCCGACGAAACCCGTTCCGCCCGTGATGAGAATGCGCTGGTTCATGGGGCGGAGGATCGTTCGCGCCGTTGCCGCTTGCAACTCCTCCGGGCCGAATCGCGGCTGCTGCGGGCGAGTGGAAACAGCGTTTGGGCCGCTCGTGACGCCCGGCTAGGCTCTTTGGGCACCAAGGGACCCACGCGCACACATGCAACGTCTCGCTCTCGCCACCATTTCACTCGCCCTCGGCCTGTTCGGCTGCGCCGCTCCGTCACCCCGCGCGCCTTCGCCGCTCGACGAGGCGCACGCGCTCGGCACGCGGATGGTCGGGAGCTACTCGAGCCACGCACAGTCGCTCGCGGATCCTGAGTTCCGCGACGTGCGGCTGCACATGGCGCGCATCTGGCCGGAGCGCAACGACGGCTGCTGGCTGTACGTCGAGCAGGCGATGGCGAGCGCGCTGGAGCGGCCCTACCGCCAGCGCGTTTACTGCGTGCAGCCGAGCGCCGATGGCTCGACCGCGAGCCACGTGTTCGAGCTGCCGGGCGTGGCGCTCGACTACGCGGGAGCGTGGAGCGATCCGACGCGCTTTGCGGCACTCTCGCCGGAGCGCCTCGTCCAGCGCGAGGGCTGCACGGTCTATCTGCGGCGCGACGGCAACGCGTGGCGCGGCGCGACGCGCGCGAGCGACTGCATCTCGACGCTCAATGGGGCCGCCTACGCGACGAGTGAGGTCGTCGTCTCCGCCACGTCGCTCACGTCGTGGGACCGCGGCTTCGACAAGGACGGCAAGCAGATCTGGGGCGCCACGAAGGGCGCCTACGTGTTCGATCGCGAGTGAGCCGCGTGCGCCCTACTCGGGCGCGAGCTCGAGGAGCGGCGCCTTTTCGGCCACTTCCGCGCCGTCGGCGACGAGCACGCGCACCACGCGCGCGCGCGCCGGAAGACCGCCCGTCGGCTGGTAGTGGACGAGAGTGAAGGTCTTCATCACCTCGACCAGCCCGATCGCGCGGCCCGCTTCGATCACGTCACCCACGCTCGCGAGCGCGGGCTCCCCGGGAGCCGCGCGGTGCCAGAAGCGACCGGCCGATGGCGAACGGAAGAGCGGCGCGCCGCTCGAGCCGGCGCCTGCGGCGTCCTCGCTCGCGCTGGCCGTCGCGCCCGCCAGCGGACGCAGGCGGTAGAGCACCGTTCCGTAGCCGACCGGTGCCTGCACGCGCTCGTGCAGGTCGCCATCGACGAGCCCCGCGACCTCGTCCGGCACGCGCAGCTCGCAGGCTCGACCGAGCGTGAGCAGCGTGCCCGCGCGCGCACCGGCGACGAGTGCCATGCCATCGCGCGCGGCGTTCGTGAACAGTCCCACGCTCGGACACTCGAGCAGCACGTGCTCGCCTTCCGTGCGCGCGCGCAGGTAGAGGATCTCGGCGCTCATCCGCGGGCCTCCCACAGCGCGGCCGCGTCGTGCAGCGACCAAATGCGCGGGTTCTTCACGCGCCGGTAGCCGATCGACTGGTAGCTCGCCTCGGCGAACAGCTCGAGCCACGCGCGCAGCTCGACCGGGCTGACGAGCTCGTCGGTGTCCATCTGCGCCGCCGACTTGTAGGGCGACATGTCGCCTTCGATGCGCGCTTCGGTGTCGCGCATGCCGGCCTCGATTTCCGCGCGTTCCTTGGGATCCTGCGTGAGGATCTCGAAGTCGTCGTCGAGCTTGGTGTTGTAGGCCGCGATCGCGAGCGTGCGACCCTCCATCACGCTCTGGCGCGCGAGCACGGTCGAGAGCTGCACGACGGGCTCGTAGGGCAGGCCCGCGAGCGCGTAGTAGCCCGCGCCGGAGGCCTTGCGCAGCAGCACCGTGAACATCGGCACGCTGTTCGTGCTGTTCGAGTAGATCAGGCTCGAGCCGTAGCCGAGCAGGCCGAGGCGCTCGGCCTCGACGCCGATGTCGAAGCCCGAGATGTCTTGCAGCCACACGAGCGGGATCCCGTCGTCGTTGCAGGCGCGCGAGAAGGCCGCGAGCTTGGCGATGCCTTCCTTGTAGAGGATGCCGCAGGGCTTCTTCTTGCCCCGGTGCTCGGGGTCGTCGATCACGCCTTGACGGTTGGCGACGAAGCCCATGTAGAGACCGTTGACCCGCCCGACGCCGACCACCATCTCGCGGCCGCGCTGCGGGCAGAACTCCCAGAACAGCGAGCGATCGACGAGGCGCGCGAGCACCTCGTCCGCGTCGTAGGTCATGCGGTGGTCGGTGGGGAACAGGCCTGCGAGCTCGTGACTCGGCTGCTGCGGCAGCGCGGCCTCCGCGCCGTGACGGTAGTACGCGGCGCCGCTCGACGGCAGGCGCTCGATCTCCGCGCGAATCATCGCGATCGCAGTTTCATCGTCCGGCACGCGCACGTCCGCGCACGCCGACTGGTGCACGTGCACCTCGGGTCCGCCGATGTCGAGACTCGAGAGATGCAGGCTCTTCGCGCCTTTGATGAGCGCCGCGCCCGCGATGACCATGTAGGCCTGCTCGGTCATGTACACGCGATCGGAGATGATCGGCATGTAGCCGCCGCCCGCGATGCAGTCGCCGAACACGCCGGCGATCTGGGGCACGCCCGCGGCAGACAGCAGGCTGTTCATCTTGAAGATGTGGCCCGCGCCCGTGCGTCCGGGGAAGGTCGCGGACTGTTCGGGCAGGTAGAGACCGCTGCAGTCGACGAGGTAGATGACCGGCAGGCGCAGGCGCAGCGCCATCTGCTGCGCGCGTTCGATTTTCTCGGGCGACAGCGGCCACCACGAGCCGGAGGCGACCGTGTTGTCGTTGGCGATCACCATCGTCCAGCGGCCGCCGACGCGCACGTAGGCCGTGACGACGCCCGCGGCGGGGGACTCGAGCTTGCCGAACTTGCGACCGTGGTTGACGAACGCGAGCACCTCGAAGACGCGCGAGCCGGAGTCCTTCAGGAGCTCGATGCGCTCGCGTGCCGTGAGCTTGCCCTTCTTGTGCACGCGCGCGGCGTATTCCGCGCCCCAGCCCGCGGCGATCTTCGCGCGGCGCTCGGCGAGCGTGGCGTCGAGCGCGCCGAGCGCCGTGCGGTTGCGGTCGAACGAAGCGCCATCGAGGAAGGCCTCGCGCGCGCGACCGATGGGAACCAGCGGAACCTTGGCCATGGGATCTTGGGGCTCCTAGCGTGCGGAAGCGGGCCAGCCCGGAATCGAACGCGTGTCGTAGGTGCCGGCGCGGAAGTCGCGCGAGTCGAGCACCGCGAGGTGCAGCGGCAAGGTCGTGGCGACGCCTTCGACGCGCGCGTGCCGCAGACAAGCGAGCAGCGTTTCGATCGCGCCCTCGCGCGTCGGCGCGTGCGCGATCACCTTCGCGATGAGCGAGTCGTAGTGCGGCGAGACCGAGTCGCCGGCCTGCATGTGCGTGTCGACGCGAAGCGTGCCGGGGCCGCGGTCGAGCGGGAACTCGAAGGCTGCGAGCGTCCCCGGCGACGGACGGAAGCCGTTGGCCGGATCCTCGGCGTTGATGCGCACTTCGATCGCGCTGCCGGAGAGCTTCACGTCGTCCTGCGAGAGCGCGAGCCGACCGTTCGCGGCGACCTTCAGCTGCAGGTGCACGAGATCGAGCCCCGCGACGAGCTCGCTCACGCCGTGCTCGACCTGCAGCCGGGTGTTCATCTCCATGAAGTAGATCGCACCGTCGTCCGCGCGCAGGAACTCGATCGTTCCAGCGCCGACGTAGCCGATCGACTGCGCCGCGCGCACCGCGATCGCACCGATGCGCGCGCGCGTCGCGGCGTCGAGCACGGGACTCGGGCTCTCCTCGACGAGCTTCTGGTGGTTGCGCTGCACCGAGCACTCGCGCTCTCCGACGTGCACGCAGTTGCCGAAGCGATCGGCCATCACCTGCACTTCGATGTGGCGTCCACCTTCGAGGTACTTCTCGAGGTACAGCGCGCCGCTGCCGAAGGCGCTCTCCGCCTCGGCCGACGCCTGCACGAAGGCCGCGCGCAGCTGGGCCTCGTCGAAGCACTTGCGCATGCCGCGACCACCGCCGCCAGCATCCGCCTTGAGGATCACGGGATAGCCCGCTTCGCGCGCACACGCGACGGCCTCGTCGACCGAAGCGAGCAGCCCGATCGAGCCCGGAATCACCGGCACTCCCGCCGCGCGCATCGCGGCCTTCGCGGGTGCCTTGCGTCCCATCACTTCCATCGCCGAGCTCGGCGGACCGACGAACGTCACGCCGTGCTGCTCGCACAGCGCAGCGAAGCGCGGGTTCTCGCTCAGGAAGCCCCAGCCGGGGTGCAGCGCCGCGCAACCCTGCTGCAGCGCCGCCTGCACGACGCGCTCCATCTTCAGGTAGCTCTCGCGCGACGCCGACGGCCCGAGGCACACGACGTCGTCCATGCACGCGAGCCAGCGCGCGCCGAGATCGGACTCGGACGCGACGCCGACGGGGGAGATGCCGAGGTCGCGGCACGCGCGCGCGACGCGCACGGCCACCTCGCCGCGGTTGGCGATCAGGAGGCGTCGGAACATGGCGGGGGGAGGTTAGCAGCGGCGCGAACGGAATGCGCTCGGAGCCGCGGGCAGGGCGGAGTTCGACCGCAGCGGCCGAGGGACTGGAATGGGCGCTCCGGCGGCGCCGCGGTTGGCCCGGGAGCGACGCTCCATGCGCTAAGGTACGCGCACGATGTTCCCGCAGATGGTGCTCGCCGCGCTGGCTTGTCTCGGCACGCCCGAGGACGTGTCCGGGGCGCTGGCCCGGCTCTCCTCGAGCGCCGCGCAGGAGCGCCTCGCGGCCGAGCGCTGGCTCGCGGCGCACTTGCGGCCCGAGGACTTCGCGCTGGCGGCCGAGACCGTCCGAAGCGGCGGTGCGGAGGAGCGCACGCGGCTCGCGCGCGCACTCGGTTCTGACGAGCGCCACTTCGAGCTCGCGCTCTTGTTCGCCGCGGATGCGGATCCGGAGCTCGCGCGGCTCGGCAACGAGGCCTTCACGGCGCTTGCGGTGCGCTGGTTCGGCGACGAGCTCGCGCCGTGGAAGGACGAGCGCGTCATGCGCGAGATCGCGGGTCGCTCGCGCGGCATCGTCTCTACAGCGCCCGGCTCGACGACGGCGGAAGCGCTGATCGAGCGGCTCGCGCGCCACGCTCCGACGTTTCACACCGATCGCGCGCGCGACGTCGAGCTCGGCATCGCGGTCGAGCCTGCGGTGTATGCGGAGATGCTCGCAGGCAAGGTTCCCTGTCGCGCGGAGCGTGGCGCCGTGCGCAGCGGTCCCTTCGAGCTCGTGCTCGCGCGCGCGCTCGTCGATCTGCGCGTGAGCTTCGAGGGCCACGGCTTCGAAGGCCTGCGTCCATTCGTGCGCATCGGCTGGCAGCCCGATCTCGGCGGCAAGGAGACGCACCAGCTCGTGATCGACTGGTGCCGCGATGTCGAGCGCTATCCGGAGCGCCCGCGCGGCTCCGGTGCGGCGCGCGCGCTCGCCGGCTGTGGCTGGCCGGCGGCGCTCGAGTGGCTCGAGCGCCGCTGGGAACGCACGCGCGACGCGAATGCGCTCGATGGACTGCTCGTCGCCGCGGCGCGCGGCCGCGTGGTGCCGATGCTCGCGACGGCGGGTGTGGTGACGGCGCTGCTCGACGACGCGCGCGTGCAGCGCGAGCGCGACGGGAGCTTCGACGCACGCTCGCGCCAGGTGCTCGTCGCCGTCTCGCGGCTGCCGCGCTACGGCATGCGCGGCGAAGACCTTGCGGCGCTCGTCGAGGCGAGCGCACTCGGCGGCCGCGACGGTGAGCTCGCGCGGCTGGCGATGCTCGCGGGGATGGGGCACGCGTCCGCGCCACTCGTCGCGCAGCTGCGCGCGTCGCTGGCCGTGGCCCTGCCCGAGGGCGACGAGCGGGCCGCGCTCGAGCGCGTGGTCGCGCTGCGGCTGCTCGCCCAAGTTGCGCGCGGAGACGAGCCGCCGGTCGCGCTGGCGCTGAACAAGTCGCTCCTTTCGCTCGCTCTGCGCGAGCGCGCGGACCATGAGCTGCTCGCGTGGTCGCTCGCGGCGCGCGCCGTGCCCGAGGTCGATGCGGTCGCGCTCGTGCCGCTGCTCTCCGACGCCGAACTCGCGCTGCTCGTGGAGTGGCTCGCCCTCGACGAGCGCACGCGCGCTGCGGCGGCCACGCTCGTGCGCAGCTGGCTCGCAGCGGAGCGCGACGATCGCGTGCTCGCCGAGCGCTTGCGCGCGCGCGCCCTGCTCGGCGACCCGTCGCGGCTGCGCGCTCTGCTCGAGCTCGCGCGCACGGGCGCGGGAGCTGCGTCCGTGAAGCGACTCGAGGTGCTCGCGCTGCACGCGGGTCTCGCGGATGCTGCGGCGCGCGCGGCGTGGGTGGCGGAGTTCGACGCGACCACGCTCTCCGAGCGCGATGCGCGCTGGCCGCTCGTCGGCGAGCTCGCGGCGTCCGAGGAAGGCGCTGCGCTGCGCGAAGCACTCGCGGGCTGGGCCAAGGGCGCCGCGATGGCCGAACGCTCGCTCGACGCACCGTGGGTGCGGGCCTACGAGCGCGCGCTGCAGGGGCTGCTCGCGCGCGGCGAGGACCGCGCCAGCGCCGAGCTGCGCCGCGCGCTCTCCGCGGCCCTGCGACGCCCGCCCCCGCGCCATCCGCTGGCCGAGGGCCTGCAGTTCGGCACGTGGCCCGCGCTGCCCGGGCCGCCGCCGCGCTCGCTCGAAGCGCTCGAGCTCGGCCTGTGAGGCAGCGGCGGCTCCCGCGAAAGACTTTCCCTAAGGGCTTGGATTGGATGCGGCCGATGTCGCATCCTGTCGCGACCCGCGAGGTCGTCTCGAGATGAGTTCCTCCACCCAGCCCGCCGCCCCGCTCCCGATCGCCAGCGCCGAGGAGTCGAAGAAGGTGCCGATCACGCGCGAGGAGCTCGCGGTGACGAGCGCCCCGGGCTCCCAGCACGCCGAGCAGTTCCGCGCGCTGCGCAACTCGATCGTCGCGCTCAACCCCGACGGCGCTTCGCGCACCGTGGTGCTGACGAGCGCGCTGCGCGGCGAAGGCAAGAGCGTCGCGACGCTGAACCTCGCGCTCGCGCTGGCGGAGATGCCGGGCGTGCGCGTGCTCGTGATCGACGCGAACATCCGCGCCCCGGGCATCGAGGACCTCCTCGGCCTGCCGCGCGCGCAGGGCCTGACCGAGCTGCTCTCCGGCCGCCTCGCGCCTGACCAAGCCATTCGCCCCACCTCGGCGAGCGGCGTCTCGATCGTCGGTCCCGGCTCCGAGCCGCGCAACACGAGCGAGCTGCTCGCCGGCGAGCGCATGCGGACTCTGCTGCGCACGCTGAAGCAGCGCTACAGCTACGTGCTGATCGACACGCCCGAGGCGACCACGACGAGCGATGCTTCGCTCCTCGGCGCGATGGCGGACGGCGTGATCGTCGTCGTGCGGCTCGCGTCGACGCCGAAGAGCTACGTGGAGCAGACTTGCCGCCAGCTCGAGTCGCTCGGCGCCAATCTGCTCGGCACGTGCCTCACGGGCGCGCAGGTGCCCGACACCGCGACGCGCTAGAAAAGCAGGCCCTGCACGGCGCGCTCGCTCGCACGCGGAGCCTGCGCATGCGGTGCAGCACGCTTGGCCGCGCGCTGCGGCAGCGCGAAGGGGCGCCCGGCGCGCGCTGCGCGGATCAGGCCGAGCACGTGCTCGCGCTCCCACGCGAGTGCGCGCTCGAAGTCCGGGTACGCGCGCTCGCGCGCCACGAACTCGCGTCCGTGAATCACGCGGCGGCCCTTGGAGCGCTCGGGGCGATCGAGCACCGAGTGCAGCAGCTCGTGGAACAGCACGTAGCGCACGAACCACGTCGGCACGTCCGCCGAGTCGAGCGCCGGGTGCATGCGCACGACGCGGTTCACCGGATCAAAGCTGCCGAGACGCACCGAGCGCCGCGAGCGCGAGCCGCTCTTGCGGCCCCAGCCCACGGGCGGCCAAGCGCGCACTTCATCGTGCGCGAAGTGGTGCTCGATCACGCCCTGCGCGAGCGCGGCGAGGTCATGGTGCGCGCCGCGCGGCTCGAGCCGCACGCTCGCAGGCTTCTCGTGGGCGAGCGCCCGCACGCTCTCGTCGATCCACGCATCGAGCGTCGCGCAGGCCTTGCGCGCGCGGCGCCCCGAGCGCATCCACGTCGCGAGCGCGTGGCGAATCGCGGGCGGAGCAGCGGCGAAGAAGCGCGCGAGCGAGACGTGGTACGTGCCGCGCTGGCGCTGCACGCGCACGACCTGATGGCGCGCACGGCTGAAGCGCACGCGCACCGGCGCCTCGAGCTCGCGCTCGAGCAGCGCGCTCCAGTCGCTCTCGCCGAACGGCGGCGTCGGCTCACTCGGCTGCGCGGAGTCCATGGTGCGACGGCAGAGTGGAACGCCTCGGCGCGCGGGGCGCAAATGCAGCGGGGGCCGCCCAAGGGCGACCCCCGCCGAGACACTGCGCAGCCTGCGCGCGAGCTAGTTGCCGATCGCGAGATCGCGGCTCGTGGTCTGGCCCTCGAGCACGCGCACCTGCACTTCGGAGCCCTGCTGCTCGACGATCTGGTCGATCGCGTCGGACGGGGCGCCCGAAGAACGCGCGGCCGCGAGGCGATAGTCGCCGGGCCGGACGTGGGGGATCGAGAAGCGGCCTTCGCCGTCCGTGCGGTCCTGGTACTGCTCGTTCGCGGCGACCGAGAACAGGCTGACCATGCAGCGCGTGCAGGGCGCGCCGGTGGCGTCGACGACCTTGCCCTCGACCGAGCCGCCGGGCAGGAGCTGCACGGAGCCGACGTCGTTGGGCTGGCCTTGGATCACGACCACGTCGACGACCCAGCCGGCCGTGTAGTCGGGGTGCTCGACCTGCAGGCGGTAGCGGCCCGGGTTGAGCAGCTTGGCTTCGAACAGTCCGTCGGCGCCCGAGCGGACTTTGCGCTCCGTGGCGCGCGCCGCGATCATGTCCTGCAGGAACGGGTCCGTGGCCATGGCCTCCGGCAGGTCGCCGTCGCGCGTGGCGATCGTGGCGCCGGCGATCGGCTTGCCCGTGGCACCGTCGAGCACGCGGCCGCGGATCGAGCCGCCCTTCGTCAGGCCGATCGACAGCGGCGGGGCACCCGAGCCGTCGACCACCGTGAACGAGTCGGTGACCGTCGAGGCGTAGCCCGAGGCGGTGACCTTGACGGCGAAGGTGCCGGGGTCGACGCCGACGAGCGTGAAGCTGCCGTCTTCCGAGCCCTTGACCGTCTCGCGCACTTCCGTGGGCTCGTAGGTCATCGGCGCGCTGCCTTGGATCGGGATGGCGGTGTTGACGTGCAGCAGGTTGACCTTGAAGTCGCGCACCGGAGCGTTGGTGGCGAGGTCGTACACGCGGCCCGAGAGCGACGACTGGCGCAGCATCGCGAGCTCGACGTTGACGTCGCCCGCCGAGACGCGGTTCTGGCGCGCCATGCGGTAGCCCTTGGCCTGCACCATGAGGATGTAGGAGCTCTGGGCGAGGCCGTTGATCTGGAAGTTGCCCTGCTCGTCCGAGAGCGTGTCGCCGCGCGACTGCACGTTCGAGCCGTAGTTGATCGCGTAGACCTTGGCGCCGACCACGGGCTCGTTGTCGGGGCCAAACACGCGGCCGACGATCGGCTGGCCGAGGTTGAGCGTGAAGTTCATCTCCTGAACCTCGCCCTCCTCGCCGGTGAAGGTGCGGTCGTGGTGGATCTGGCGCTCGAAGCCGTCGGCCCAAGCCGAGACGATGCGCGGGCCAGGCGAGACGTTCTTGAACTCGAAGAAGCCCTGCCCGTCCGTGCGCGCGGTGAGCCGGTCGGGGCTCGCCATCTCGAAGCTCATCATGTAGGCCGAGTCGATGTTGACCTCGGCGTCGGCGATCGGCGCGCCCGTCGTGTCGCTGACGTAGCCGCGGAAGACCGAGCCCGCGCGCAGGATCAGGTCCGGGGCGCGCACTTCACCGCTCTTGGGGACGCGCAGGCCCTCTTCCTGCACCGCGGAGTACTCCGGGTGGTTGGCCATCACGTAGTAGTTGCGGCCCGGGTCGACGCCGCGGAACGTGTAGGCGCCCTTGGCGTCGGTCGTCGTGGTCAGGCGCTTGCCCGAGGCTTCCTTGTTCGCGAACCAGTCCATGGCCAGCGACTCGCCCATCATGGCGTCCATCGAGAGCTTGACCGTGGCGCCCTCGACGGGCTTCTGGGCGGCGCTGAGCACGAAGCCGACCACGCGCGCATTGCCGGTGGTGGGTTCCTCGACCTCGCCGGGGATGTCCTCGCCGGCCTCGGGAGCGGCATCGGTGCGCTCGTCTTCGATGCGCGGGGCGCTGACGCGCTCGGGCGCCGGGGCGCTCGCGGTGTTCGCGGCCGAGTCGTCGGAGTTCACGGCGGCGACATCCTCGGTCGGCTCGGGACCCTTGCGGGTGAACACGACGAAGGCGGTCACGAGGAGCGCCACGAGGGCGAGCGCGAAGATCAGCGGCTTGGACTTCATGGGAGGCGTTCAGTGTGGTTCGAAGGCGCGGTCGGGGGGCTCCCCGAGGCGGTCAGGACCGGTCGGGTCGGCAGGATAGGTCGCCGACGCCGCCTTTGGACGACTCGTGGTGGACGATCCTTCCCGCGAGCGGGAGGAAAGGGGGGCGCGGTCGCGGGAATGGGACCGGGGCTGGGCCCACGGCGCCTAGCCCGGGCCCGGGCCGCTCTGGGGCTTCGGGGCGGGGGCGAGGGACGGGTCCTCGTCCTGCTCGGGGCCCGGCCAGAAGGCCTCCCGGCGCACCTGCCAGGCGAGGAAGTAGGCGAACAAGAGCTGCTCGAACTCGAGCTTCTTGTAGACGTCGAGGCGCATCGAGCGCAGCACGAGCCCGCCCTCGAGCCGGGCCAGCTCCCCCGTGCGGGGCGCCTGGATCGTCCAGCCCGTCCGCAGGCCGGAGAGCGGCACGACGCGCAGCGGGCGCGAGCCGGTGTGCAGCACGATCTCCCGGCGCAGGAAGCTCGAACGCAGCGAGGATCCCAGCCATTCGCGGCCGGCGGTCCACAGCGAGAACTGCGAGCGCAGGATGCCCGGGTCGCGGCGGAAGTGCAGCACTTCGCCCTTGAGCGGGCTCCACACGCCTTCGCACACGAGGCCCCAGCGATTGCGGCGCATGCTGAGCACGCCGAGCTCGCCGTCGTTGCCGAAGACGCGGTGGGTCGTGTTCCACAGGCCGGAGACCTGGGTGCGGTAGCGGGCGACGGGTTCGGCCATGGCGAGTGGGCGGGCGGGGCGCGAGTGTACTTCGGGCGCGAGGGGCCTCGAGCCTGAGCGCGGCGACTAGTGTGGCCCGGGCACGGCGCCGAGCAGCGCGCGCAGGCGCCTCACGGCCCCGGAAAGGATCTCCGCCGCCCGGTCCACCTCGGCCTCGGTGGTGTAGCGCGAGAGCGACAGGCGCACGCTCGACGAGGCCTCGGCCGGGGTGAGCCCCATGGCGAGCAGTACGTGGGACGGGCGGTGGCGCGAGGCGGAGCAGGCCGCGCCGGTCGAGACGCACAGGCCCTCGTCGGAGCACAGCGCGACCAGCGCCTCGCCCGAGATGCCCTCGAAGCGCAGGTTGGCGGTGTTGCACACCCGCGGCGCGCCGCGGCCGTGCACGTGCATGCCCTCGACCGCGCGCTCGAGCCCGCGCTCGAGCCGATCGCGCAGGGCTGCGAGCTGCTCGGGTCCGCCCCGATCGAGCCAGTCCTTCGCCAGCGCCGCGGCCTTGCCGAAGCCGACGATGCCCGGCACGTTCTCCGTACCGCCGCGCCGCTCGTGCTCCTGCGGACCGCCACGCAGGAGCGGCTCGAGTTCGACGCCGCGCCGCACGTACAGCGCTCCCACGCCCTTGGGGCCGTGCAGCTTGTGGGCGCTGAAGGCGACGAAGTCTGCGCCGAGCGCCTCGCACGAGAAGGGCAGCTTGCCGGCGGCCTGCACCGCATCGACGTGCAGCAGCGCGCCCGCCGCGCGCGCCGCCGCCGCGACGGGGGCGAGCGCGTGGACGACGCCCGTCTCGTTGTTCACCGCCATCACGCTGACGAGGGCCGTGCGCTCGTCGAGCTCGGCATGCAGCGCGTCGAGGTCGAGGCGGCCCTCGCCGTCGACGCCGATCGTCACGAGCTCGCAGCCCTCGGAGCGCGCGGCCGCCAGCGGCTCGAGCACGGCCGGGTGCTCGACCGCGCTGGCGAGCACGCGCCGTCGGCCGGGCTGCGCGCGCAGCGCCGAGCGCAGCGCCGTGACGTTCGACTCCGTGGCGCCCGAGGTGAAGCACAGGCGCGCGGGCGAGCCGGCGCCGACGAGCCGCGCGAGTGCGGCGCGACCGGCGGCCACGGCCTGCGCGGCCTCCTCACCCGCCGAGTGCAGGCTCGAGGGATTGCCGAAGCGCTCCGTGAAGCACGGCCACAGCGCCTCCAAGACCTCGCGCGCCGGCGCGGTGGTGGCGTTGTTGTCGAAGTACAGGAGGTTCGACACGTCGGCCGTGCGCGCGTCGGGCGAGTGGGGGCCTAGAACAGCGCGCTGATCTTGACCGGCAGGGCGTCGCCGGTGAGCTGGCAGGGCTCGCAGAAGTTGTTGGCCGGGCCCGGCAGGTGGCGGCAGCCTTCGCAGTCGGAGAGCTTGCGGCTGGCGACGGTGATGCGCGCACGCTGGGCCTCGAGGGTGCGGATGCGCTCCTGCAGGAGGCGGTCCTGCTCGGCGAGCACCTTGCGCACCGCCTGCAGCAGGGCATGGCGGTTGGCGCCGTGCTCGCGGGTCGCCATCAACTCGCGGATCCGGTCGAGGTGCAGGCCGAGGTCCTGCAGGTCGCGGATCATGTTGAGGCGGTTGAGGTCGGTCTGACGGTAGTAGCGGAAGCCGCCTTGGCTGCGGTGCGCCGGGGTCAGGAGGCCCACTTCTTCGTAGTAGCGCAGCGTGCGCAGATTGGTCCCCGCGATGCGCGCGAAGTCGCCGATCTTGAGCAGGTCCGAGCTCGGGGGTTGCAGGTCGCGGTCGATCATGGGCGCCGTGTGAAGGTTCTCGAAAGCTTGCGAGCAGCTGGCCAGTCGGTCCCCTAGATCGGCCGGTCGAGCGTCAGAGCCTAACCCAACTCTTCCGTGATGGTACATTTGCGCCCGGGATCGCTCTAGAAGGGGTTGAGACGTCTTTTTCGGCTCATTCGCCCAGCCCCCGGCCCCGGCCCGCCCTTGATTTTGGACCGCTCCTGAACGAAACCTTCCGCCTCGGGGGGGCCCTCGGGCCCCTTTCCCCCGAACACTCCTGCCCACGATGCTCTTCGATCCCCTCTATCTGCTGCTGACCCTCCCGGCCCTCGCCTTCAGTCTGTGGGCCCAGTGGAAGGTTAAGTCCACCTTCACCAAGTTCCAGCGCGTCGGCGTCACCTCCGGCATGAGCGGCGCCGAGGCAGCCGCCGCGGTGCTCCGCATGAGCGGCGTCCCGGGCCTCAAGATCGAGCGCCATCAGGGCTTCCTCTCGGACCACTACGATCCGACCTCGCGCACCCTGCGCCTCTCGCCGGACGTCTACGACGGCGCCTCGGTCTCGGCCGTCGCGGTCGCCGCCCACGAGGCGGGCCACGCGCTGCAACACGCCGCCAACTACGGTCCGCTCACGCTGCGCTCGAAGCTCGTGCCGGTCGTGCAGTACGGCTCGGCGCTGTGGTACTTCCCGTTCCTGCTCGGCTCGATCTTCAACATGACCGGTTTGATGTGGGTTGGCATCGTCGCCTTCTCGGCGATCGTGCTGTTCCAGCTCGTCACACTGCCGACGGAGTTCGACGCCTCGAGCCGCGCGCGCTCCGTGCTGCTCGCCTCGGGCATCGTGACGTCGAAGTCCGAGGAGGACGGCGTGGCGAAGGTGCTCAACGCGGCGGCGATGACCTACGTCGCGGCGCTCGTCGCCTCGCTGATGCAGCTCCTGTACATGATCCTGCGCGCGCAGAGCTCGCGCGACTGAGTCCGGCGCGCTCTCGCGCTCGACCGCGAGGCCATCGGACGCGCGTCCGGTGGCCTCGCGCGCTTTCCGGCGCCTGCATGCGTCGCTAGGCTCGCTGGCCTCTCTCGCTCAGGAGCGCCGCGCCATGGGAAGTCTCGTCCTCGACTACACGCACGCCATGTCCGATGTCGTCGGCCCGCGCCACGGCGTCGCGCCCGCGGAGCTCGACGCGCTCGGCGCCGGCTCGAAGGCCGCGCTCGCGGCGGTGCAGGCCCGGCGCACGAAGGACCTGCGCTGGCTCGACTTGCCCTACCAGTCGGCGGTGCACGAGCAGGTGCTCGACTACGCGAGCCGCATGAGCGGGCGCTTCCAGAACATCGTCGTGTGCGGCATCGGCGGCTCGGCCCTCGGCACGATCGCGCTGCAGCAGGCGCTCAACTCGCCGTACCACAACCTGTGCGCGCGCGGGACGCTGCCGCGGCTGTTCGTGCTCGACAACATCGATCCGGATCTGGTCGGCGAGTTCCTCGATCACTTCGATCCTTCCGAGTGCCTGTTCAACGTGATCTCGAAGTCCGGCACGACGGCCGAGACCACGGCGCAGTTCCTGATCTTCCAGCGCGCGCTCGTCGAGCGTCTCGGGCGCGAGCAGCATGTCGAGCACCTGTGCGTCACGACCGACGAGTCGAAGGGCGTGATGCGCGACATCGTGCGCCGCGAGGGCTACGAGTCGTTCGTCGTGCCCGAGGGCGTCGGCGGGCGCTTCAGCGTCCTGAGTCCGGTCGGCCTCGTGCCGCTCGCGCTCGCGGGCATCGACATCAAGGGCGTGCTCAAGGGCGCGGCCGACATGGACGAGCGCTGCCGCACCGAGGACTTCCGCGCGAATCCGGCGCAGGTCTACGCCGCGCTGCAGTGGCTCATGCAGGCGAAGAAGCACAAGCCCATGAGCGTGACGTTCTCCTACAGCCAGCGCCTCGCGCTGCTCGCGGACTGGTACGCGCAGCTGCTCGCCGAGTCGATCGGCAAGCGCACGAACCGCAAGGGCGTCGAGGTCTTCGCTGGCCCCACGCCGATCCGCGCGCTCGGCGTCACCGACCAGCACAGCCAGATGCAGCTCTACACCGAGGGCCCGCACGACAAGTGGTTCACGCTGCTCTCGGTCGAGAAGAGCGACCACGTCGTGCCGATTCCCGCGGCCTACGCCGACCTCGAGGCCGTCAGCTACCTCGGCAACCGCTCGCTCAACGAGCTGTTCGCGGCCGAGCGCGACGGCGCGCGCGTGGCGCTCTCCGCGGCCCAGCGCCCGAGCGTGACCGTGCACTTCCCCAAGGTCGACCCGCACGCGGTCGGCCAGTACCTCCAGCTGATGGAGATCGCCGTCGCGCTGTGCGGCGAGCACTACGACGTCGACGCCTTCGACCAGCCTGGCGTCGAGGCCGGCAAGATCGCCGCCTACGCGCTGATGGGCCGCGCCGGCTTCGAGGCGAAGAAGGCCGAGATCGAGTCGGCCTCGCCGCGCGAGAGCCGCACCGTCTAGATCCGCGCGGCTTCGCGTGTCGTAGCGCGGGCGGCGAGCTTGGCCCTACCGCGGGCGGCGGGGGGCGCAGTTGTTCTCGAGCGTGTTGAGGCCCTTGAGGCCGAGCATCTCGCGCGTGGCGAGGAGCTTGCGCACGTACTCGGGGCTCAGCGGCTTGGCTTGGCCGACGGAGTGCGCGAGGTAGAGGATGCGCGCGGTGTGCTCGACCATGTCGAGCTTCTTGTAGGCGTCGAGCAGGTTCGTGCCGAGCGTGACCGAGCCGTGGTGGGTCATCACCAGCGTGTCGGAGCAGCGCACGATGTTGCGGATCGAGGCGGCGAGCTCCGGAGTCCCGGGGGTGCCGAAGTCGGCGGTGGGGATGCCGCCGATCGTGACGACGATCTCGGGGATGAACGGCGCCTGCATGTCGATGCCGGCAATGGTCATCGCCACCGCGTGCGGCGGGTGCGCGTGCACGACGGCCTTGATCTCCGCGCGCTCCTCGTAGCACGCGATGTGGATGCCGCGCTCGCTCGAGGCGCCCGGGCCACCGTCGACGACCTTGCCCTGCATGTCGATGTGCGCGACCTGCTGCGGCTCGAGGAAGCCCTTCATCGCGCCGGCGGGCGTGATCAGGATCGTGCCGTCGGCCATGCGCGCGGAGATGTTGCCGTCGGCGCCGACGATGTAGTTGCGCGCGTAGCACAGCTTGCCGATCTCGCAGATCGAGCGCCGCAGGCGCGCTTCTTCCTCGCTCCAGCCGCGCTGGCGGGCGAGCAATTCGAGCGTGTCGCTCACGGCTTCGTTCCTCGCTTGCGATGGTCATAGGCGAGGCCCTGCGCGCTCTCGACGTAGTCGACCACGCCGACGACGAGCGTCTTCACGGGTGCCTTGGGGTCGCCGAGGATCTGGCGGCCGCCGTTGCCTTCGTCGAGCACGAGCACGCGATCGCCGACGCCCGCCTGCACCGTGTCGACCGCGATGCGCGTCTTGGCCGTCGGCGTCCCGTCGGGCTTCACCGGTCGCACGATCAAGAGCTTGCGCCCGTCGAGCGCGCGAATCTGCACCGGCGACACCACCGTGCCCACGACGTCGGCGAGGAACATCAGCGCGCTCCTCCGATGCGCACACCGTTGGCCACGGCCTGCTCGACGAAGCCGATGATCGCGGCGTCGACCGGCACGAAGCTCTTCGGGCACGCCAGCGCGGCCTCGCGGCCATCGACGAAGTGCACGAGGTCGCCCGGGCCCGACGAGACGACCGCACAGGCGACGAGCTGCGCGCCCATGGGTAGCCCGCGCTCGTCGAGCGGCTGGATGAGCTGCAGGGGCACGCCCTCGAGCCCCTCGTACTTGTGCGTCGCCACGAGGCGACCGGTCACGCGCGCGAGGTACATCGCTAGCGCCCGCTCCACTTCTCGTAGACGTTCGCGCCGCCCAAGTCCCACGAGTCGACCACGGCCATCACGACCGCGTCGACCGGGCGATTCTCCGTGGCGTGCGTCTGGCGCGCGCTCGAGCCCGTGGCGTAGAGCACCATGTCGCCGAGCCCGGCCTGCACGCTGTCGGCGGCGACCACGTACTGCTCGGTCGGCTTGTTCTCGTGGTTGTGCACCTGCACCACGAGCAGCTTGCGGCCCTCGAGCTTCTCGTCCTTGCGCGTGGCGACCACGCTGCCCACCACCTTGCCGATCAACATGTTCGCTTGGCTCCGTCAGTCGCGGTCGAGGAAGGTGACCACGTCGGTTTGTTTCAGGCACTCGTCGAGAAAGCGACGGCGCAGCTCGTTGTGCACGCGGCCGCGCATCTCGTCCCAGCCGGGCGACGGCCGCAGCGCGCCGACCCACACCAGCGCCGCGCCGCTCGGGTTCGCGAGTCGCACGGGGCCGACGCAGTGCTCGGCCTCGTTCCGCGGGCCCGAGAACACCGCCGTGCGCAGCTCGCTCGGCACCGCCGTCTCGCCGGGGTTCACGAATCCCAGCAGCCCGCCGCGCTCGCGCGTGCCGCCGTCCTCGGAGCGCAGCTTGGCGAGCCGCTCGAACTCCGCGGCGTTCTTCACTTGAGCGCGCAGCCGCGCGAGCTCCTTCTCCGCGTCCTCGAAGGTGCGCGGGTTGAGCTCGTTGCGCGCGAGCCCGCCGCGCAGGAACAGGACGCGCAGCTCGCGCGCCTCGCCGAAACGCGCGTCGAACGAGGCGCGCTCCTCGGCGTACACGCGCTTGAGGCCCTCTTCGCCGAACTGCCGCTCGACCCACAGCTCCGAGAGCGTCGCCACGGCGATGGCCGGATCGCGGCGCAGGATCTCGAGGGTCAGGCCCTGCGAGGCGAGCACCTGCTCGAACTTCGCGCCCTGCAGGCCCGGGTCGTTCTCCGTCGCGACGCGGCGCCGCTCGATCTCTTGCTCGATGGCGCGCGCGAAGCCCGCGTCCGAGAGGTCCGGCATGCGCAGGCGCGCGCGGCGGGCGAGCAGGGCCTGGAAGCAGTCGTCGCGCAGGTCTTCCTCCGCGAGCTGCTGCTTCAGATGCTCGAGGAACTCAGGGATGCGCACTTCGAGGTCGCCGCAGCGCGCCGCCACGCCGTCCGCGTAGGGCGGCGGCACGAACAGCGTCCCGCGCTGCTTCACGATCTGGTCGAGCCACATCTCCTGCTGCTCGCCGTTCACGGGGCGATTGGCGGGCACGCCCAGCGCCGCCCGCGCGAGCGTTTCCTGCACGATGCCGAGGCGCAGGAACTCGCGGAAGCGCGCCTCGGTGACGCGGTTCGCGCGCAGGTACTCCGGCAGGTTCGCTGCCTGCCCGGCGCGGCGCAGCTCGCCTTCGAGCTCGGTCCACTTCTTCTGGATCGCCTCGGGCCCGACCGCGAGCTTGGATTCCGCCGCCAAGCGATCGAGCAACTTGGCCCGCATGAGGTGGTTGAGCGCCTGCCGCCCGATCTCGCTGGCGCCGTGCCGGTCGAGAATGAGCGCGTCGAGCTCCGCCCGCGACAGGCTCACGTCGAGCGCGCTCGCCGCCACGTCCGCGGGCAGCTGCGCGGCCGCCGGTGCCCCGGAAGCCTGAGCATCCGCCTGAGCGGCCGCGACGGGCACCAGAGCCAGCCAGCCGAGAATCGCCGCGAGCCTCATGGCGCGGGAGTCTAGCAAGCGCGCCTCGTCGCCATGCTCGCAGGCACGCTCCCGAAGTCATGGCCGCGGCGCGCTCGGGACCGACCCGAACGCGCCGCGGCAGGGGGGGCAAGATCTTGGGGGTGGGCTAGTTGCGCACGCCGGTGATCACGACGTCGTCGAGATCGGCCCACTCGTTGTTGGCGTTGGCATTGGTGCGGAACCGGACGCGCAGGGCGGTGAGGCCGTTGGCGCCGACGGGCAGCGTGAAGGTCGGAACGGCCCAGGCGGTGGACCGCGTGGTCTCGACCGCCGTCCACGTCGTGCCGTTGGCGGACCACTCGACGTACAGGTTCTCTCCGGCGTCGAGGCCCGCCGTGCGGCGCGCGTACTTCACCTTGATGGTGTTGTAGTTGACCGTGGAGAGCTGCTTTTGGATCCACGAGGAGCGCGCGATGCGGGCGCCGTAGTTCGGCGTGTAGTCCGCGGCCGTGGAGATGGT
>Ga0169931_10005022_pt1 | contig 20342 bp, 19 predicted proteins | sample Kivu_15m_20L_FD_129675 | JGI IMG/M metagenome (GOLD analysis project Ga0169931, IMG submission 129675) | Freshwater microbial communities from Lake Kivu, Western Province, Rwanda to study Microbial Dark Matter (Phase II) - Kivu_15m_20L... | ecosystem: Environmental > Aquatic > Freshwater > Lake... | reverse complement strand
TAATCCCCAAACAGAAAGAAGTCTCCCAAGGCATCATTCACCACACCCAAAAACTACTCGCAAATGTCTAATCAAGTTCGCATCATTGACAAGATCAACCTATTCCCAGAAACCAAAGGTAGATCACGTTATGTAACAGTCAAGACTTACAATCATGCTCTTGAAATCATCAATGAGCAAACCAAACTTGGTAACGTTGCTACACTCGTATTCTGGTAAATCATGAACGAACTTGACTATCAACCCGACTTCGATTATAATGATACCCGATGGGAAGATGATGTTCTGACTATCATCAATGAAGAAACAATCACTGAAAATCTTGACTACCAAACCAATGAACTTCTCAAATCGTTCTAACAAGTTCAATCAGAACTTCATCGATCTGATTGATGACATGCTGACTGATAGTACGTCGAATGGTGAAGTCGATCTGATTGATGATTTGCTTGAACTTATTAGTGAACGTCTGGTAGAATTGCACGACTATTATACAACCAATCTCAATAGCGTGCAACACTACCAACGGCAAATCATGGAACGCAAAGTAAAGTCACCAGTGCAACAGGATAATTATACTGAAGTCGCTAAGTTTCTGGTTACTGATGATGTCTGCACCGCTGATAATTGTTAGTATGTGCAAAAGCGCATTGTATAATAAATGTAAAAAATAATCTAATTAGGTTGTGGAAAAGGTTGTGGAAAACTCTTATATCTTCCCACACACCTCTGATACACTTATAACCCTTATAAATGCCCGCTGCCGTTGTCATCTTAGCAGTCGCACCATAAGACCCCCGAGACACACCGAGAACCTATAAGATCCTCCCCAGGGTTATAAGAACCACAGCACACTTTTCCACAGCAAACTTATAAGTTTTCCACACGTTTTCCCCAGTTTATTATAAGTTTTCCACAGTGCCCTTCGTGTTACTTTGAGTGATAGATTGCGATCTCAGTGATACCTGTGGAAAACTTTCGATATACTTATGGGAATAACTTCGCCCTATAAAGACAGTTACCACACACACCTTCGTTATAACTAACTCATGTCCGCTTCGTTGATGATCTCTGCACTGCGTCTGGGTAACACTGGCAACGAGATCTTGTCGATCTTGGATGCACTTACATCCGATGAGCAGTCTACTACATCTGACAGTGTTTGTCAAGTCGCTTATAATCAACCCACAGCAGATGTGATCGAGTTCTGATAGTTATTCACCCCGTTCGTCATTGTCACTTATTGGCAGTGATGTGCGGGGGTTTCTTATACCTTCGCGGGGCGATGCCTAAAGCTAAAAACGCTAACTACCCTAACCTACAACGAACCAAAAACGCGAAAGAGATATAAGGGTTATAAAAAAATTTTTCAGGTATAAAAATCCCATAAGGGTTATAAGGTATTTCAAAAAATTTTTCAGGTATATAAATCATTATAGAGTTTTTGTAAGATCTCAAAAATTTTTCAGGGTATAAAAATGCATTATAATTTTTTGTTTAATGGTTGTTCTTTTACTTTTGGAGCAGAATTACAAGGTCCTAATAACGATCTAGAACACCAAAAATCCCATAGGTTTTCTCATTTAGTTGGAGAACATTATAATAAGACTTATAATAATATTTCTAAATCTGGAAAAAGTAATGATTGGATTGTAGAAAACACAATAAATTGGTTTGAAGAAGGCAATACTTGTGATATAGCAATTATACAATTTACAACAAAACTTAGAACTATCTTATATGACAAAACAGAAAAAGAATACGATATAATAAAACCAGTTTCTATTGGCTCTCCCATTTGGAAACATAGTATAGAGAAAAAAATTAGTAATAATATTACATTAGCAAATGATTTTTACAAACAAATTTATACTGATTATTATGGACATCAAAACTATTATAAAAATTTATTTTTAATGTCTAAGTACCTAAAGTATAGAAATATAAACACAATTTTTCTGACAATATATACATCGCAACAAAAATATTCAAGAGGATATGAATTACACTGTAGTGACATAAAAATCGAACCAATATCAGGAAGTATTATTCCAAATCGAATAGAAAATAAATCGTTCTATTGTAAAGACTATGCATCAATTAGTAAAGATTATTCATATTGGTTAAATGGAACTCATCCAAATGAATTGGGGCATCAAAAAATTGCAGAGTATCTTATAAGTGAGATTGATAAAAATCAATATCTGGTTTGAGTATTCTTTTTGCAACTTTGTAATGGTAGTTTGATATTTCTAAATCTTTAGTGCTGTTTATTTTTACTGGATCAAAGTCTGGAATATCTATTCCTAAAAACTCTGATAATTCATTCTTCTTATGATAATGATTGATAAGTTGAATAGTATCAAAACAAAAAGTAGGAAAGATGTTAGAATACTTATCATATGTGCATTGATACAATCCTTGATAAGTATTCAGATGATGATGCAGTTCTACTAAATCCACCAAGAAGGATAAAGGGTTTTTTTCATTTATAATTTTCCCCAGCAACTTGGTAGAGATCCAAATTTGCTTTCCCATTGATCATATACAGGTTTAACTTCTGTAAATATTGAATTATATTTTTCTACAGACAACTTTGAATTGGATTTATTTGCATGAACACTAAAATCTAAAGAATTTTTTGGTATAGATAAAAAATCTTCTAATAAATTTTGTTGAGATTTTGAAGTAAATAATTCTTCACTGACAAAATGAAGCATGTTATCACCGAAGACATTTTTGAACTCATCATACTTATCAACATAATTATATTTTTTTTTTATTTTTTCAATTGCGTAAAAATTAATCTCAATATCAATATTCAAAGATATTTTTTTATAATTTAGCATAGAGTTATATTCAAGACTATTCCAAAGTTGTTCCTGACAATACATTAATATAAGTGTTTTACAGGATCTCGAAATAGTAATACTGTTCTAAATTTATATGGCAAGTAATTTTTAATTATCTCTAAATTTTCTTTCTTTATGCGGAGATTGCGAGTGCAAAAATCTGATACCCCAATATGATGAGATTTTTTTATTGATTCAAGACCAAGAAAATAGTTTTCTAAATTTTTTTCTTTAGATTTGTTTGGGAATTCTTTCAAACATATATGAGATCTCAAACTTTTTTGTTTAAATTCAGCAAAAATCTGAAAAAGGTATGGACACTCTTTCTCTGATAATGTGCCATAAGAATTATTTTCTTTGATTATAGTGTATAATGATGTACTGTAAGATCGAGGCAATCCTGGAACAAATAGAAAATACATATAATATTGATTTTACAAAATATTTATTTGATTTTTGACCAAAACTAAATATCTCAGACTAGAACTATAATATGCGTATATTATTCAATGGCGATTCCTTTACTGAGGGAAAAGATCTTGGAAACAATTATCTCAATCAAAGATATAGCGCAAAAATTTGTAAAGCATTAGATATTGAAGAAGTCAATCTTGCGAAATGCGGATCATCTAATGATCGTATTACTAGAACTACTCTAGATTATTGTTTGGATAATAAAGTTGATATGATCATTATCTGCTGGTCTTATCCAGATCGCTTGATGTATACTGGCGATGCGCCGAGTAAAGAAGATAGTCAATCTAAACTACACTGGAAAAGCACTAGCGTAAAAAGAGCAACATATTATAAAGACAAGCGTTGGATATCATTCTATCGAGATATCTGGACAGATGAAATGATGCGCCACAACTTTATTATTAATTGTCTTATGATTCAAGAGTTTTGTCAAAATCGTGATATCAAACTCATCATGTCTCATATTTGTCCGCCAGATATTTACAAAGGCATCACAATCGACCCATTATTCAAAATGATCACAACACTAGATCAAGAAGGATTTGTAGCACCACCAAAAATGGATACTGGTGATGGTATTCATCCTAATGCTATAATGCATAGTAAGTTTGCTAAAGAATTATTATCAAGGTTATGAGTTTTATATTGCCTACCTGGGAATTCAATCTCCCCGTCGATCAAAGAATAATAGATTTTACCTATTCTCACACAGAACAAGGAGCAAACTGGACATCAAATTCACTCAGCCCGATGAGACACTTATATTTGATGGAACATGAATGCTTTCAATATTTTGTAGAAAATCTAAAGTCAGTTATTCGTAAAAAATTATACCTACTCAATCCTGTTAAAGACTATGAATTGGATTTGTACTCACTATGGTTAAACTTGAATTGGGGAGCAGATATTTCCATCCAACGTTGTCACATTCATTATCCGCATATTGCAGGAACATATTATCTAAAAGCACCAAAGAACTGTGGAGATCTATTGATCCTCAATCCACATCAAGATACATCTTATGGTGCTTGGGGAACAATATTCAATAAGCTTCCTTGCCAAAAACAATTTGAACCTAAAGAAGGTTCTGGTGTATTTTTCCCATCCTGGACACCTCATCAAGTACTAACAAATACAAGTGGAGAAGATCGATTATCATTGGCTTTTGGTTTTGAACTTCGAGCATTATAGATACTATTGGAACCTTCCAATAAAACTAAATGTTACTCTCTTCTCCAGATGAGTATCTTTATCAACTGCAGGCGAACAATAAAGCAGACGCAATAAGATTATGGAGAAAAGCAATCAAGGAAGCATGGAATAACTGTTGTGCATACTGTGGGGAAAATAAAGATCAAATGACAATTGATCATGTTGTTCCCCAATCACTCGGCGGCACAGATGAACTAATGAATGTGGTTTGTTGTTGTGAAGAATGCAACCGTGATAAGTCTCATACTGAAGTAGAAATTTGGTATTTCCAGCAATATTTTTTTAGTCAAGAACGTTGGGATAAAATAGAAGAATGGCGGACACCAAAAACAACAGGAGCAAAAAAGAGATATATAAGAGGTAAGAATGGCACACCAACAAGATCTGTGATACAATGAAATATAACGTATACATTGATCAAATGATAGCATTTGAAAATCTTACAAAAGAAGATGCCGAGCAGCGTGCGAAAGAAATTCAACAAATGATCTCTGCTGGTATTCCAACGCAATATACATCTGAACACATTAAAGTATTGGAGATTAAACAATGAACCCAATTGCAAAACTAATTAGATGGATCAAAGGTGAATATAAGTTATGGAAACTCCGTCGTCAAGACCCTTTCATTTATGAAGATGATTGATTATGATTGGAATTGTTGGTAATGGTTTTGTTGGTAATGCAGTTTACCAAAATCTAAGAGATAAGGTTTCTTGTAAGGTTTTTGATATAGACAAAAATAAATCTTTCAATACTCTAGAAGAAGTATTAGAGCAAAAGTTTATTTTTGTCTGTCTACCTACACCAATGCTGTCCACAGGAGAATGTAATCTTTCAATTTTAAATAATTTTTTTGATAATTTACCAAAATTGGTGAATGGAATTTTTGTAATAAAATCAACTGTGCCAATTGGAACAACTAAAAAGTTTGCTCAAAAATATAATGTAATCCATAACCCAGAATTTCTTACTGCAAGAAATGCTGTAGAAGATTTTAGAAATTCTGAAAGAAATGTAGTTGGTGGAAATCAAAATTTATGCAACCAATTTGTTGAATTTTTTAATCAAATCTTTCCTAATATTCCAAGTCTAATTACCACGTCCAATGAAAGTGAGACAATCAAATACTTTGCAAATAGTTTTCTTGCCTGTAAAGTCGCATACTTTAATAAAATGTATGATCTCTGTGAAGCAGTTGGAATGGATTACGAAACAGTTTGTTCTGGTGTGACTTCTGATACTAGAATTGGAAAGTCTCATACACAGGTTCCTGGTATTGATAATGATCGTGGGTTTGGTGGAACTTGTTTTCCAAAAGATTTGAATTCTCTTATAAATCAACTAGAAGCAAACGGAATTGATGCAAGTATGCTCAAATCTGTTTGGGATTATAATACTCAAATTCGCACGGTCATTGATTGGTCTGTAACTTAGTATGATTGGATTTAGTGAAGGATTTCATGATGCTGCAATATCAGTAGTCAATAATGGAGAAATCAAGTTTGCTTCTCATGCAGAACGTTATTCACGAGTAAAGCATGATAAGCATCTGAATCTACCAGTATGTGCAGAAGCACTGCTTCATACTGAAGATGATGTTGTAGCATTCTATGAACGTCCCTGGTTAAAGCGTACTCGTCAGTTCTTTGCAGGACAGTATAAGAGTGCTTTCAAACCTAGAAATATTTACATTACTCCCTCACATTATTATTCACATCACCTTTCCCATGCTGCTGCAGCATTTCAGACATCTCCTTATCAATCTGCTGCATGTGTTGTCGTAGACAGTATTGGAGAATGGGATACTGCTTCAATCTGGCAAGCTCAGATGGTGGAAGGACGTGCTAAGTATAAAAAAGTATGGTCTAAGCAGTATCCAAGTTCTATTGGGTTATGGTATTCGGCTTATACGAAATGGGCAGGTTTGAGACCCTTAGACGAAGAATACATCTTTATGGGTATGGGAGCCTTTGGAAGACCCTTATACGTTGAACAAGCGCGTAACTTGCTCTCTAGAAATAACCACAAGGGCTTTCCCATCTCTCTTGAAGGAACACCAGAAGACAACTCTAAGAGTGCAGAGATTGTTCTTTATGAGTGTCTGAAAGAAATATTCAAAAGAGCAGGAAGTATTAGTAATAATATTTGTTATAGTGGAGGAGTTGCTTTGAACTGTGTAGTAAATGCTAAGTTACAAAGGGAGTATCCTTCGCTATGGATTATGCCGAATCCTGGAGATGCTGGAGCTTCTTTAGGTGCGGCTTTATTATCTTATGGTGGTAAAGTAAACTTTAGTCCTTATTTGGGATATGATGTAAACCGTTATGTTGATCCAAAAGAGGTTGTTGACGCACTGCTTCACAAAGGCATGTGTGGAGTTGCGAATGGGCGTGCTGAGTTTGGACCACGGGCTTTGGGTAATAGAAGTCTTCTAGCGGATCCTAGAACGCTTGAGATGAAGGATTTAGTCAACACAGTAAAGAAGAGGCAAAAGTTCCGCCCATTCGCTCCAGCAATTCTAGAGGAACACTGCCAAGATTATTTTGATATGCCATCAGACAGTCGCTATATGTCCTTTGTATATGACTGTAAGCGTCCTGATGAGATCCCAGCGTGTGTTCATGTAGATAATACCGCTAGAGTTCAAACAGTCCCTATATGGTCTTCTAGCATCCTTAGAGAAATACTTGAGTGTTGGTATGAACGTACTGGATGTCCAGTTCTTCTAAACACATCGCTCAACATTCGTGGTATGCCTATTGTTAATACTTGGAAAGATGCTGAAGAATTTTCTAAAACTTATGATATTGACGTATTCTAAATAACGTGGTATCATGCCTTTGGGTGATACCCGTTTACGTAAACAAATCAATTGAAGTATATTCATGGCAAAAGGTTTCAGAGTGGTTACAAAACCACCCACATCATCTTCTAATAATTCAGATGGGTTTAGTTTAGAAGAAGCAAAAAAAATGATCAAAGGCAAGAGTATTGTCTTTTGTCTTCCTGGTAGAGGCGTTTCATATACATATCTCAAAAATTTTGTACAACTGTGTTTCGATCTTGTACAAAACGGTGCATCAATTCAGATTTCACAAGACTATTCTTCAATGGTCAACTTTGCCCGTTGTAAGTGTCTTGGTGCTAATGTTCTTCGTGGACCAGATCAACTTCCTTGGGACGGTAAACTAAAGTATGATTACCAACTCTGGATCGATAGTGATATTGTTTTCAATGTTGAACAATTCTATCGTTTAGTATGGATGGATAAGGATATTGCTTGTGGTTGGTATGCAACCGAAGATGGCGTAACAACATCAGTTGCACATTGGCTTGAAGAAGATGACTTCAAGAACAATGGCGGTGTTATGAATCACGAAATGGTTGATGGCATTCAAAAGCGTCGTAAACCATTCACTGTAGATTACACTGGATTTGGTTGGACACTAATCAAGCACGGTGTGTTTGAACATCCAGAAATGAAGTATCCCTGGTTTGCTCCTCAGATGCAAGTATTTGAATCTGGTGAAGTGCAGGATATGTGTGGTGAGGACGTTTCATTCTGTCTTGATGCAATCAAAGCAGGATTTGAGATCTGGTGTGATCCAGTCTGCCGTGTTGGACACGAGAAGACACGAATTATCTAATATAAGTAGTAATAATTTGTGTCGAATTACACATGGAGAAATACGATATATACTGTCAGGGGAGAAGAATTTACTCTTCCGTAACGGAAGAAGAAATGTTGGAGATCACGCAAGAACTTGCGGATCAGTTTTATCAAAACGGTACTCCCCATCCTGACGATATCGTGGTAGAATATCTTGGTTACGACATTGAATAAATTATGGCATTGAAAAAATCTGCATCTGGGTCAAAGATTATCGAATCTCATCCCAAAAATACTCGTCAGGGACGCTCAAAGAACACAAAACTTTCTGCGACAAGTAGAAATTGTGCTGGAAAGCGTTACAGAGGTCATGGAAAATAATTCATAATCAATAGATTGGTTTGAATTCCACTTCACATCATTTATCGAAGATGGAGTTTATCCGTATAGACAATAGAATAGATTTATCAACATTACTAATGTCACTGATGGTAACATCAGCGGTGATAAAGTTGACTGACGCTTCTATAACTATAGACAAATTATTGTCAACATATTCAAAATAACGTATAGATAAGACAGGACAAAATCCTGTCTTTTTTTATGGCATATCTAAATCACAACCTGCCAACAATAACTTGTTACATTCGTAATGAGTTTTTATACAATCATAAGAAAGGTCATGGAGAAGTGACACTATGTGATGTTCATTCTATAGCATCTTTAGAAAAACATGTTCCACTATTTGAAGCATTTTTAGAAAATGGTGTAAACTGGACAAGAAGACCTATTCATGCATTTTGTTGGAAACCAGATGCTCCTGCTCCAAAGTTAGAAGAGTGCATGTGGTGGGATTGTTTTTCCCCATATGTTGATGTTCAGGTCAGATCTAGACTTGCAAATCTTAGAGCTGAACTTATAAATTATCGTGGAGAAAAAAATGAGGGTACTTATTTGTTCACCCTTGATTGGTCATGGGAATCGAAATCTACTTTGAATACAAATTTTAGTGAGACACCAGAACATAAGTGTGCTCATGTATTCAAAATGGATAATGGAAACTTCTATGCGTATCCTAATAATAAGATCCTTTGGTTTGATGATGCATGGACAAAAAATAGAATTACAAAAAACCCAGGTTATGAAATAGATTTGACAGAATACTCTGTGGAAAACCTTAGAAAGATCGAAACTTCAGACGACTTCATGTATGAGACTGTGAAAATCTCGGGATAGAAACCCCGTAAAAAGTTCTGATTTTACTCAATCGGACGATTTATGGACTTTGAACAAGAAAAAACTCACAATTTGACTATCCAAAATAAACTTCATGAAAAAATTCGTAATGATGAAGATTATGACGACTGGGAATACGGTACAGAACCCAGTTACGGAATGCCTATAAATACGAATAAATAGACGAAGATCTTATAAAAAGTGCCTCTTCAAAAAATTTCTAGGGGTTTCAAAGATATTTCATTATCGATGAAGCGTCATCCAGTTACTAATGATATTCTTCCACTGAAAAATGAGGATGCAATCAAGCGTTCTGTTCAAAATTTAGTAAGAATTCATGTTGGAGAGGTATTTTTCAACAATCTCATTGGTACTAGAATTAGTGGAGCACTATTTGAACTAGCAACCACAGACTTCACAGATCCAATCAAGACTGAAATTGAGACTGTCATAACAAACTTTGAACCAAGAGTTGTACTAAAAAGCGTTGAAGTTGATCCAGACCCAGATAATAATGCTCTAGACATAACAATATCTTATGACATAGTTGGTTTATCAACGCCTACACAAACAATTACCTTCATCTTAGAACCAACTAGACTATAATGGCACTAACACAGTTTACAAATCTAAACTTTGAGGATATAAAAACCTCAATCAAGGATTATCTAAGAGCGAATACTGATTTTACAGACTATGATTTTGAAGGTTCTAACCTATCGGTCATCATAAATCTGCTTGCATACAACTCTTATATCACAGCATATAACACAAATATGGTGGTGAACGAGACTTTTATCGATTCCGCCACCTTACGCGAAAATGTTGTATCTCTTGCACGCAATATTGGGTATGTTCCTCGCTCAAAACGTGCAGCAAAAGCGTCAGTCGGATTTTTTATTAGTGGAATTTCAACATCTGTAGATACAATTTCATTTCAACCAGGCGTTGTTGCTAATGGAAGTGTCTCTGATGTCAATTATATTTTCTCTCTGCCAGAAAAAGTCACCGTAGCAGCGCAAAACGGCAATTCTTTTGGTACATTAGAAATTTATCAAGGTCAATATCTAGAAAATTCTTGGATAGTCAATAATTCTCAACCAAATCAACGCTATATTATTCCAAATGACAGCGTAGATACATCAACTTTGCGTGTAAGGGTCAAAAATACGTCAACAGATACCACTTCGATTGAGTATAAGTTAGTTGATAATATCCTAGGTATCACTTCAACGTCAAATATTTACCTAATTCAGGAAACTAGTGACGAAAAATACGAAATTTTGTTTGGTGATGGCGTTTTTGGCAAGAAATTGCAGTCTGGAAACGTAATTACTGTCTCATACATCAAAACAAATGGTAAAGATGGTAATGGAGTTTCTGATTTTAGGTTTGCTGGTAATATTTTAGATGAAAACGGTGCTTCTGTAACGTCCTTCATCGCTGATTTGACTACTCAAGCACCCTCAGAGAACGGTGATGAGATAGAACCCGTTGAGAGCGTCAAATACTACGCTCCTAGACTGTATTCATCGCAGTATAGAGCAGTAACTGCAAGTGATTATGAAGCAATTCTACCAACACTGTACCCAAATATTGAAAGTGTCAGTGCATACGGCGGAGAAGACCTAACTCCACCGCAATATGGAAGAGTTTTTATTGCAACTAAACCAAGAAACGGATCATTCTTATCAGATTTTACCAAAAAACAACTTTTACAATCACTGAAGAGTTATTCTGTTGCAGGAATTGTTCCTGAATTTATAGATCTAAAGTATCTCTACGTAGAAATTGATAGTTACGTCTATTATAATGCAAACTTTGTCGGAGATCCCAATAATTTGAAGTCTGATGTGGTTTCTGCTATTACTTCATATGCAAAAGGTTCTGAAATGAACCAATTTGGAGGAAGGTTCAAATATAGCAAAGTCTGTTCACTAATCGACAGTGTAAATACTGCCATCACTTCAAATATTACGACAGTAAGAATTAGAAGAGACTTAGTTGCAAAAGTAAATAATCCAACTCAGTATGAGTTGTGCTTTGATAATGAATTCTATGCTGGTAGGAATGACTATAATATCAAGAGCACAGGATTTAGTGTCCTAAACGTAGATGGGACTTGCTATTTCTCAGATATGGTTGTAAATGGGTCAAATATTGGTAATTTGTTCCTTTTCAAAGTGGTATCTGACGATGAGATCAATATTCTCTCAACTAAGTTTGGTACAGTCAATTATAGCACTGGCGAAATCCTTATAGATACTGTAAATATTACTTCAACAAGTTTACCAGACAATATTATTGAAGTTCAAGCAGTTCCTCTATCAAATGATGTTCTAGCGAGAAAGGAATTGTATTTGCAACTAGATGTTTCTAAGAGCAACTTCTTTATGAAGCAAGATAGTATTTCATCAGGTGCAAATACTTCTGGAACAAGATTTGATATTCAGTCAAGTTACCAAAACGGCAAGAAAACAAGATAACAGATGATTGAAACCTCCCTATCCAAAGTCAAAATCAATGAAATCATTCAGAGCCAAATCCCTGAATATATTGATGTCGAAAATCCTTACTTTGGCGAATTCCTAAAGCAATATTATTACTCTCAAGAGTATCAGGGAGGTCCAGTTGATATTGCCGATAATCTAGTCGAATATAAAAGTCTAGATTATCTAAACACAAGAAATCTCATTGGGTTTACATCACTAACTTCATATATCAGTGGTATTGATGAAACCATCTATGTGCAGTCAACTGATGGTTGGCCAAAACAATGGGGTTTGTTGAAAATTGACAATGAGATCATTACATATACTGGGATTGGATCAACAGCATTTACTGGTTGTATTCGTGGGTTTAGTGGAATTGAGAAAAACACTAAAACCAATCAACCAGAATATCTAACGTTTACTTCTAGTGGAATTGCCACTCATGCACCCCAAGCAAAAGTTGAAAATCTAAGTAATATCTTCCTAAATGAGTTCCTAAAGAAACTAAAAACACAGGTTCTTCCAGGATTTGAAGAAAGGGGTTTATATGGAGATCTAAATGAAAGTAATTTCATTAGACAAGCAAAAGATTTTTATAAGTCAAAAGGAACAGAAGAAGCATTCAAAATTCTCTTCAAAGCACTATACGCTGAAGAGGTTGAAATGGTTCAACCTCAAAAATTTGTTATCAAACCGTCAGATGCAGATTATATCAAAAATGATATTCTAGTATGTGAAGCAGTTAGTGGAAATCCAAGAAATATTGAAGGACAAACACTATTCCAAGATACCCAACCACTACAAACGAGTGGATCAATCTATAATGTAGAAAGTGCTATTATCAATGGAAAGACTTATTATAAAATTGCCATATCTAAAGGAACAACAATTGGTAAGTTTCTTCAAGTAGGTAAAACTTTTGTCACAAAAACTGCTGGTGCTGGATCTACAATTATATGTGTAGACAGCACGGTTGGATTTGGGACAACTGGCAATCTTACTTTTGAAGATATTCAACTGAAATACACTGATAAAAATTATACTCAGTTCTTAGGCGTTTCTGGAGTTACAACTACTGTAAGCATTGGTTCAACTGTAGTTGCATTTGGATTGGAAGCATATTCGTATGAGAATGGAGATTTAGAGGAACCAGTTGTTCTCAATATTGTAGGAACAATCAGCAATTTCGACGGTGAAGCACTAAATCAGCAATTGGATAGTGATATCAATGTAAGTACGTTAGGAATAGAGCAAAAAGATAGAAGATTTACTTCATGGATTTATAATACTCCAACAAAATACATTGTAGATACAATTACATCATTGGGATCCAACGTATATGAGTTCAGGTTCTTTACTGATCATATTTTATATGTTGGGGATACTCTTGATATTGTAGATGAAGATGGCAATGTAATTGTTGGAACATTATTGCAGATTGTAAACAATAAAGTCATTCAAGTAAATTCTCCTGCTTTAGATTTATCTAAAAAGCATTTTATAAGAAGACAACTAAAAACAAATCTAAACTATACTGCTGACGTACAAAATACATACTCATCAAATTCAGATGTTTATGTTGCTTCAAACAATCTTCCTCATTGGGATATAAATCCCCAAAAGAGAATTAGGAATTTTACCAATTCTGGGATTACAACTGATACTCAAGCAATTCAAATAACAGATCACCATTTCAATGATGGCGAATTAGTTGTCTATAATCCAGCAAGCACAAATGGATCACTTTCTGGATTGAGCACTGGACAGTCATATTACGTCAAGAAAATTGATGATAATAATTTATATCTTGCATTTTCATTAGAGAATGTTCGTAGGGGTCAGTATATAACTGTATTTGGTGGATCTGATTTATCTGGCATTACTACACACTCACTAACTCCAAATAATGTTGGATTTTCTACAATAGGTGCTCAAAAATTACTAAGAAAGTTTCCGCTTCCTGAGTATAGTGAGACTAAAAATGAGACTATTCAGGGTGGAGTAGGATTATTTGTAAACGGTGTAGAGATCTATTCTTGCAAATCGACAGATAAGGTTTATTATGGTCCTATACAATCAGTTAGCGTTCTGAACCAAGGAACAGACTTTGATGTAATCAATCCCCCTAGATTATCAGTATTTCAAGATGGTCATGCAGGTGCAGGATCGTCTGTAATCGCACATGTATCTGGAACTATTCAAGAAATTCTAGTTGATACTGAAGGATTAGATTATACATCTACTCCAGCGGTTTATATTACTGGAGGAAATGGTTCTGCGGTTGCAGAAGCAAAGATGAAGTTAGTTTCTCATCAAGTAGATTTTAATAGCACCACAACTGGTGGAATTGTAGATACTGTTACCGATAAACTTACATTCCCAGAAGCACATGGGTTCAAGAATGGAGAAGAGATTGTATATAATACTCGTGGAACTACTCCAATTGGTATTGCTACTGCTCCAGGAACACTTATAAATGGTGCTTCATATTTTGTGATCAAAAATGATGATTACACAATTTCATTAGCGGAAACCAGGCAAAAAGCACTTGTCGGTATTGCTACTTTAGACATTACTTCTAATGGGCAAGGATTTCATGCATTTTCTACAAAAGAAAGAAGACTGAAAGTAGATAAAGTTTTTGTTATTGAAAATGGCACTTTTTACAATAGAGAAAATACCACAACTCCTGTAGGCATCAATACTTTTACAGATATAATCACAATCAATAATCATGGATATAGTTCTGGAGAAGAACTGACATATTCTTCCACTGAACTTGCAATTGGTGGGCTAAGTACATCAACAAAATATTACGCCATAAAAGTCGATAACAACCAATTTAGAGTATCGATTTCCACTAGTCTGACGAATTATGTTGGATTGACTAGTGTTGGATCTGGATATCATGTATTCAATTATCCTCCCATTTCAGTTAGATTAGATGGTCCTCAAGGAATTACTACGGCGAATGCTACTGCAACTCCTGTTGTAAGGGGTATTATTGATGCAATTCATGTAAAAGACGGTGGAAGTGATTTTGGATCAACCGTAATCAATGATAATTATAGACCAGAAGTAAGAGTTATTGAAGGATCAAATGCATCTTTGAGACCACTTATTATCAATGGTAGATTGGATGGTGTAATCATCCAGAGTGGTGGTTCAAATTACTTTAGTTCTCCAGATATCATTATTGATGGTGATGGTGTTGGTGCAAAAGCAAAAGCGATTGTTTCGAATGGACAAATAGTAAGAGTTGATATTATAGATCAAGGTGCTGCTGGATACACCGAGAATGGTACAAGAATTACTGCAAAAACTCCAGGAAGAGGTGCAATATTCTCAACGAACTTGAAGCAATGGACAGTCAATCAAGTTGAAAGATATGCAAAACTTGGAGATGTCAAATCTGATGATGGTTTTTATGAAACCGTCAGAAGTAGTAAGTTGGGAAATCCATACGTAAACTACTATGTTCCTAGAACTCTAAGAACATTTTTACAAGACACTGGTACACAACATTCCCCAATTTTGGGATATGCATATGATGGAAGTCCAATTTACGGACCATATGCATATAGAAATTTTGATGGAACTGGAGCACTCAAATACCTAGAACCAAGTTATGTAAAAATTTCTGGTGCAAGAGTAGATGGTCCAAATGTTTCACAATATCCTGCAGGATTTTTTGTAGAAGACTTTACATACGTCCAGGGAAGTGGTGATTTAGATGAACACAATGGAAGATTTGCAGTTACTCCAGAGTATCCTAATGGAGTATATGCATACTTTACAACAGTATCATCATCTGTCGTAAACGATAACGGAAGTCCTTTCAATGGATCAAGACAACCACTATTTCCATACGTAATTGGAAATACGTATAACTACACGCCAAGTATTTTCAACTATGCGTATAATTCAACACAAGACATAGATCCTTTATCACTAAATTTTATCAGAAATACTGATGCATACAAAATTTCTAATGGATATGAATTCATTTCAAATTCAAATAAAAATACAATAACACAATCTAAAATTTCAAAAATAAAATCTGGAGGCGTTGAGCAGATTGATGTTGTAGAAAGTGGATTGAACTATAACGTTGGTGATAGAATTGTATTTGATAATTCAAATACTTCTGGATTTGGTGCAATTGCAAAAGTATCTAAGATTACTGGTGTCGGCGTAACAAACATCACATCTACAATTACAACTGCCAATAATCTAATAACGCTTGTATGCAATAACAATACAGTAACAGCAATTTCAACCTTACCACACAATTTTATTGATGGGTCATATGTAACAATATCTGCAATTGGATCAACTACTTTCAATAACCTTGGAGGAACTCACAGAATAAATGTAAAGTCTGTAAGTTCTGGATTAGGAACATCAATGAAAGTTGTTGGATTGACATCCAGCCTATACATCAAAGATAGTGTTACTAAATTTGAAGTCAATGATATATTGAAGGTTGATGATGAACAATTCCTTGTTATGTCTATTGACAAACCTAACAATAGACTAAATCTATTGAGAAATTATAATGGAACTGTTGGACAAGCACATACTACAGGCGCTGAAATTACGAGACTTGAAACTAAGTTCACCTATGAGTTGGATAATATTGTAAATTTATCAACACCTAAGAATGAAACAGTATTCTTTGATGCTTCTTCTGTTGTTGGTGTAGGTTTGTCTTATGGGGTTGGTATTGGGACGACAATTTCATACATTGGTGCTGGAGATACAACAAAGTCTATCTTCATTCCAACTAGAAGTATTTTCCTACCAGATAATCCACTAGTACACGGTGAAGAAGTTTTCTACAGTCCTGGCGCTGGTACTTCACTAACATACTCTTTAGATGGAAACACAACTTCACCAATGCCATCGAAGATGTATGTGCAGAAACTTACAAAGGATCTGATTGCACTTACAAATACAAAAACTGGCATCAATTCTGATTTGTCAAGAGTTTTCTTCAATGGAAATATTGGTATTGGAAATAGTCATTCATTTACAACAAGAAGGAACGTTGTTACTGCTAATGCAAGGACTGTTGATGTAATTGTGTCTACAGGATCTTCTCATAGATTGAGACCAGACGATGTAATTGATTTGTCTTTAGTTTCTACTGCTACAAGTTCAGTATCTGCAATCTATGATACGACTACTAGATTTGTAAGATTTGGATCTTTGAATAATCCTAAAATTGATGTAGCTACTGGCGATTTCTTAGAGTTTGATGTTTCTCACCCAAGTCTACTGAACACAAAATTAGAATTCTTCTTAGATCAAAATTATAATAAAAAGTTTGTTGGATCTGGTGTTTCATCGCTAGAAATAGTAAACCAATTTGCGCCAGGAATTACGTCTGCAAAAACCACAGTTCATTTTACAGAGCAAGTTCCATCAATACTATACTATAAATTCAACTCACAAACACCAACAAAGACAATTGAAATTGATAAGGATGTAAATGAGTATTCTAAAATTGTTGTACATACAAGTAAGTTTACAGGTACTCATTCTATAACTACAACAACAAATCAAACATTCAATTTCAATATTTCCGAAATTCCCGAACGTGTTGGATACACAAGTGCTTCTTATATCAATTATAATACAAATTCCACAAATGCAATTGGACCTATTGCTAAAATTGATGTCTTGGGCGGTGGCAGTAATTATAAATCTTTGCCAACAGTATCTGTCGCATCTACAACTGGATCCTCAGCATCTTTGAGAGCAAAGGGATCTAATATCGGTTCTATCGACGCAGTTCAAATTTTAGATTTCGGATACGATTACCCATCAGATAAAACTTTACAACCACAGGCAGCAGTTCCTCAAGTTATTGTTCTAAAGAATAATTTTAGTGTGGATACTGTTGCAATTACTTCAACAGGATCGAAATATCTAACTGCACCAGATCTTATTGTCTATAATAGAAAATCTGATGTTATCAATACTCAAGCAAGTATAATCGCTAGATTATCAGGAAGTAGTGTATCGGAAGTAGAAATTATTGAGCGTGGTGGTAATCTAAGCAGCACAGATAATGAAGTTATTGCAATCAATAATGTTAACGGTGTTGGTATAATAAGTGCTACGTATTCTGCTCCAAATGTTACACTAAGACTTCAAACTCCAACATCTGGATTTACTACAAGCAATCCTTTACCATTCTCTGTTGGAGATCGAGTAGTTGTTGAAAATGTTGGGGTATCAACTGGAAAAGGATATAATTCTTCAGAATATGGATATAGATCTTGGACTATCACTGGGGTAAATACTGCATTTGGACTTATCAATCAAGCAACAATATCTTATGCAGTAGATGAAAATCCTGGAGTTCATGATGGACAACAATATGGTACTGTTTCTAATGAAAAAGATATTGCTAAGTTTAGTTTGACACTAAGAGAAGGGCAATTTTATAATGGCGAAACAGTTTACACAAATGGTTCGACTGCAAAAGTAATTACTGGAAACGGTCCAGTCACCAATATCCTAAGAGTTGATACTCTTGTTGGATTGAACACTGGAGATTTGCTAAAAGGATCAGTATCTGGTGCTTCAGGTATTATTGAAAGTATGCAGAATTATTCTGGGTACTTTGATGTAAATTCCACAGTATCTAAAGATTTTGGATGGGAAAGAGATACTGGTAAATTGAATGAATTTTTCCAAAGAGTTCAAGACAGTGATTATTATCAACAATTCGCATATTCTCTAAAGAGTAAAGTTGAAATTAGTAATTGGAGTGAACCTGTAGATAGTCTAGGACACATTGCAGGTTTCAAAAAACATTCGGATTTGCTTGTTCCTTCAGATAGTCTTGCTGGTCTTGGAAGTACAAGTGTTTCTACTGGTATTGGTTCTCAAGCAAGTGCAATTGTATTGGTCAATCCAGAACCAGTAAAAATTTATTGTAAGCATGATTGGGATTTGGTTTATGAACAAACAAATAGTGACGCAACAATTAGTGATAAAATTGTTTTCCAATCAAATAGATTTGGAGATGCTCTAATTTGCAAATCAAACCGAGTTCTTGAAATTGATGATATTAGTCCACAATTTTATTCTGATCCAGATATCAGTAGATCTTTAGAACTTGATAGTTTTGATATCAATCAAGCATCAGCAATCAAATATTATGCACAGGTTGTTCTTGATACATCCCTAGGTATCACATTCAACGAAACTCAGTATACTGAATTTGTTGTATCTCATGACGGAACAATTTCATTCAATAACCAATACTCAGATTTGTCTGATGCGTTTGATTTGGGCGATTTCAGTACATCAATTTCAGGAACTACTGTGTCAGTTCTATTTTCGCCATACAATACAACATACTCTTATGATATAACATTCTATAAGGAAAAAATTGAACCTGGCGTTGGTGTTGGAACTACTTCATTTGGGCATATTCAAAAAGTAGGTGTTGCTTCTTTTGTAGCAGCATCTGGATCTCCAACAGAACAAATTATTCAATCTATTGATGCTAATCAGTTCAAGAGTGGTAGTGTAGTTGTTTCAGTAATTGGTGTAAATGCAAAAAATATTGTAGAAGCATCTTTCTTAGGAATTGGATCAACAGCACAATATATTGAATTTGGCAAAATGGATAATGGGGTTGGTCTTGGCACATTTAGTGCAGACATGACAGCAACTAATATACTACACCTAAAATGGCTGCCTGCTGCAGGTGTTGGGGTTACTGTTGCAATGTTATCTACTTTAGTTGGTGTTGCAACTACAGTCTCTTCAGGAAGACCTGGAACAAGTTTTGAGGTTGGAGATGCTTCCTTGAATTGTGTAAGAACAAATATTTCTTCTTCTGCTACACCATCTGCAGAAACAATTTCCACAACATCTTCTAATAATTATGTTTCTACAAAATATATGGTAGAAGTACATAACATTACTGATAATGAATATTCATTCTTCCATGTTGCTGCTAATGTATACGGAGATGTTGTAAATTATGTAAAATATAACAACATTTCAACATCAGTCGATACTAGAAGAGATATTCAAAATGTGGACATGATTGTTTCTGGTGCAAATGCTTTACTGCGATTTACTCCAAGAGCAAATAAAGCATATATCGTCAGAACTTCTGAAATTAGAATTGATAAACCAGATGATGTTCCAGATGATACGATCGTAATCTTATCATAAATACTCCAAAAACGATATGGGATTTGAGTTAGGATCCGTCAACAAACAATATAATGCTGCAACGGAAACTTTTAGGTATTCGTTCAAATTGACGCATGAAGGAGATCCTATCTTTCATAAAGTTTTTGATGGATCAAGCACTTCTTCAGTATTACTTGGTGCAGATACTTTTGTAATAGATAATCATTTTTTTGTTACTGGAGAACCATTATACTACAATGCTGGTCCAGGAAATACTGCCATAGGCATCAATCCT
>Ga0169931_10005020_pt1 | contig 20344 bp, 17 predicted proteins | sample Kivu_15m_20L_FD_129675 | JGI IMG/M metagenome (GOLD analysis project Ga0169931, IMG submission 129675) | Freshwater microbial communities from Lake Kivu, Western Province, Rwanda to study Microbial Dark Matter (Phase II) - Kivu_15m_20L... | ecosystem: Environmental > Aquatic > Freshwater > Lake... | reverse complement strand
TCGGATGCATCGGATGCATCGAACGGAACACCGGAGGACGTCTCGTGGCCGGATCGATTGTCGTCCCCGTTGGGGCGTGTTCGGCTCATCTCGTCCTCCGTTCGAGCCTCACGGGACTCGCTTCACGGCGAGCGAGATGATAGCACCACTCGGTCGGTCACGGACGAGTTCGACCACCGAATCGGCGGAGGGGGCGGTCGGGTCAGGCCCAGCGCGACAGGACCGACTCGAGATCGCCCGGCAGGTCGGCTTCGAAGGACAACTCGTCTCCGGTGATCGGATGACGGAAGCGCAGCCCCGCCGCGTGGAGGAACGGCCGTCCGACCACGAGCGAATCTCGGAATCCGCCGTACGTCGCGTCGCCCACCACCGGATGCCCGATCGCCGCCAGGTGAACCCGAATCTGATGGGTTCGCCCGGTCTCGAGTTCGCATTCGAGGAGGCTCACCGAAGGTTCGTCGAATCGGCGGACGACCCGATAGTGCGTGCGAGCCTCCTTGCCCGACGCCACGACCGCCATCCGCAGCGGGTCACGGGGATCGCGGCCGATGGGCGCATCGATGGTGCCGATCGGAGCGTCCGGACTCCCCCACACCAAAGCCACGTACCGCCGTTCGACTTCGTGACGCGAGAGCAGGTCGACCAGGTCGACGTAGGCGCGGGCGGTGCGGGCCACCACCAGCAGTCCCGACGTGCCGGCATCAAGTCGGTGGACGATGCCGGGGCGAGCCGGGTCTCCGACATCGGCGATCTCGGGATGCACGGCCAACAGGCCGTTCACCAGGGTCCCGGTTTCGTTGCCGGCCCCCGGGTGCACCACGATCCCGGGATCCTTGTCGACGATCATGACGTCGTCGTCGACATGAACGAAACGAACCTTCACCGCCGGCTCCGCTTGCGGACGAGTGGCCGGTGGCAGGAGCGAAGTGTCGACGACGAGTCGCTGACCGGCCAGCAGTCGCAACTTGCCCGAGGATCGAGGGGTGCCGTCGAGAACGACCCCACCGGCCTCGATCAAGGTCGTGGCCACGGCCCGGCTGACGTCGGCGAGCAGCGACACGACCCGATCGAGCCTCTCACCCGCCAGAGCCTCCGGCACCTCGTCGTCGAAGACCTCAGTTCCCATCGGACTCGTCCGAAGTTCGCGGTGCGGCACGCAGGTATCCGATCACCAGGATCGCCCCACCGATGTTGATGCCCATGTCGGCCACGTTGAAGATCGGGAACCACTGGAAGTCGATGAAGTCGACGACCGAACCATCGAGGAATCCGTCGGCTCGGAAAAACCGATCGACGAGATTCCCGAGAGCGCCGCCCAGAATCAGGCCGACTCCGATGGTCGAGGCCCGATCACCCTCGCGTCGCAGCGAGATCAACAGCGCGACCACCACCACGGTGGCGACCACCGCGATCAGGGGACCGAAGCCCTGGGCACGACCGAAGGCCATTCCGCTGTTGAAGGCGAGATTCCACTGCAGAGTCCAGATGACGTGAACGGGTTCGCCGTCGCCCAGAGCCACGAGAGCCCACCACTTCGTCACCTGATCGACGAGCAGAACCGCCGACGCCACGATGAGCGAGGGACGGAGGGACCGCAGCCCGGTCGCGGCGCGACCGAGAGTTTCGCTCATTGGCGACCGATGCCGCCGACCCGCTCGCTCACGAGCTCCGACGCCCACGGCAGGAACTCGAGGCGTTCACGGGGAATCGGCTGGGTGGACACGACGCTGTAGCCGTAGTCGCCCGACTCGATGCGCGCGAGGGCGGCGTCGATCTCGGCCACGGTCTGGCGAGCCTGATCGGAGAGAACCCGGTCGCGTTCGCGTTCGACGGCCAGCGTGTCGCCCTCGCCACCGTCCTCGTCGAACTGATCGTCGCCCATGCCGGCTTCCTCGATGAGCTGTTGACGTTCGGCCTCGAGACGCTCGGCCTGTCCCAGCAATCGGGATCGCTCGGCGAGCAGAAGTTCGCGCTGCGCACGCAGGAACGTCAGATCGAAGTCCTTGTTGGCGACGATGCCGTCCTTGGACGCCGACTTCTTGCCCGGCACCGGGGGCTTGACGAAGGCCGGCTTGGGCGGCTTGACCGGACGAGGGGTGGGCTTGGGTGCGGCCACCTTCGGCGCCACCTTGGCGACAGGGCTCTTCGCCGGCGCCACGGTGCCAGACGACTTGGCCTGCGACGTGACAGCTGAACCAGCCGGCGTGACGGGCTTGCTGGTCGTGACGATCTTGCTGGCCGAAACGGTCTTGCTGGACGTGGTGGCCGGCGTACTGGTCGACTTCTTGGCCGGCTGACTCGAGGACTTCTTCGCCGCGACACTCGTGCCGGCGGGCTTCTTCACCGAAGCACTCTTGCTGGCCGGACCCTTCGTGGCCGGTTTGCTGGCCGGACCCTTCTTGGCCGGCTGACTCGAGGACTTCTTCGCCGCGACGCTCGTGCGGGCGGACTTCTTCACCGAAGCACTCTTGCTGGCTGGCTTGCTGGCCGCTTTGCTGGCCGGACCCTTCTTGGCCGGTTTGCTGGCCGGTTTGCTGGCCGACTTACCGGCGGGTTTGGTGGGCGAGCTCTTCTTCGCCGACGAACTCGCGGACTTGACCCCCGACTTCTTGTCGCCCTTCTTCGGTGCCGATGTTTTGGACGGCTTCTTGGCCGCCGATTTTCCCGTCGCCATAGTGGGCGGAACACTACCGCTCAGGTGTTCGTACCAGTCCGATGTGGATCGGTTCGTCGTCCAACTCGGCGTTGGGTTCCCCGACTCCCCAGTTGATCGTCTCGGTCAGCGTTTCGTTGGCGATCATCGAGAGGTGCGGCACCAGTTGTCGTCGCACCGATTCCGGGACACCGAGGGTGAGAACGATCCGGTCGGAAACCTCGAGACCGGCTTCCCGACGGGTCTGCTGGACCAATCGCACCAGATCGCGAGCTGCTCCCTCGGCGGCCAATTCGGGGTCGACCTCGATGTCGAGAGCCACGATGCCCCGTCCGTCGGGCAGGGCCTCGCTGGCCGATCCCGACGTTGCAACCAGCCGCATGGTGAACTCACCCTCCTCGAGGGTGATTCCCCCGGCCACCACCACGTGTCCGTCAACCGACCAATCGCCGGCCTTCACGGCCCGGATGACTTCCTGGGTGCGGGCACCCAGTCGAGGACCCAGTACTCCCGGGACCACCTGCAGCACCCGCTCGGCGGCTCCTTCTGCGGAGTCGGCCAGCACGACCCGCTTCACGTTCACCTCGTCGGCGATGACATCGAGGAAATCCTCCAACTCGCCCGACCCCGGATACGCGATCGTCAGCGTTCGCAACGGCTGGCGCACCCGACGATTGTTGGCCTTGCGAACGGCCAGCGTCGACGAGCACACCTCGCGCACTCGGTCCATCACCCGAACGAGTTCCCGATCCGACGGAAGGGCACCGACGAGCGGCCAATCGGCGAGGTGCACGCTCTCGGCGCCGGTGAGACCGCGGTAGACCTCCTCGGTCACGAGAGGAAGCAACGGTGCGGCCAGCCGACACACCGACTCGAGAACCGTGTGGAGGGTGTCGATGGCATCGACGTCACCGGACCAGAAACGATCGCGTGAGCGCCGGATGTACCAGTTGGTGAGCACGTCCAGGAACTCGCGGATCGCTGCGCACGCCGAGAAGAGATCGTACGCCTCCATGCGATCCGTGACGTCCTCGACCAGTGCCGCCGCCTTGGCGAGCACGTACCTGTCGAGCACGTTGACCGAATCGGTGCGTACCCGACCGGTGACTCCCTCGGACTTCGCGTACAGCGAGAGGAAGTACCACGAGTTCCAGAGCGGAAGGAGCACTTGTCGCGCCGTCTCGCGGATTCCGGCCTCTCCCACCGAGAAGTCGGAACCACGCAGGATCGCCGACGACAGCAGATACCACCGCATGGCGTCGGAACCGTACGAGTCGAAGATCGCCATCGGATCCGGATAGTTCCGCAGGCTCTTCGACATCTTCTGTCCGTCGTCGCCGAGCACGATGCCGTGACTGACGCACGTCGAGAACGCCGGGCGATCGAAGAGCGCCGTCGCCAGAACGTGCAGGGTGTAGAACCAGCCCCGGGTCTGCCCGATGTACTCGACGATGAAGTCGCCGGGATAGTGATTCTCGAACCAGGCCGCGTTCTCGAACGGGTAGTGCACCTGCGCGAAGGGCATCGAACCGCTCTCGAACCAGCAGTCGAGCACCTCGGGAACCCGACGCATCATCGATCGGCCCGTGGGATCGTCGGGGTTTGGTCGCACGAGTTCGTCGACGGCCGGGCGGTGCAGATCGTCGATTCGCACTCCGAAGTCGCGCTCGAGGTCGGCGATGCTTCCGTAGACGTCGACACGCGGATACGCGGGATCGTCGCTCTTCCAGACCGGAATCGGCGAACCCCAGAAGCGGTTCCGACTGATCGACCAATCGCGCGCGTTGGCCAACCACTTACCGAACGAACCCTCCTTGATGTGCTCGGGCACCCAGCGAATCCCCTGGTTCAGTTCGACCATGCGGTCCTTGATCCGGGTGACCTCCACGAACCAGGAGGAGACCGCGCGATACACGAGAGGTTCGGCGCAACGCCAGCAGTGCGGGTAGGGGTGGTCGTAGGTGTCGTGACGGAGAACGACGCCCCTCTCCTTCAGGTGGCGGATGACCGACGGATTGGCGGCGAAGACGTGCTGTCCGGACCAATCGACGATCTCGGGTGTGTAGCAGCCGTGACTGTCCATCGGGCAGATGGTGGGGATGCCGGCCGCCTGGCAGACCAGCTGGTCGTCCTCGCCGAACCCCGGAGCGAGGTGCACGACACCGGTGCCGTCCTCGGTGGTGACGAAGTCCGCGCCCAGCACCCGGAACGCGCCCGGAGTGTCGGCGAACCACGGGAACAGCGGCGTGTACCGCGAACCGACGATCTCCGAACCGAGCCGAGTTCCGACGCGCACCGCACCGTCGAGTTCACGCTCGTAGGACGACAGTCGTGCTTCGGCAACGATCAACCGACGCCCGTTCGACTCCATGACCGCGTACTCGACATCGGGAGCGACGGCGAGCGCGAGGTTCGACGGCAGCGTCCACGGCGTGGTGGTCCAGGCGAGCAGGTGTTCGCCGGACTCGAGTTCGAAGGCCACCGTGAGAGCCGGGTCCTGACGATCACGGTAGACGTCGTCCATGCGCGTCTCGGTGTTGCTGAGCGGCGTCTCGCATCTCCAGCAATAGGCGAGCACCCGGTAGCCCTCGTACACCAACCCCTTGTCCCACAGCGTGCGGAAAGCCCACATCACGCTTTCCATGTAGGGCAGGTCGAGCGTCTTGTAGTCGTCCTCGAAATCGACCCAACGCGCCTGACGGGTGACGTATCGCTCCCACTCGTTCGTGTAGCGGAGAACACTCGTTCGGCAGAACTCGTTGAAACGCTCGACTCCGTAGGCCGTCACCTGCGGGTGACCCGAGATGCCCAGTTGCTTCTCGGCTTCCACCTCGGCCGGAAGGCCGTGACAGTCCCAGCCGAATCGGCGCTCCACGCGACGTCCCCGCATGGTCTGGTAGCGAGGAACGGCGTCCTTCACGAAACCGGTGAGCAGGTGCCCGTAGTGGGGCAGACCGTTGGCGAAGGGAGGACCGTCGTAGAACACGTACTCGTTGTCGCCGTCCTCGCCGGCCGCGCGCGACTCCACCGAACGCCGGAAGACGTCCGCGGACTTCCACGAGTCGAGCACGGCCATCTCGATCGCGGGGAAGCTCGGATGGGCGGGAACGTCGGGATAGGAGTGATCGGTCATGGGGTCCTCGGTGCCCCGTCAGGCTACTGACGCCGATGTCCGGCGGTTCGTCCCGTGCTCCCCGCCCGCGGGGATCACCGCAACAACTGCAACAGGACGTTGAGTCCGATGATCACGACGATCGGAGAGAGATCGAGTCCTCCGAGAGGGGGAAGCATGCGCCGTATCGGACCCAACACCGGTTCGGTGATTCGCTCGAGGATCTCCGACACTGGTCCCCGCGACGAGCCCGGAAACCACGACAACACCACCCGAAGAATGATGGCCAGTTGAAAGAGGAAGACGACCGACGCGACGACCTGCATGGCCGAATCAGTAATCGGTGTCGGAGTGTCGTACGGCGGGCTTCAGGAGGTACACGCCTCGCGCGACCTTCTCGATCTTGCCGTGCAGCCCGTAACAGAGACCGCTCGAGAAGTCGACCATCCGACGCGCCACCTCGACGTCGCACCCTTCGGTGTTGAGGATCACCGGCTGGCCCTCACGGAACCGGTTGGCGACCTCCTGGATGTCGTTGAACCGAATCGCCTTCACGGTGTGCGGCTCGCCGGGTGCCGAGGCCGGCCCGCCGAGTGTGCGCACCGTGGTGCTGGGACGACCCGAGATCGGGCGCGGTTGTGCACCCGAGTCGTCGATCGACACCCGGCGTGGCGCCGGAACCGGATCGGTGTCGCGGGGGGTGACCTGACGAGCGACCGGCCGTGACGGCGACTCGTCGAATTCCGTGCTGCGTCGCGCGTCGGGGGCACGGTCGTCGGCGACCTCGTCGTAGTCGTCGTACGCCGAGTCCTCGCCCAGACCCAGATAATCCATGGCTCGCCTGAAGATCGACATGACGGGGCGAGGCTAGTACGGCTCATCGGGCCGTGGGTGGACGCTCCCCGAAGATCGCCGTACCGATTCGAACCAGTGTGGAGCCCTCGTCGATGCCGATTCTCCAGTCGGCGGACATACCCATCGACAGCTCGCGCAGGCCACGAGTTTCGGCGAGCCGACGTGTCTCGGCGAACACCCTGCGGGTCTCGACGATGTCGGCCGACGTGGGACCGACCGTCATGAGCCCACGCACCGACAGCCCAGCCGACCGACTCCGCTCGAGAAGTTCGTCGAGGTCGGACTCTCCGCAGCCTCCCTTGCCCGGGTCGGTCGTGAGCCCCACCTGGATCAGCACGTCGGCTCCCGGCGCTCGTCGGGCGATCTCGTCGACCAGCGACGGTCGGTCGACGGTCTGCCACAACGACACCATCGGCGCGACGAGTCGCACCTTGTTGGTCTGCAGGCGGCCGATGAAATGAACCTCCACATCAGCGGGCAGGACCGCTCTCTTGTCGGCCAACTCGCGGGCGTAGTTCTCCCCGATCCGGAGGCAGCCGGACCGGACGACCTCGAGCACGATCGGAGCCGGTTGCGATTTCGTCACGGCCACCACCTCGGCGCGACCTCGACCGTACGTCGCGACGTCGTCGCGAACACGGTGCCACGCCTCGGCGACCGAGGACACGGACTACTTCAGGAACGAGGGAACGTCGAAGTCGTCGTCACCGTCGTCGGGCGACAGCGGATCCGATGCGAACACGTCCTTGGCCGGGGCGGTCGGACGCGCGGTTGGCGTGCTGGGCGACGCCGCGCGACCGGCCGGTCGACCCGTGGGCTTCACCTGCGGGGCGCCGTCCCATCGATCGAAACCCGCGGCGATCACGGTGACCTTCACTTCGTCACCCATTTCGTCGTTGATGACGGTTCCGAAGATGATGTTGGCGTCCTGGTGCGCGATGCCGTGAATGATCTCGGCGGCCTCGTTCATCTCCATCAACGTCATCGTCGACGGACCGGTGACGTTCAGCAGCACGCCCCGAGCCCCCTCGATCGATGCCTCGAGAAGACTGCTCGACAGCGCCTTCTGCGCGGCGTCGCGGGCTCGACTGTCGCCGCTGGCCGATCCGATTCCCATCAGCGCCGAGCCGGCGTTCTGGAGCGTCATCTTCACGTCGGCGAAGTCGGTGTTGATGAGTCCGGGGTTGGTGATCAGGTCGCTGATGCCCGAGACACCGCTGAAGAGCACGTCGTCGGCCCGACTGAACGCCTCCATCACGGTGTCACGCGAGTCGACGATCGACAGCAAGCGATCGTTCGGCACGACGATCAGCGTGTCGACTTTCTCCTTCAACTTGGCGATACCGGCATCGGCCTGAACGGCGCGGCGGCGTCCCTCGAACGAGAACGGACGGGTGACCACACCGATCGTCAGCGCCCCTATGCTCTTGGCGACCTCGGCGACGACGGGCGCGCCGCCGGTGCCGGTTCCGCCGCCCTCACCGGCGGTGACGAACACCATGTCGGCGCCCTTCAGAGCGTCCTCGATCTCGTCGCGATGGGCCTCGGCCGCCTGGCGACCCACCTCGGGATCGCTGCCGGCTCCCAATCCACGGGTGAGTTCGCGGCCGATGTCGAGCTTCAACTCGGCGTCGGAGGTCATGAGTGCCTGGATGTCGGTGTTGATGGCGATGAACTCGACCCCGCGCAGATTGCGCTCGATCATGCGGTTGACGGCGTTGACGCCCCCACCACCGACGCCGACCACCTTGATCTGGCAGATGTAGTTGTTGTGTCCACCAACCATGCGGATCCTCCAAAAGGGTCACCGCGCGAGCCTGCACGGCGATTCACCCGACATTCTCGCACCAAAAGGGGCCCGATGGTTGGATACCCGGAGCCTCCGATGCGGGCCCGCCGGGGTCAGCGAACGCTCGGATCCCCCGACGACACGTCGATCACCGAATAGGTGTTCGCCCCCTGCCGCTTGATCTCGTTCACGACTCCCACCAACTTGGCCTGGAAATCCCCGGGCGATCCGAACTTGACGGTGATTCGACCCGGACCGACCCCCACGAGTTCGAACGAGACGTCGCCCTCGGGGGTGACCGTCATCGATTCCAGTGCCGAACGGAGGTCGACCGGCAGCGCATTGATCAACTGAGCGGCGCCACCGAACGGCTGGCCCACCGTTTGGCCAGCCGGCAGGTTGGGGCCTTGTCCGACGATCGGCACAAAGTCGACGGGGTCACCTTCGATCACGTCGAGCACCCGGCCCTCCTTGTCGATCACCCGGTTGAACCCGTCGACGGCCCGGAAGAACGCCACCGGCCGACGTTCGACGACTTCGATGACCACTCGTGACGGCAGGTGCATCGACACCCGGGCGCGATCGACCCACGCGACCGCTTCCAGACGTCGCTCGGCCCCGTCGAGATCGGCCGTCAGAATCGGCTCGCCGCGCAAGGAGTCGACGACGGCGGCCACGTCGTCGGGGTCGGCGTACACGACGCCCTCGACCTCGATCGAACGAATCGAGAGAAGCGGACTCGCCAGAAGCAAGAGAGCGACCAGCAGCGCTCCCACCACCAGTCCGACCACGGTGAACCACCGCAGACGACGGCGTCCCGCCGCTCGCCGCAGGGCGATCCGTCGTTGCCGGAAGCGTTGCGCACCGACCGGTGCCGGCGCATCGGCCTCGTCGTCGATCTTGATCCGATCGCGTCCACCGGCGCCACGGGGCGTCTTTCCGCCCACCTGAGCAGCCCGTTTCACTCGCTCTGTCGATGCCTGCTCGCTGCGCGCTGTCGATGCCTGCTCGCTTCGCTCGACCGTCCCCACGATGGGGGGCGACACCGGTGCGGATCGCCGAGCCCTCCAGCCGACGCGTCGACCATCCGAAGGCTTCCCCGAATCACCCTCTGTCGTACGACTCTCACCTGAGCGTGCCGGGTCGAGTCGGCGCGCACCGAAACGTCCGGCGATGCCACGCGACGTCGGCAACCGGGAAGGAGCAGTCCCGGACGTCTCGTCGGGAGTCTCGCTGGGCGCCTCGTCGGGAGTCTCGTCCGGTGTCTGGTCCGAGTGTCCGTCCGCTGACGGCGGAGGTGACGAGGGGTCGTCGGCGCGCGGACCCATGAGTTCGGCCACCACCTCCGGATCGACGTCGTCGTTCTCGCTGTCGTTCTCGCCGTCGTTCTCGCCGTCGTTTTCGCGGTCGTGGCCGTCACCGAATCGACTCATGATGCGACTCCGGTGCCGTCGGGATCGGTGAACCCGATCAGTCGAATCTCGCTCCGCAGGTCGAAGCCGCTCGTGCGCCGCACGACCTCGCGGACGTGTCTCATCACCGCGAGAACGTCGGCGGCCCGCCCACCTTCGTCGGCCTGGATGAAGTTGGCGTGCTTGGTCGACACTTCGGCGGACCCGAGTCGAAAGCCCCGTAGACCCGCGTCGTCCACGAGTCGGCCCGCCGTCACCTCGCCGGGAACCGGGTTGACGAACACCGAACCGGCGTTCTGACCTCCCGGTTGGTTCTCGCGTCTCCACCGCACGATGTCGTCGATACGTCGCTCGGCCTCGACGGCGTCGCAGGGATGCAGGCGCAACACCACGCGCACGACGACATCACCCGCCCCGAGTGCCGAACTCCGGAACTCGAATCCCAGCGCCTCGCGGTCGCGTCGCGTCACCGACCCGCTTCTCGCGTCGAGCACATCGGCCACCTCGACCGACGCGGCCATGTCCGAACCGTGACCGCCGGCGTTCATCCGAACCGCTCCGCCGACGGTTCCGGGAACACCCACCGCCCACTCGAACCCGGAAAGACCGGCCGCGGCGCTTCGACGAGCGACGATCGGCAGCATCGCCGCCGCACCCGCCGTCACCGAACGATCCTCCGGGTCGATCTCGACGACCTCGTGATCGCCGGTCAGGCGCACGACCACGCCGCGATAGCCCTCGTCGGCCACCAACAGATTGCTTCCTCGACCGAGCACCACGAACCCGAGGCCGCGTCGGGAAGCCGCGCCGGTGACCCGACGCAGGGATTCGACGTCGCGCACCTCGACCATCGCCGACGCGTTGCCGCCGACGCGATAGGTGGTCAACGAACCGAACGGAGAGTCGAGTTCGACCGGAAGGTCCAGTGCGTCGGCGAAATCGCGGAACTCGTCGTTCGTCACGGGTTCCCGCCTCGTCGAGCGGCCAACACCTCGCGCGGCAGATCCTCGACGTCGCCACAACCCATCGAGATGCACAAGGTTCCGGCTCCGACCGAGTCGGCCAACAACGAGATCACCTCGGCACGCTCGGCCACGAAGCGCACGTTACGACCGGGGTCGGCGGAGCGAACCGCCGCGGCCACCGCATCGCCGGTGACTCCGGCGATGCGTTCCGTGCCCGAGGCGTAGACGTCCATCACCACGACTTCGTCGGCGTCGCCGAAGCAAGTGCCGTACTCGTTCGCCATGGCGGCCACACGATGAAAGCGGTTGGGCTGGAAAACCGCGACGATGCGGTCCCATTCGCCGGACGCGCGCGCGGCCCGGAGCACCGCGGAGATCTCACCGGGAAGGTGCGCGTAGTCGTCGACGAAGGTCGCCCCACCGTCACGTCCGACGATCTCGAATCGTCTCCCCACTCCGCGGAAGCCGGAGAGACCGCGAAGAGCCATGTCGACGTCGCGACCCAGAGCCGCGACGATGGCCACCGCCCCGGCGCAGTTCGACACGTTGTGCTCTCCCCGAAGCGGAAGATCGACTCGTCGGACGACACGATCGGGTCCGGTCAGATCGAACGACATCCGCTCGCCCGTGGCCTCGACGTTCGTCCACCGCCAGTCGGCGTCGGGTTGGGATCCGTAGGTGACGGTGCCCACCTCGGGCAATCGACCGAGAATCGAACGCGACACCGAGTCGTCGACATCGACGATCCTCGGACCGGGCAACGAGCGGAGGAACCGGACGAAGCTCTCGATGATCTCGTCGAAGGATCCGAAGTGATCCAGATGATCGACGTCGATGTTGGTCACGATTCCCGCCTCCAGCGGAAGTCGTTCGTGGGTGCCATCGCTCTCGTCGGCCTCCACCACGAGGTACTCCGAACCGGTCCATCGCGCACCGGTCCCGAGGTCGAGCAGGTCGCCCCCGATGACGAACGAGGTGGGTTCACCGCTCGCGTCGAGCAGACACCTGATCAACGACGAGGTGGTGGTCTTGCCATGGGTGCCGGCCACGCCGATCGACCGTGCGCGCGCGCAGACGGCGGCTAGGGCTTCCGCCCGGTCGAGCGCCCGCGCTCCGAAACGCGCCGCCGATGCCCGTTCGACGTTGTCGATCGGTACGGCGGGTGACCACGTGACGGCGTCGCAACCCGCGACGACCTCGGCGCGATGTCCGATCGAGACTTCGACTCCGACCTCGCGAAGTCGGTCGAGCACCGCCGTCTCGCGCCGGTCGCTCGCCGAGACGCGATGCCCCATTTGGGCGAGAACGATCGCGATGGCACTCATGCCCGGACCGCCGGCACCGACCACGTGGATCCGACGAGCGCGCGACAGATCGAAGAGGTCCGCCGTCATCGATCTCCGTTCTGCGTTCCCGTACGAGCAATCCGCAAGATGGCGTCGGCAACCGCGGCCCGGCGATTCAGTTCGCCGAGTCGTCGCGAGTTCCGAGCCAGACGTTCGAGTCGCGACGGATCCGATCGCAGCGTCGACACCATCGCGCCGAGTCCGTATTCGACCGCGTCCTCCGACATCAGCACCGCCGCATCCGCATCGCTCAACCAACGCACGTTCCCGGTCTGGTGATCGTCGGTCGCGCCCGACCACGGAACGAGGATCGACGGCACACCGACGGTAGCGACCTCGGCGACCGTACCGGAGCCACCGCGACCGATCAGGAGGTCCGATGCCGCATGGACATCGGCCATGCGATCCTCGTACCCGATGACCCGATACTGAAGTCCGGTGGGGGCGAGAACGGGCGCCGCGGCCCGGACGTCGTCGGCGAACCGGACGCCGGCCACGTGGAACACCGCGAGGGTTCCATCGTCGGCGTGATCCCTCACCATCGTGAGCGTGGCGGCGTTGAGGATTCCCGATCCGAGCGAACCACCGATGACCGACACCAGGAAACGATCGTCCGACACCCCGAGACGATGACGCGCGGCCGCCCGGTCACGTTCGCGATCGATCCGACGGATCTCGCGCCGGACCGGTGCACCCACGTGCTGGGCACGGGGCAACGACGAGTCCTCGAAGGCGACCAGACTGGCCACGGCCCGGCGGGCGGCGAACCCGCTGGCACGACCGGGGCGACGGTCGTAGCTCACCACGACGACGGGGACACCCGCCCGACGCGCCGCCAACACCGCGGGAAGGCTCGCGTAACCACCCACCGACACCACGACCGACGGCCGGAAGCTCTCGAGGACCACCCGGGCCCTTCGCTTCGCCCGCAGCAGCCGGGGCAGAAAAGCCAGGTTCTCGCCGAGGCGACGAATCGAACGCTGAACCCCCGAAACCTCGAGGAACGTGTGCGCCACACCGGTGGGAGGCACCAGTCGCGTCTCGACTCCGCGCGCGGCCCCGCAGTAGTAGAGATCCTCGATCGCGCAACCCGCGTCCTGAAGTGCCTCGAAGATGGCCAGAGCCGGAAGGACGTGTCCCGAGGTACCGCCCCCGGCCACCAGGACCCGAACCGTCATCGCGGTTGTCTAGCCACGTTCATCAGCAGTCCGGCGGCGGTCATCGAGGCGATGAGCGAACTGCCGCCGGACGAGATGAACGGAAGCGTCAGACCAGTCACCGGAAGGATGCCTACCACACCCCCGATGTTGATGAACGTCTGCACGGTGAACCAGCAACCGATGCCGGCCGCCAGGAGGAAGCCGAAGCGATGGGCGCACGACAGCGCGACCTGGAAGGCGAAATAGATCAGGAAACCGAAGAGGGTGAGCAGACCGAGAACACCGAGCAGGCCCATCTCCTCGGCGACGATCGCGAAGATGAAGTCGCTGTGGGCCAACGGAACGTAACCCCACTTGCCGGTTCCGGCACCGATGCCCGTACCGGTGAGGCCGCCGTTCGAGAGCGAGATCAGGGCCTGGTACACCTGATAGCCGTCGTCCTCGCGAGTGCCGTAGATGTCGAGGAAAGCCGAGAGGCGAGCCATCTTGTTCGGATCACTCCGGACGAACAGGAAGCCGAGCAATCCGGCGATGGTCGCCACGCCGAAAACCGGTCGGAAGGGAGCGCCGGCGAGGAGAACCATCGTGACCCCGATGGTTCCGATGACCACGCACGTACCGATGTCGCTCTGCAGCGCCGCCACGCCCGCCGCCGTCCCGGTGAAGGCGAGATAAGGCCACACCCCGCGTCGGAGAGTGCCGAGCTCGTCTTCTCGTCGGGTCAGGAAGTCGGCTCCCCACACGATCAGCATCAACTTCACGAACTCGGCCGGCTGCAGACTCCACGAACCGAACGACACCCAGGCGCGGGCCCCGTTCACGGTGTCTCCGATTCCCGGCAGGAAGGGTGAGAACATGAAGATCGCACCCAGCACCAGGAACAGGCGGCCCAGCCGGTTCACGATGGTGAGTCGGAAGCGATAGGCCACGAACATCGCCACCGCACCGAGGGCGGCGTAACCGACCTGACGCATGAACTGGTACCAGGGCGAGCGGCCTCGATGGAACGAGACGATGGACGACGACGAGAGCACCATCACCAGTCCGAACATCACGAGCACCGCCGTCACTCCGCCGATGACGTAGAGCCCGATCGGCTTCGGATCGCGCGACACTCGCTCCTGGAAGCGCGATCGGAACCGGGACCCGCCCTTGCGTCGGCGATCCGCGCGTTGCAAGGCCGCCCTTCGGCGGTCGGCCAGGGCGGACGGACGTCGACGTTCGATCGCCACGGTCATGGGTTTCCTCCGATCAATTCGGCCACGCAACGCGCGAAGTCGTCACCGCGACGCGCGTAGCCGTCGTACCAGTCGTAACTCGTGCATCCCGGTGAGAGGAGCACCACCGAAGACGCCAGACGTCGCGCCCGGGCCACGGCATCGGACATCGAATCGGCGATCTCGACCGGACGAACGCCCGCGAAGACCTCGGCGATGTCGGCGGCTGAATCGCCGATCGCGACCACCGCGCGAATCCGCGAGGCCTCCGAGGCGATCTCCGACAGATCGAGACCCTTGTTCCGACCTCCGGCCACGAGAACGACGTCGTCGAACCCGCGCAGGGCCGTGACGACCGCGTGCGGGGTGGTGGCCTTGGAGTCGTCGTACCAACGGATTCCGTCGGCCGCCCCGACCAGTTCGATGCGGTGTTTCGGAGCCACGAAGTCGGCGAGTGCCGACTCGACGACTCGTGAATCAGCCAGACCGCTCTCGGTCACGAGGGCCGCGGCGCAGAGAGCGTTGGTGAGATCGTGCGGGAGCGAGCGACGCAGGGACGCCACCGGCGCGATGACCCCTCCCGGGCCCACGAGACGTGCCGACGCGGAGTCGGCGTTCTCGACCCGATAGTCGCCGTGCTGGATCCCGAAGGTGACTCGCCGACACGGTACGCGCGCGAGGTGCCGCATGACGACCGGGTCACCCGTCCAACCCACCGCGACGTCGGCCGGACGAACGGCCGTCCAGATGCGCGCCTTGGCCGCCTCGTAGGTGGCCATCGACTCGTGCCAGTCGAGGTGATCCTCGGCGAGGTTCAACCAGGCCGAAGCCTCGGCGCGGAACGACCGATCGAAACGGAGCCGGAAGCTCGTCGCCTCGACGACGAAGCAGTCGACGTCGAGGCCGAGCGCATCGACCAGCGGAACGTCGGTGTTGCCGCAGGCCACCGTCGAACGTCCGCCCGCCGAGATCATCGCGGCGGCGAGCAGGGTGGTCGTGGTCTTGCCGTCGGTACCGGTGACCGCGATCATCGGTCTCGGGCCTCCGGCGCGCTCCTGCTCCCATTCGTAGGCGATGTCCAGCTCGGTGGCGACACGTCGGACGAGACGATTCGTGACGGAGAACAAGCGGTGCCCCTCCGGGATTCCCGGCGCCGGCGCCACGAGAGTCGACCACGAGACCAGATCCGCCAATCGCTTCTCGTCGGGCTCGCCCACGAAATCCACACCGAGACCTTTCAACTCGTCGATCGTCGCGCGCGACTCCGAGTCGTCCACCGCCACCACGTCGGCACCCCGTGCCACCAGAGCGCGAACCATCGAACGGCCGGCCACTCCGAGGCCGTACACCAGCACCCGCTCCCTCATGGCAGCAACCGTCCGGCAGTGTCGGTGATCCGCGTGAAGTCACCGATGAACATCGCGAGGGATGCCGCGACGCAGATGCCACCGATGATCCAGAAGCGGATGATCACCGTCGTCTCGGGCCAGCCGCTCAGTTCGAAGTGATGGTGAATCGGTGTCATCTTGAAGAAGCGCCGCCTGCGACCGGAGGCCTTGAAGATCGTCATCTGCACGGCGACCGAACCGGCCTCGATCACGTTGACGCCGCAGATCAACGGCAGCAGAAAGTGGGTGTTGGTCGTCACGGCCAGCAGTCCGAGGGCGGCGCCGATTCCGAGTGCACCCACGTCACCCATGAAGATGCGCGCCGGTGCGGCGTTCCACCAGAGGAAACCTCCGCAGGCTCCGGCGAATCCCGCCGCCAACACCGCGAGGTCGAGCGGATTCACGGTGCCACCGGCAAGCACTCCGTACACCTCGGGATTTCGGAAGGACCAGTAGCCGATGATCGTGAAGGCCAGAAAACCGAAGAGGGCCGAACCCGCCGCCAAACCGTCCAGACCGTCGGTCACGTTGACGGCGTTGGTGGTGGCCCACATCATCGCCGCGGTCCACAGCACCCAGATCCACCACGGCAGTTCCCAGCCCGGGAAGTCGAACCGGGTGAACGAGACGGTCTCGGAGACGTCGGTGAGCATCACGAGCAACCAGGTGACGAGAGCGGCCAACCCGAACGTGATGAGACCCTTTTTCTTCCAGAAGATGCCCCGGTTGTGACCCTTGTTCACCTTGATCACGTCGTCGAGGAGACCCATCATGGCCATGATCAGAATTCCGGCCCAAACGATCAGCGCCTGATTGGAGAAGGCCAGATCGCGAACGTGGGCGACCACCCAACCCACGAAAGCCGAGGCAACGATGGCCAGACCGCCCATGGTGGGGGTGCCGCTCTTCTTCTTGTGGTGTTCGGGACCGTGATCCTCCTTGCCGAGGATGGGTTGGCCCTTGCCCCGATCGCGGAAGAACGAGATCAGGAATCGCGTCGCGATCAACGAGCAGATCATCGCGACGGCACCGGAGATCATCACCGCGATCATCGGAGAGCCTCCACGCACTCCGCCGCGACCACACGATCGTCGAAGTCGACCACCGTCGCGCCGGTGACCTGCGTCGTCTCGTGGCCTTTTCCGGCGATCAGCACGACGTCTCCCGCGCGCGCCCCTCGCACCGCGCGGGCAATGGCCTCGCGACGATCGAGCAGAACACCGACCAGTCGGTGACGCAGGTGGTCGGGAACGCCCGCCACCACCGACGCGGCAATGGCGGCGGGGTCCTCGGATCGTGGGTTGTCCGAGGTCACGATCACCGAGTCGGAGAGCGACACCGCCACCTCACCCATGAGCGGGCGCTTGGCCTTGTCGCGATCGCCCCCACAACCGAACACGGTGTGGATGCGACCACCGCCGACCGAATCCCGGATCGAACGGAGCACGGCCGCCAGACCGTCAGGCGTGTGCGCGTAGTCCACCAGGATCACGAAGTCCTGCCCGGCCTCGACGCGCTGGAATCGGCCCGACACCGATCCCATCGAGGCCAGACCGGCCACGATCGCCGAGGACTCGATTCCGATCGTGGCCGCCACGGTGGCGGCAGCCAGCGAATTCATGACGTTGACCGAACCGCCGATCGGCACCTCGAGCCTCGATCCGCGCCAGACGTACGAGTGACCGACCGCGGTCACCGCCAGTTCGGTGACGTCGTCGAGCGAGAACGTGACGCAGCCCGACCCCAATCGATCGATGATTCGACGGCCCCACGGGTCGTCCGCGTTCACCACCGCGTGGTCACAGAAAACTCCGTCGAACAGACGCGCCTTGGCGAGGAAGTAGGCCTCCATGTCGCCGTGGAAGTCGAGATGGTCGCGACCGAGGTTGGTGAACACGCCGGCCGCGAACCGCGTGCCGTTGACCCGTCCCAGTTGGAGCGCGTGCGACGAGACCTCCATCGCGACGGCGTCCACTCCCCGCTCGAGGAACCGGGCGAGAATTCGTTGCAGATCGCTCGCTTCCGGGGTGGTGAATCCGCCCGACAGCGTGCCCACGACCTCGGTGACGTGTCCGGCGGCCCGGAACACCGACGCGATCATGTGCGCCGTGGTGGTCTTGCCGTTGGTTCCGGTGATGCCGACCATGGTCATGCTCGTCGACGGCGATCCGTGCACGAGGGATGCGACGAAACCGACGCTCGCACGGACATCGGACACGACGATCTGGGGAACCGTCACGGCGGGGATCTCCCGCTCGACGAGCAGAGCCGACGCTCCGTTGCCGATCGCCTCTCCCGCGAAATCGTGTCCATCGAACCGATGACCCCGCACGCAACAGAACAGCGAGCCCGACCGGACCGCGGCCGAGTCCTGCACCACGTCGCGCACCGGGACGGCGCCGTCTCCGACGAGGCGCCCTCCGGTCGGCACCAGTTCGGCGAGAGGACGACCCTTCATCACGTCGAGGCCCAACGACTCAGACTCCAGCCGGACAACCGGTGTCACCCGGAGTCGGCTCGATGGACAGTTCCTGGATCGCCACGCCGGCGATGGCCGCGAACACCGGAGCGGCGGCGGTACCGCCGAAGCGGTCGCGACTCTGCGGATTGGGTTCGTCGATCGAGACGAGGATCGTCACCCTCGGCTGATCCGCGGGAAGGAATCCGGCGAATGTGGCGAAGTACGCGCGCGTGCCGTCGTCCTTCACGTAGGTGCCGTTGTCCTGGGTCTTGTACCCCGTACCGGTCTTGCCGGCGACCGAGATGCCGGGAACCTTCGCGCGCGTTCCGGTTCCCGAGCACACCACGTCGGTCAGCATGGTCGCCATGATGTCGGCGGTGGATTCACTGATGACCCGACGACCCTCTCCGAGGGGTGCGTCCCACTGGACGCCCCGATCGTCGATCGTCGACATCACCAGACGAGGCGGCACGTACACGCCGCCGTTCGCCACCGCGTTGACCGCCGCCGCCATCTGCACCGACGTCGACGAGAACCCGTATCCGTAGGTGATGGTCGCCTTCTCGGAACCCCGGAGGGCATCGGCCGGACGCAGCGAACCGGCACTCTCACCGGGGAAATCGAGATTGGTCAGGGTGCCGAATCCGAAATCGGCGAGGTAATCGTGCAGTGCCGGCGTTCCGATGGGCATCGACGCCAGCATCGTTCCGATGTTCGACGACTTCACGAGGATCTGATGCAGGGTCATCGGTTCGGTCTCGTGCGGATAGGCATCCTTGATCGTGTACTCGAACTCGGTCCCTTCGTCGAACACGTAGACACCGGGCACCTGATAGACGCTCTCCGGTCCCGCTGCCCCACTGTCGACCGCCGCCGCCACGCTGAAGATCTTGGCCACCGACCCGGGCTCGTGAGCCTCCACCGCCGCCATGTTGCCGTTGCTCACCACCGGCACGCCGTTCTCGTCGAGACGAACACTGGAAACGGCGAGAACGTCACCGGTTGCGGTGTCGAGAACGACCGCATTGCCTCCGAGCGCTCCGACCTCGGTGACCCGCTGGATGAGAGCCTGCTCCACCTGGAACTGCATCGATCGATCGATCGTGAGCACCAGATCGGTGCCGGGGCGCGCCGCATCGACGGTTCGGGTTCCGCCCGGCAGCGTGCGGCCGTTGTTGTTGATCTCACGCACTTCGGTTCCGTCCTGCCCGCGCAGAACCTTCTCGTACTGCAGCTCGAGTCCGGCCGCGCCGGTTCCGAAGGGATCCGTGCGTCCGATCACGTTGCGCGCCAGACCGCCGGCCACCTGAACCCGCTCGGGTTCCGGGACACCGTTGATTCCGGCGAGCCGCAACGAGAGGATCGCCTCGGCGACCTCGTCGTCCACGAAACGCTGCACGTACACGAACGAGGTCGAACGATCGGACAACTTGGCGGTGAGGTCGGCCTCCGAGACGGCATCGAGTCCGAGCATCTGCGACAGAACGTGCGCGGTGGCGGCCGGGTCGAGCACCGCGCGCGGATCCGCGTAGATCGACGTGGAGGGAACCGTGATGGCCATCTCGTTGCCGTCGCGATCGAAGATCGTCCCGCGCGGCGCGGCCACGGTCTGGTAATCGGTTCGTTGATCGACGCCGTCGGCCCGCAACGCGTCGTCGTTCCAGACCTGCACGTACACCGAGCGGGCCACGAGCGCGGCGAACATCAGCAGAAACACGATGAACGCGGCCTGCGCCCTTCGGCGAACCGCTCCGATCCGCCAGATCCTCTGCACCGACTGGGACACCGGGCCCGAGGTTCGCCGACCTCGGGTGGTCGGCTCGTGACGGCCGGCGGAGCGAGAGCGCGTGGTCGGCCGGGTCGAACGGGCGAGCGAGGTTCGGCTCGAGCGCGCCGTACTCGTCGAACGACCCGTACCCGCCGAACGACCCGTACCCGCCGAACGACCCGTACCCGCCGAACGACCCGTACCCGCCGAACGACCCG
>Ga0169931_10005019_pt1 | contig 20352 bp, 4 predicted proteins | sample Kivu_15m_20L_FD_129675 | JGI IMG/M metagenome (GOLD analysis project Ga0169931, IMG submission 129675) | Freshwater microbial communities from Lake Kivu, Western Province, Rwanda to study Microbial Dark Matter (Phase II) - Kivu_15m_20L... | ecosystem: Environmental > Aquatic > Freshwater > Lake ... | reverse complement strand
TTCTGCCTATATGGCCAACTTTAGACTAAAAAATCCCTTTTCCTTTCAAGCATACCTATAAAGAAACAAACATCGAACTGGATTCGACTAAATTTGCAGATCAATATTAAAAATATAACGCGTAAGTATACAAGCAAGTAAAAGTTTCATAAAGCAACATGCTATACGGTTTTCAAAAAAAAAGTAAATTTATGAGAAGGAACAAAATTGATAAGTTTAGTTCGAATTATCTTAAATAAGAAGAATAATAATTTTATTAGAATTCGCCTAAAATATAGAGAAAAAGTACAAAAGAGGAGTCAAACTACGGAAAAACGCATATCACACAGCTAAACATGAAAAATCATAACAAAATGTAATAAAAAAGATAAATTTAAGCCGAATACTAACGAATTCCTGTAAAATTTTCGAAGAAATTTAGTTAGGTCTCCCTTCTAGATAAGAAATCATGATCAAAATTAATTTTTTAAAATATTTCTTTAAATAACAATAATATCCTTTTATATTGATTGTAAGATGAGTAAAGACATATATAAATCATTTGAATAGACATTCAAGTATCACAATCTTCACAAATATACATTTTGTCTAAATTAATAAAGTTCATAAGTTGATACCTGACTCCACAACTAGCACAATAAACTCGCATAGGCGAAACTCCTTCGTACTTACACTTAGGACAGCACGTCAGCTATTGAGTTTTTTGAGCCAGGCACTCTATATGAAAGAAATGATGGCAATTTAATCGTATATTTGAGTCGAAATTGGCACAAACAGCGCATTATTTCATACTATGTTGATGATCTATTTTGGAGTTGTTTAGAATTTGTTTGCTTTTACGAGCTGCAAGTCTTCTTTAGGAAACCATGGAATCAACTCTGACTATTTAGTTTTTGTCTGATCGTTAGATATATCTTTGAACATAGGTCTATTATCTATCTTGGCACATGCATTTTTAAAGTTCTTCTATAACTCTAGTCCTGAGTCGATAAAGGGGACAAGTTTTCCTGTATATTTCAAGAGATACTCACAGCAGCAGGGAAGTAAGATGCAAAGAAAAGCAGCTGAAATGCTCAAAACTATGATAATGATATATACGTTCTGAGTTTGAAGAAATTTACTTTCGGCGTGTTAGAAAACTATTCAATGCAGCTTTGAAGATCGTTGAAATCGTTAGTCTATGGAACCATGAGTCCAGGGCAGCACGAAGAATAGCACTGCGTCCAGTCGTACACAGTCTTTGTATTTCTGGTCGTATGGTTGAGACATGATTCGAACTTGCATTGCGTATTTTAACTGCGAAAGTGAAAATCACAGGAGAAAATGGCTTCAATAGTGACATTTTGACAGGGATTGGTCACTACTAATGCCACTAAGAAGAGATAAAGTAATATTGGCATCACTTTATCAACTACATTATTAATAAACTTAGGCTGACAACATTCATTCGACCGTTCATTTCAGTTTTATCGTTTTGTTTTATTTTTGTCAAGGAAAGTCTTTTTAGATATGATTATGGGTATTCTAATATCTTAGTTATTGCATTTAACACATTTATAATACTTTTAACGACTAAATATCTATGCAAAGCGCACGACCTATCGTATCAATCAAAGCCAGAACGAACTCCATTACAAAACAAACGACTTCAAATATCTAATAAGAACTGAAAAAAGCTCAAAATTAGGTAAAAATGCTTAGAGCGTAAAACGAGATTCTGTTGAATCGAGTCAAATAGTTGGTAATTGTGTCATTATTAAGTAAAATTAGCAAAATATCATTCCTTTTCTTAATGAATAGCTTGCTTTTCGCAAGGGAGAACAAAATACAATGACATCTTTGCTTGCCAATTCTGAATAAATTGCAAAGAAATTAAGATAAAAAGTTAAATCTTTATAGGAGGAATTGCGTGTTTTTACTCACAAATAGCTTAACACTACTGTATAAAATACTGCAAAAATAAACGAATCTTTTGAGAATTAGTACCCGAATACTAGGATTTTCAGAGGTAGTCAAACCCGTAGAAGCTAGAGATCTGGGTCATGTGAGTCTCAACAAAGAGAAAATCATTCAATTACTCCAAAAAGTCAAGTTAGAATCGATATGGCTCATATATTTGAGGACAATCTGGCTATTCACAAAAAAGTTTTTCTTTGATATTTAGATGCTTTTTGCTATAAAAAACACTGGATTTTAACATTTTGATTTTTGTTAAGATTGCCTATCATAATACAGATAGAGCATATTATAATTCAACAACCATGGTCAAAGTCTATTACTCATACAACTTCGAAAAACCAGTCGGAATGGTCTCATCCAAAATCTGCAACTTCGCAATCGACCACAAAAGTACTTGAATCCTTACATAGGGAAAATGATCGTAGCAGGTAGTAGTCAATATGTCGTTTTGATTGCAATGAAAAGTGGAGAAATAATCAGATATCTTCACAAATAGGGCAAAAATGTGCCAGTAAGATACATAAAACTATCCTCTAGATATGTATATGCAGCATACGAGGACGGGTAGATTGTAGTTTGGAACCTGGATAGCTACTAAATATAATCATCTTTTGATTTGCATAAATCTGCGGTGTCTTCTATAAGCCTAAGCTAGGACTAGATCGTGATGGTTTCTGGAGGAATAGATTGCCAGATAATAGTTTGGGACATGCTTTCATAGTAACAACTTGTCATGTATCTATCGCAATATATAGAAAAAATGCACATTCTAATGCCATAACTCAAGTAATGTACATGAGTATCATTCATAAAGGAAAACCTATTAACGTCATTTTGTCGATAGGTAAAGATGGTTTTTTGAAAGTATGGAATGCATAGAATAAGCTATGTTTGGGTGTCATTTCCACTCAAACTACTTAAGCCATATCTATGGACTACAATATCTAAAGAAGTTTGCTATATATTGGAACTAATAAGTAGGATTTAGTGCTTGTTAAAATTCACGAAGACGAAAGAGATGAGATTTGTTAGGTCGTAGGCGTTTTTAAAAGGAAAAATTATTTTAGGTGTCAACAAATATAAGTTCATAGCAATAGATTGTTTTTGCTAGGTATTTTTTGAGACATTTAGGTTAGAAAAAAATATAGATTTATGAGTTGCTCAGCGACCAAAAGTTAAAAATGAAGAAAAAAAGAGTGATTTCTAGAAAGAAAAATAAAGAAGGTTAGGAAGCCGAGCCCTAAGAAGAGATCTCAATAAACTAATATTAGATTCACATAGTGCCTCACTAATAAAAAACTTTGCTTTACAAAGTCTACAACTTTGTTCACACTGACTCAAAAACATATCTAAACACTGGAAACGATATTATGATGCTTGAAGAGGACAAACAACTGACCCATTCAAGTCAAAAGACTCTTCAATTAGAACTCTAATATCCTTTTTTGATTCAACGAAGCGCATCTAGCCTCAAAGTATTCAATTACGGCTTATTTAACTAACTTTTCACGATTCCTTTGGGTAATATTCTTTACTGCTCGCTCTTTAATAGTGGATTTTTGATGATCATCGAAGAATAAAGGGTCACTATTTGGGACCTTGCCAAAAATTAAAGCATTTTTAGTTTGTAATAGCAGTGGAAAGGATGCTGGGTCAAGAAAAACAAGTGTTTACTATGGAGATAAAATTAATTAGGTCTTTTTGATGTCGGAACCGACAAAAAAGGTAGGATAAAAATGAAACAAGCTTCTAATAAATATTTTTAAGACAAGATAGTTTCGTGTATGTATCGACATTCTTTCAACAAATACGCAGTGAACTTATAAAACTCGCAAATTCACTTGCATTTCGCAGACACAAATAAAAATTTTGTCAAACTCTACGGTCACAAACTGCCTATAACTTCCTTTGACATATCATCTGACGACGCCTTACTGGTTTCTGGAAGCACAGACAAAGACATAAGATTCTGGGATTTAGATTTCGGATACTCGGTTAAAACACTTTTTGCGCATAGCCAACCTGTTACAGCTGTAAAATTCATCCCGAACACTCATTATGTTCTTTCAGGAGGTAAAGATGGTCATATTAAATTTTGGGATGGAGACACGCATCAACTCATTATCGATTTATAATAAAATTTGCTAGAAATCAAGTCTTTGGAGGTCACAACTGCTGGTGATTATATAGTTGCAGGTGGAGCTGACGGAGGTTTTAGAGTGTGGAAGCAAAGTAACGATCAAACAGTCGCGGGAGACCAGTAATAAAGAAATATGTAAAAAGTGATGATAGAGGAGTATGCCACTGATAAACTTAAATAAAAATAGACGAAAACTAGATACTAAGATCTGAAACACGGATAGCAGATCATCTAGGCTTTGGAAAATAATTAGCAGCCGATTGTTGTTGTAAAACTTTTGAAGAAAATTCCACCGGCTAATTTAAAGAGCACTTTGTCTTTTTTGCATAGTCTTCATGTTCAAAAACTGTAAAAAGTTTTAAGGTTTTTGATAGGTTAAAGGCATGAGGTTTAAGTAAGCTGGAGGGTCCTTGAGGCCTTGGATAGATCCAGCTAGCTAGGAAAAGAGCTTAGAGGGTACTGGTAGACTTTGAGCAAGCAACTTCGAGTAAACAGATAATCTTTAAGGGCTATGATTAAGGCAGTAAAAGAAGAAAAATAGTTTGCATTTTGATTTTATGCTATGTATTTGTATTAATCAATATATAATATTGATATCAATTCATCCATCGATCGCACTGGTACGCACTTTTGGTCGATATTATATTTACTAATGTTATTATCTAGAAGACAGAATGATCTAATTTGAGGTAATTTTATTTATTGAATTTTTACGATCAGTAAATTAATTATCTTTCTATAGTTATTTTTTATCATCATTCTTGCGTTTTTCTAAAGTTTTTTCTTCTTTTCTATAATTCTTTTAGGGATCTGAAGAAGCTGGATTTTCTTATCTTATTGAATTCGTTTAAAAAGACAGTTTTTCCTATCCAGATTGTTCCATCTTGAGACAGTAATCACATACTTACTTTGATAGTCCTTACCACTACCGAACCTCTTAAATATTCATATTTTTGATAACATAAGCCAGTTTGACAGACTTGAAACATCTACTACAATACACGATAACAGGATTAAATTAGTTAGTTTGACACAGAGGACAACTTTATCGTTTTTTTATCCATGTACTTAAACATTTTGGATGGTAAAGATGTCTACTACTTGTACGGACATTGCAGTTGCTTTATAGACAGATCGAACAAGTTTGCTAAGGATCCACGAAAACTGGGCCTACTTCGTCGATGTTATAGTCAGCTAGGTCGTAACCTGAGAGAGCTCCGGGGTCTTAGCCTCGGCGCCTATGACGAAACCTTCTAGTTTAATCGTGCCTATTTCGTCTACATGATTTTACACAGTTGCAAATGATGATTATGAGACAAATAACACCTGGAATTGTAAAAAAGACGATGATTAGTATCGTAGCTGTGTTTGGAGGTTAGGTCTGTTAAGTGCTTTTGTCGTTGGATGTATTTTGGCATAATCTTGTTCGTAATTCTGAACCAGAAAATTAACAGCAAACTTGTCTGCACCTGGTTAAAGTATTAAAAAAAAAGTTTTAGGCAGGATTTTGATAAGTGCAGTTGTTAAATACTAGCGAATTGTAGCATATTTTGCAATTATTTTTGTTAGAATCTTGTTTGGTTTATTAGCAGATCCCTTGAGATAGAGTCGAAATGAACATTAGAGCAAAGACTATGCATTGAATCATAGATCTATTAACCACTCTATTCTGCGTAAATATACTTTTTTGTGTGACTTTTTCGCCTGACTGGGGGTCAGTATACCATGCTATTCTATACATTTTTAACCTGTATTATGATATAGTTTAGTAAAGTGAGCAAAAAACTATATATGATATATTTAAATACTATGATTATTATACTCTTTGATGATAAATTTACACTCCTAAATAATCGTAACTACTTATAATATTATCCACAAATAAATCCATGCAAAGTTGCAAAGATCAAGATGCTCCATCACAAATTTACGGCTTTCTCTGTGAGAAAACACAAGTTTTCTACGCGTTTCAGTCATAAGGAGAATATCAAGAATTTTTGTAATGGCTTAAAGAGTCTACAAAAGACAATATGATGGTCTAGAACCAAAGAGAGACCATCAGTGACGACTAGCTTCAGGCCCAATCAGACCGAGCCACTGCCGAAATCATGAAGATCTTCGAAGACCCCTTCTTCGCCACGAAAGATGGATAATGTGATGACACGATGATGGAAATATAATTTTGAGAGTAGAAATGATCTCAATTTCTTAATAATTTTCTATATTTAGACTTAATATACATATATTTTGTGCTGAAAGCTCAAAAATCCTGCATTTGCGTTTCAAGTCTTAATATGCAATAAAATAAAAAAAAATCATTTAACAAATAAGCAACTACAAACCTACAAATCTAATTTTTCAATAGATCTTGACTCAACTAAGGACTTAAATATTGTTATAGTATTTTTTTGTTTTAATCTTTTTTGATGAATCAACTCTTTTCAACAATTTAAAACATTTAAGTAAACTCTTAATCTCAATCGATTTATATAATATCAATCACAAAACAAGTAATCAAATGATTTGGCAGGTATCCCCTGCACAGCCACATCCTGATTTTGAAGGTTTCGGTTTTACTTTTTTTAGGTTCTTAAATCCGCATTTTTAGTAAATTTTTTGAAGTTTTTAAATTTATTTACTTTTTTCGTTTAGCCAGCAGATTTAGATCAATTATGAAAATTAATAATTTTTTGAAAGATTGACTATTTATTAATTGACTTACGTTTATAATCTCGACAGATCTCCAACAGCTATAGCATGTATTTTCTCGCTTTCGTAAGAGAATTTTAGTTTCTAACGATGCTATAGGTCTGCCAATACATATGATCAAACCATTGTTCTTTTTAGTCTTCGTCAAGCTATTTTATTTGATCCTTAAAAGCCTTAGATTGTGTTTTTTTGCGATATTAAAGAGGAATTATATAGTGGAACTTGCGTTCTTATTACTAATATTCGTCGATAAGACTTTTTATGCAAAGTTTACTAGTCATAGAAATTCATAGCTTTATCGATTTCACTCATTTTATATATATTAATAAGTTAAGTATAGATCATTAAGATCTTTTCTATTCGAGCGAAATGTCGTTTTCTATCTTACTTTATTCATCCAATGGCTGACCTCTCGTTTATCGGGGAACGGCAAAAGTAACCATAAGACCTAGTATTGAAAAAACTGCGAAAATAAGGAAAGGACTCTTAGGATAAGAATGATATATAGGAAATATGATGAAGGGCATTATAGTGGCACCTATGCGACCACCAGCTGAAACTATTCCAGAGCCTATGGCTCTGACCGAAGTGGGAAAAGATTAAGGAGTGAAAGGATAGAGCACTTGTACCACACTTTTTATGAAAGCTTTAGTGAAAAATAGACCAACAGCTGATATGTAAAAAGAAGTTAGAGTGCATAAGAAAATGCTAGCAAAAAAAGCAATACAAATGCTCATTTTCCTTCCAAAGCTACTGAGTTATATAAGATACCAATTAGCTACTACAACTGGGATTTCTCCCATAGTCATCCAGAAGTTCATCATAAGTCCTTTTTAACTAGTGCCCAAGATAAACGGAATAATAAAAGTTTCACCAAAAGAAATAAAATTAGAAATGAACCATATCGAGCCTAACAAAAAAATGATTTTTTTGTATTGGGCTAAATCTGAGCATCCTCGAGATTAGGATAAGTTTTTGTTGATGAGATTCTGACTCCATTATATTATCTGCTGTTTTTATTACTAACTAAGTGAATTTTGTTCACCATTTGTTTTGATTATGCTGTCAAGTAATTCATATGTTTCTGGGTACTTTTGATTAAGCATAAGCCCTCGATATGAGTCCTTAAGATAAAAACAATTGAAAATGAAAGACAATACACATGTAGATGTGCATGCTAGCATGTATTTTTTAACTTGATTCATAGAATCAGATGCTACATAGTTATGATGAAATTTGTTCTGGACCAAAGGAATTTCAGCATTTTATAAATAAATTAAAGATAAAGCGGATCCTGCAAGTCTCCCGATACTTGCTGCGAAATTAAGTATCAAAAGTCCTCTTCCTCGATGTTTTAGTGAAAGAGTTTAACTTAACAATAAAATGACAACAGAAACAGTTGATCCGAATCCGATTCCATAGCAGAATCTGAAAAAAACGAACCAAAAGTATGAAAAATTGAAAGCAAGTAGTGTTCCGCTGAAGATTTGAATCACTATCCCGATAAGGATAGACTTTCTTCTTCCGAGTACGTCAGCAAGTTTGCCAAAAACTAACGTGCCTATACCGATTCCTGTGTAAAAAACAGCGGTCATTAACGAAACCTAAGAATCACCTAAAGAATAGTGATCCTTGAGTATGGGCGTGACTAGAGATACTTATTGATCAAAAACATACCAGCACTTGTTTGCATGCCATCAGTGATTTCTACCAACAAAGTTACAGCCATTAGTATGTAGTGATACTTGCCGAAACCAAGTCTTTCGCTTACGAATCTTTCGAACTACATTTTATGATTGTATTTTTATGAATTTTATAATAAAACATCATTAAATCATAGCGACGCGCAAATCTTTGTTTACTTTCGATGGACTCGATTACATTTAGATTTATTATTACCAATTTTTATGATATTCGCTATCATTTGTCGGTTTTGTTACTTTTTTAGGAATTTATTTCATTTTTTACTAAGTTAGCTAGTGTCGACATATGGGGCAACTGAGATTTTTAGCACACCACGCATCAAGGCAGCAAAGATGAAAGTTATGATCACAAGGAGTCGTTCTGATATCTTAATCATGTTAAAAAGTCTGCAAACATATAGGACAAGGAGTATTTTAAAGCGAATTTGACGCTTTTTTTGCTGGCATGTATGTCTAAAAGTACTCTATATTATTTCTGCCATTCGGATCTATAAGCGCATTTCTTCTATAAGCTTGATGATTAAGTCTTCGTTTTAAGATAAGCACGATTGTACAGACTAACAGAAAAGCACTAAAAAATGATATGACTGCCATCATTATATAGTAGTATACGTATATCTAAAACGCTTACCTTTGTTACACTTTTAAGGTCACTTATGTTGCAATCTGAGACTAGAGTCCGAGCACTAATAAATCATCGAGACCGTTCGGTTGCTGACTGAAAATGATATATTATGTGATGAGTTCGATGCATGGTGAATTAAATTCAAGAAAAGATGGAGCTACGAGAGTTCTATCGATGTTAAAAGCGACTTGAGGACCAGATTACCCCCAAGTGTACAGCTTCAAAGGAGCTTTGATTTCTTTCTGGCAGATCGTAATAGTAAATTCGAGAAACCTTTTGATAAGTATGGGATCTATAGTGAAATACTTGATTTTTTATGGCTCTAACGTGGCAGCTAGATCTGAAGACCCTAAAGGTGCAGCTGGTATATCACAATATCCTATGAATCCTGGATTGCATTGACAGTAAGAATTTTATGTTCTACAGGTAGAATTAGGAGGACAAGGCGAAGTAAGATTGCATGTTTGCTATATTGCCGATACAAATATATTGCCAATTGTCAGCATCAGGGCTATTTTGATCGAAAGTAAGATCATTTTTGTTTATTAATAATAAAAGGTACGATAGATTAACACTGAGAATGTAGCGCTAATTAAGTTATAAAAATTATTGAAGGTTTCATAAAAAATATCTATTGAAATTATCAAAAAAATATGATTTTTATCGTTGATTAAATATGTTTATAAAATTAATAAAAAGCTATGAAGTAATCATAAATAGAGAATCTTTATCTGACATTTACAAGCATATAGATAATCAAGCCAAATCTAAACTCTGTATTTCTTGATTAAGACAGAAGTACAAAGTCCGATTAGTTTTTAATCAAAGCTCAATCTAAAAATAAATACATCGAAATTCTGTAAAAATAAAATGTTTTATGAGTCTAGTAGGAATGTCGATATCACAAAATGACATAGGAATCATAAGTCTTCTTTAAAATAGTAATAGAGGTCGTTTCAATTATGTATAAATCGGCAGAGGGATGATAGATTTGACAAATTAGGTAAATTTCAATCTATAAAAAAGTGAACAATGCTTAAAAGGATTGATATATGGTACTCGGACGTATAACTTTGATAAAATTGTTGCGAAATTTACATACAAATTTTATCCTAATCTAAGAAGATAAACATAGATTTAACCTTAAAAAGGAAAAGGAGTTTAGTAAAATAAGCAAAAACTCTTAAAAAGTCAAAGTTTATAAAATAGAATTTAACAATTACCCAGAATTGCTAATCAAAATCGTTTAGTAAGCCATAAAAAATCCAAAAATCATAGCATAAAATAAATTTAAAAACCATTTAAAGTTGAAATACCTTTGAAACATAATTTGTAACAAAAATCAAATACTATTGCTAATAATCAATCTTAAAAACATGTTTTGTAGTCAAGTTTTTTATGGTTTTATGAATAATCTATAGAAAAATCACTAAAAAAAGAACCATAGTCTCTAATAAGTTTGCATTTTACAAACATAAAACTTTACAAATTTCCTGTTCTTATTAGCAAAAATCAAGAAAAACTGAAACTTTAGACATAAATAAATCATATTTAAAGCAAAGAAGACAATATTTTAATTTCAATTTTCAGCACTCAGAACCATTTACAGTTGAAAAATATGGTTATGTAAATAATCGTAAGCAAAATACAGCTGAATGAGGATAATCAGATTCTTAAAAATATCGAATTTTATTGTCCAAAGTAAAGAAATTTCTCCATCTAAATAATTTTCTTCAAAAATCAAAAATATATTTTGGCTGGATAGTTTAAAATAGGAAGCAGTCGAACTAAAATCGTTGAACTATACAATAATAACGGAGAAGAAAGCGGATTTTTTATTATTGAAACAAGCTGTAGTATCAAATAAAAGTAATCTATTGAAAAATATTAAAAATGTTATCAGAAACAAAAAAATAAGTTTACTCAGGCTCGAAAATTGTTTAAAAAATCTCATTTAATTCTGCTACAAAACCCCTTGTAGTTGATTGAAGCTTAATCTATAATAGCTAGCACTCCAGCGAATGATTTAGTTAGTCAAAAAAGTGATTAATTTTTGTCAAATTATGTTTTTAATCGATAAAAACTAAACTATTCTGCTAAAAGGTCCGCTAAATAACTTTTACCAGTAACACTTTAACGATCAAAATCAGTTTGTGATAATCAAAATGAAATACACATTAGTAAACCTCGAAGATCACTAATAAAAAAACAGTATTTGCCAACTACAAACGCGTTTTCTTAAAATATTGTGACTTAAATCACTTCTGATTTTCAAAAAAGATCCGGACTTTATACTCTTAAGATAAGCAGAATGTATTTGAATTCATATTTTTAATAAAATAATGGATTGATCATTAAGTTCACAGTTGGAAAAAATACTCAAATGATCCAGTAATTTTTAGGGTAATGCAACGCAGGAGTCATCAAACTTGATTTACATTTCAAAGAAATAAACCTGAGAAATCAGCTTGTGATCGAAATTATTTCACTAAAAAAATAAAATCTAGTTTCGTGTGGGCAATTTTCTGCTGACATGTACAATCTATTTTTGAGCAAATAGAAAAAATACAAAGGATTTCTCGAAAATAACAATACTATAGTAGGATACATACTTTTTGATTATAATATGCAAATCTAAGACTTTCAGCAAACGAACGGCTTGAAAATTAAGGAAACGGCTATATCTAGCCTTTATCAAAAGCATCATTTGAAAACATAATGATATTCATACTTACTTGATTGCTAATAGTATAAAAGATAAACGATAATCAATGATTTTGTTAATTTTATGCAGAAATATTGACCACAATTAGCTTTTTGTCTTTAGGCAGACGCTTGCTTACCTTACCGCTTTCAACCTCATTCAAAAATTGAGTGAAATATTCCTTAAATTCTTCTCTGTTCTGCATTCTTCCGTCTTCGATCAAATTCTAACTTAAAATCCTGCGTCCTTGCTTAACAATTTCTCGACAAAGACATTTTTGGGCTATTTTTATATCTTCTTAAGAGTACTCATTGAAATGTTCTATCAAGTGGTAGTATTCTTCGTAATATTTGAATTTATTTGACTACTATTAAACTTAAACGTGTCCTAGTAGGCATTTAAGAAATCTTTTAGAGACGCGAGTTGTATATCTAAAGTACTACCACAATTCACTTACCAATTTTCCTTAAGTCCTTCTTGACATCTACCTTTAGGAAAGTCGTATTTTGCTTTTCAGAAGGGTCACAAGGTGTTTTTGAAAGTTATGAAAAAGAGATAATTTTTTAGGAATGTTCTGAATCTATTTTTTTATATTAACTGGTTCTTGGGGCTTTTATTTATCTTCCTGATTTTAAGAATTCTGTTATCTTTTTATTTTTTCCTATCTCTACGGCATCTTTTCTTTTACCGGGACCCTCTTGATATGCATATACATACATCGAATTGTAGATAACTTTATATTTATTAGATCTGATTTTGCCTTTAAATCGCTTGCTTCTAGCCTTAATGTTTTTGAACTTAGCTGAGATTTTCAGACAGCTGAATTGTGGGCATGGGATTGTGGTATGATTAACCACTTAAAAAAAAGTAGTTTAGCGGACTAGAATCGCTCATATTATTATAAGTTCTCAAAGCGTTTAGATTTTCAGAATTCCAGCATGTTAACACACCTCCAGTAGGTCTAAAGTCCATCGTCGGATACTGATAAAAACAATTGTGATTCATATATGGAGAGATATTTATTGTGTTCATCAACGGATTCAAAAAAGCCTGATAATGTTGAAAATAATTTTTTTGGCCTTGATTTAAGCAGATTGTTTATTCAATCTATTCTTATAGCTTTTTAGTATGTTCGTTTTGGGTGAAATTAGGTTGCATTCTTATATCAATTATATACGGGAATATTCACTTAAAAAATTCAATTATTTTTTTTGGACTTTCACGGAATTTCTTCTGTGATTTCCACTTAAATTCAATTTTTTTTGTCTTTTTATAAGCTTTTAGATAATTTTTTTAATACTTTTATTGGTCAATTTGCAAAAACAAAGAAATTTTCTAAAAACTTTGAAAATCAAAGAAAACTAGAACTAATAGACATTTGTTTGATAAATAAATATAATGGGAATCTGTTTTTCTTGGTTTAATAAAAACAAAGAACCACAGAATCAAGAATTTCAGCTTCGATTACTGTAAAAGAAAATAATTGCTTCCGAACACTCGTAAAATGACCCACGATTCACATACTATTTGCCTCTTTTTTAACAAAAATAAAGGCTCTTAATACTTCTCAATAGTAGTATAAGAACCACATAAAAATCTTAATAAGCTGACAAAAATATCGAAAACAGTCCTAAAAAAGCGACTTCAGCACAATAAGAACTAAATTTAGTACGAACGTACCTTAAGTAATTTACTTCTGCTGATTCTTAGCTAAGAAATAAAATGAATTCAGATACAAAAACAATATCTACATTTGTCAGCAACTCTTCGTATCAAAAAGAGCAATTTTGCATGGTAAAACTTTAGATTCAGAACATAAATTTTATTAAAGATATCACTCATCTCGGTATTGCAAAGAAAAATAATATTGATCCCAAATCACTAAAAAAAGATTCATAACTTTTTCTAATAAACAGAATAAAAAATTAAAAAGTATATAGGTAATTTGTGTTTGAGATGGTATAAGGTTCAACTCTTAAATTTTTCACGTAACCTGTAGCTTCGACCTTGACTATCGATATATCAGATCTTTAAAAACAGGAGGTTATTTGTCAAGTTTTCACTTTTCAAAGAGGAACATAAGACATAGGTTATATAGCGCTGAGAATGCAATTTTACTCAGCAGATTCTACGTTTTATAAGCGAAAACTTGAAACTTTGACACTATTAGAAAGATAGCTGTAGGGTTTAGTATCAGGAAATATTGATTTTGAGAGAATGAGCTATATGAGTCAAAATTCTCGGAGGCAAAGTCGCATGAGTGAGTCAATTAGTTAATATCCTAACGAGTATTATGCTTGATAATCTGATGTTATTTACATAATCTCATCAATAGAATTAAAATACAAAATATCATTTTTCATTAGTTTTTAAAATATTATCTCAAAAATTAAAGTTTTCTCTTTTAACTTTGAGGCGAAGATTGTCTACGTCCAAGCATGAAATAAATACCGTATTCTATTTCTTTTTAGTATATAAGTTTATTGTATTAGATATAATTTGTGGCTGTATCTGGACTGATTTTAAACATCTAAGCCGTTGCTGTATCGCACCATCTTACGGCGCCCTTTAACTGTGCGTAGCAATAGCCTTATTTTGACAGGAGTCGTGCTTGGCTGGCAAAAGATTAGATGAAACTGAATAAAATTCAATGTACTTGATGCTTGAAATGAGTCTTTTAGGTGCCGCTCTGATGAGTGCCAGTATCATCAAAGGAGAGATTTAATCAGCTGTTACAGTTTTTTATTATTTCGACATCAAATGTATGTTTTTTACTATTATTTTTTCACATTCAGATATACATTGAAGTTTCTCAGATGCAGTACGCAGTTTATCTATAAGTTTCAGATGATTTGCAGCTACTTAAAGTAAATTCCAGTTCCAATTTTACTTTTATATCGTCAGACTATCGAAGTGATGGAAGCTGACCCAATCTAGGGTCTTGAGTCTAATATAAAGAGCAATGTCGTCGTATATGGGGTATTTAGGGTAGAGTTTATCATATAACTTTTTGCTTATTTTCAGCTCAATGTTTTCTTAAAGCCACTAGACATCCTCTATCAGCAAATGGTATTTTTATCCGCTGTCTCGTATGAGATCTCTTACATAATGAATAAAATCAAAAAAAGCTTATTTGACTCCAATTGTGTCTTATATCATATTGAACCTCTACTTGACTTAAGGTAATGAACAAAGTACATCTGGAAATTTCATAATATTATTGATGTGGCACTCGTATTTATTTTTGTTTTTCTACGGCTCACCTGTAAGAGATTTTATAAAGTCTAAATTTAGAGCAGCGTGAATGCATCTCGTTTGATTTTATAACCAAAGTTTATCTCGATACTGATCTATGACTTCTTTCATCAAATTTGTTTTTAATACTATCTATTTTTATCTTGTTTTTGGCGAAGTCAAGCATAGTTTTATCTAAGTTTTTTGGCAAAATTAGTCTAATTTTCTTCTTTTTATTTAGTTTCGGATAGAAATTTATTTATTTCCGAGTCTTTGATTTTGAAAATTGAGACTTGATATAGCTTTCAAATAGTATTACTTTGAGACTTTACATATTTGCTTAAAATTACTTAATCTTAGTGAAGTTTATTACTTTACTTGTTGAATTATTTGAGAAATATCTATAGTTTGAAGAATCATTTGAAAGTATTGTAGTTTTAGACGTATCGGAATCGAGTCGATAGAATAAAGTTCATCTATTTAATCGACCTTAAGATTCTAAAAAAACTAAGCAACTGTTTCTGAAATATGAAAAAATTAATATGAATTTAGCTAATTAAGATTAAGTAGGACCTGTCTGAGAACATTATTGACTTTGTTCTTTTTAAAAGCATTATTATATTGTTTTTTGTAATCAATCGATAGTTCTGAAGGCAGAGATAACTAAGAAAACAGAGCAAAAGCTTTACTTTTACGATAATACTTGCCAGTTGTTCGATCTAACTTATCTCCGAAAATATTAGGGCTATCTTAGGTCATCAACTATATTCTTTTTACTCTTTTGAATAGCTTATCATTGAGTTAATTTAATTATTTTTGACTTTACTTGATCATCTACATAAGTTTTTGAATATCAACCATGTTTAAACAGACACAATAGCTTCGTATTCTATTAGTATCTCCAATAGGTTTCTAAGGTTTAACTTTTTGAGATATAAATGTTTAAATTTATTCACATATGGCTTATACTGGATTTTTGTTGATGTTTATTGTTTAATTTATGTAGTTTGTTATCGAGACTTTTAAGTTTGCGACTAGAAGATAAAATTAATGAGTGAAATTTTAATGAATTTATTTGAAATTATCTTTGACGATTCCTCGAATAATAGTTATAACTTATTTGACATTATGCTATAAAAAAGGAGCTATTTTGCTAGCTTATCTTAATGAAATGTCTCTGCTAAGAGCTGAGCATGACCAAAAATTGATAACAAAATCCGCGACTACTTTAAGACTATTTTGAATGGTAAATTATTTACTAAGATACCTGAAAAGTATGTAACAAGTGATTCTAATGATAGAGGGCATTGAATAAAGCATTTTGAACAAGTCGTTGAAAAAAATAAGGATTATATTTTTGACTGCAGAGATATCGCTTCGATTGCTTTGTTGGGAGTTAGATCGTCCAAACATGAGACCTAGCTGCTGATTGATCTGATCTTACTTATAATTGTTTTGAGAGCTATTGCTGAAGCTGAAGTATGGTAGGCAAACTTCTTCGTTTATACCTAATTTTTCAAGAAGCTAGTCACTTATGCAGTTTCTGTATTTTTTCTTGAGAATAGCTCCTTTTCGTATTTTCTAATCATATACTCGAAGACCTTCACTGTAAAGCTGTATTTTTGATAATTTGTTTGTTAACTTCAGATTGTAATTATTTGTTTTGATTTTTTATTAAATCTGTTTCGAACTTTATTTATTTTTCGCCTTTGTTGGCGAAGATTTGGCTTACACTGCTTCTTCTTATTATTGAGAAAAACTTATAACGTGATCGAGCTTTGCGATTTCCAAAAGAGTGTTTTTAATCAACTGTTTTGCATAATTTTTGACATCACTGCGCTCAACAATCTACCCCAATATCATTTGTATCATTCCTTGCTAATCAAAATTGATCTCATAAAAATGTTTTTTATTTTATGTAAATATTTTTAAACAAAAAGCGACGATTTTTAAAATATCTTTGCTGAATACATCGTCATCTACGATGTTTTAATACATACTGCTTACGATTACTTTAATAAGAGAAGAAAATTATGAAATTTGTTATGAATTTTGGCATTTTTTGATCATAGTCATCATCAGAAAAGGGTCTTTTGATAGTGTGAGTATTATTTCTTTGACAAATGTGTATACATCGCCCAAACCTTCATCTTAAAGCAACTTTTTTCCTTATTGATATTCAATAGGTTAACCTTAAGAATTGACTTGTTTTTAATTTTTTTATTTTTCGGTTTAGACATTTGATGATGAAGATTCTCCTAAATGCACACTACTACTGTAATAAGAAAATAATGTTTGATGCAATTTTTTTTAAAACATAGTTTTTTGTTCATGCTCTATATTTACCAAAAGCAACTCTTATTTCATTAGCTTCTGCAGTTACGATAAAGAATCGAAAAAGGCAGTCTGACGCTATGAGTCTTGTTTTTAGTTTTCTACTTACTATTTTTGCATTAATAATGATAATTTAAAGATATAAAAAAATACTAAATAAAAGTTCAGTTTAGAGGAAATCATAGTTCTCTGATGATGATGTTTTCACGTCTTGAGCCCTCGAAGACTTAATCGATAGTTTTATCCTGCGCATCTCTTAGAGAAATCGGTGGAAAACTTTGCTTGAGATCAAAATCGCAAAACTTTTATTCGAACTACTATCGATAAAAACAGTCGACATACTTGAAAAGTATGGATATTTTGTCACTAAGATTAAATCTTCTGTGTTTCGATTCGCCACTTGCTGGCATTCTGAATCTGATTTCAATCACATTCTAGCCTTATGCAGGCTATTCAAGTTGCAAGAGTTCTTTTCGTTTTTATTAAAGCTAATGTTAGTTATTTTGTATTTATTATTTTTTTTACTTAGAAAGAGCGCGTTTCATGTTTTACATCTTTCCCATTTAATGCCACATCTCATCTTGTTGCTCCCTTATGTAATCGTGACTGATATACTACTTTTATTTCTTATTTTATTATTCAACTTTTTCTTTTTCTTTCTTTTTTAAAAAAATTCCCAAGTTCGAGGCAAGCCATTACAGTAAATTGCCTTCACTTGTGGCAATAGACTAAATTATTAAAAAAATACATATGATGAGATGAATTGTTCTTATCTTTTATTTTTGTTAAGATTGAATAGAGCAAATGCTGGAAGTTGCTTGAGAGGAATGTACTTTTGAACTATTTAGTAGTCATCTGAGTTGTCAAACATCCCATAAGTAATGCAGTTTTGATTGGCATAGTACGCTATCTCTTTTTGTCTGAAAATCGACGTGGTTAATCTTTAAAACTGCGCTTATGTCTACGGGTTTACACTATGAATGTATACCAATAGTCTTTTTTCTTCAAGATAGGATCTTGTCAGATTCAAGAAAAAGGTTCCGAAGGTAAAATTTATGATCGGTCGATAGTTTTTATACAAGAAATTGATAAATTGAAGATTATTTTAGATTTTTCGTTTGTTTTATTCGTACTTTGCTTTGTTTTCACCGCTTTTTTATATGATGCTTTTGCAAACATTTTTCGAAGTTTACATAACAGTAGTCATGTAATTATTCCTATGAGCTTTGCTATTCTTTGCAAGTATTTTATGATACTAAAAAAAAGTAAGTTATTTATTCGGCTCGCTCAGACACTTCTGAAGTGGAATTAATGTTGCGTATTCTTATTAGAACATTCTTTTCTTCTATGCAAGCAAATTATGTTAATTAACGTTGTTTTCATACTAGTAGTAGTTCTCATCATCATCGTTGTATTCGTATATTTATTATTAGTTTTGTTAGTATTTGCTCACACTGCTAGCAGTATTGAGTGTCTAGGGTTCTTTTTTTGGAGATGGATTGGAAATGGAAGGGATTTTATTGAGAGGACTCTAACTTAGAGCTTTCTATATGATGACAAAAATACCTCCATATCCCAGTCGAAGCTCATCAGCACAGCAGCAGCCATATTTAGATCCTCAATTGACAGAATATCTGACAATCTGAGTGTCTTTTCGAGTTGTTCTTCAGTCAAAAATGACAAATCCATGTATTTATTATTTAATAAACTCTTGCAATATAAAAGTAATTAAAGAATTTATTGATTTATTATGCTATAAGAGCAATTTATATAACATCAAGTAATCAACTCGCGTAAGTAGTTTAGTTCAGAGGTTTAAATCCGTAAGATTCAAACATTTTTTGGGTATTTTTAACAGTTTCATCTTAAACTATTTTTTCGATACTTTTGCCCATGACATTGTGAAGCCACCAATCGATTATTTACATAAGCCAGACTTTCATGTAAAATCTAAAGCTTTGAAAGTAAAAATTAAAAGATCTTCGAGCATCTATATAAAGCAAAATGTACTTAGAGAACTTTATATCGTGGTACCGACATAGGCGGTTTGAGCCATTACGGGTATTCTATCACCGACTCCTCCGTAGAATTTGTTTAAACTTCGTACTAAATTCATGTTTCTGCCTATGAATATTAACTATTTAGGGAAATTTATGGTGTCTTTCATGAGTTAGCGGACTCTATCTTTCATTTATTTTTGCATTCTCATCACATCTGTATTATCGCTTTTTTACCGTCTTTTTATATCTTTTTAGTCAAAAGTTTATGTTTCGAGTAAGGTCTCATAAGAGTCATACCAGCGAAGGTCTCACTATTTTTAATACCCCATTTTCTGCAAGTTTAATCCATCCCCTGTTGCTAAATATTTACATTTGTACATTATTAAGAAAAAGATTTTTCCAAAAATTAGCATATGTCAGTCTAAAATCTTAACTTATCCCGAAACACAATCCGAAATCGATGATAACGATTTGATGTTTCTTAGGATTCTAAGGATGAGGCCGAACCAGCACGTTTCCGGGATGCGGATCAGCATGAATGAAGCCAGTTACAAAAATTTGCTAAGCAAAAGCTCTGATAAGGTCATTTACAAGATTTCTTTTATTAAAATTATTTTCATCCATTTTTTATTTTTAAGTTATCTTGAAGCCGTCGATCCACTATGTAACCAAGACTCTTTATCTAGTAAGATTGTCAATAACTCGAGGTACGTAGAATTATGATCGTTCTTTATAAAGAAAAAAATACTCATTTTTTAGAAATTATGTCTACCGATTTTCGAATTTTCAGCTTAGATGACAAAATTTAGCTCTTTTTATAGATTTTTTTGAATATCATCGACGAAATGCAACAGCGGCAGATCAAAAGAATACTCTATGACCCAGTTGATAAGATAATGCATAAACATATCCGAAGCAAACTGCTTGCGAATATTTGGTTTTTG
>Ga0169931_10005018_pt1 | contig 20355 bp, 18 predicted proteins | sample Kivu_15m_20L_FD_129675 | JGI IMG/M metagenome (GOLD analysis project Ga0169931, IMG submission 129675) | Freshwater microbial communities from Lake Kivu, Western Province, Rwanda to study Microbial Dark Matter (Phase II) - Kivu_15m_20L... | ecosystem: Environmental > Aquatic > Freshwater > Lake... | reverse complement strand
TAAAAAAACTAAAAATTCTCCTCTATTAATGCCTTTCTTCAAATCATTTTGAACTTCGAGTTGGTGCCGGATTTTCTCTTTCATTTCATGGGAATATCGAGTTGTAAGACCAATGCCCTCGGCCTTTGACTGAAACATAGCTATTTCAGCGTTTCGAAGCATCTCTTCTCCATCTTTTCCACCTAAGCCATATGAGGCTATTCCTGATGAACTAGTAAGAAAAAGTTCATAGTCTTTTCCAATTGTGGTTTCTTTCAGCTTTTCTTGGACCTGAATTGTGAATCGAAAAGCTTCATCTTCGCCAAGAAAGGCAGTATTTAGAACTGCAAAATGATCTGCTGTCAAATGGGAAACTACGGTATCTTTTCCAAAGAACTCTTGAAGTCTTTTTGCGAACTGAATAAGAACCTTGTCTCCAAATTCATATCCTAGGGAATTGTTTATTCTCTTAAAGTTGTCCAAATTCATGGAAATTAGAACTGGTCTTCCTGACTTATTCTTAACAAATTCGGCGATTTTCTGTTCAATTCGGGCAAGTAACAATGCTCTATTGGGTAGTCCGGAGAGGGAATCGTGAAAGGCGTCATGAATGAGCTGATCTTCTGCAATTTTGCGGTCAGAAATATCAAAGTGAATAAACATGTATTGAAATATAGTCCCGTCTTTTCCATAAAAAGGAACAATTGTTAGATCTTCCCAGTAGAGAGAACCATCCTTTCTTTTATTATGGACTTCGCCTTTCCACATTTTTCCTTGTTTGATCTCATTCCAAATTTCCCCCCAAAAGGATTTGCCGAACTTTTCCGTACTCAAGACCTCATGGGTTTGACCAATCAAATCCGTGGCTCCGAATCCTGTATTCTTTTGGAATTTGAGATTAACCGATGTAATCACACCATTGGAATCCGTGATGGATACCGAAGTAGCTTGGTCCAAGGCGATTTTTTGGTATTGCAATTCTAAAAGGCTATGCTCCAGAAAATGAGTGTTTAATTCTCGAATTTTTCGTTGGTTTCCTAAAACCCTCTCTCTCTCGATGATAAAATTCAAACGAAATATTTCATCGGGGAAAATAACATCGGACCATCCCCGATCTACATATTCCGAATATCTGATTGTTTGCTTGAAGGGCAGTAAGAGTACAATCGGTCCAAAATAAGAGGATTTCCTGGCTTCCTCTAGCCAATCCAAACTAGTTTTATTTAAAAAACCATCTTCAACCAAAACTAGGTTCCAAGGCTCCTCTTCTAACACCTTAGGCCAAATATTTGTGGAAGTGAGGCGGTGGAGACTAAGCCCTTCAAGGGATTGTGGATTGAGATCGTTCCCTAAATACAAAACGGACTTGGGCATACGGTAACGATCAGACAAAAAAGCAGAAAATCTACCTTAAAAAGAATGGAAAAGAATGAAAACCTTGGTTTCTTAACCTTAGAAGTGCACCCGAAACTTTTCGAGACGGTTTACATCAAAAAGGAGTATCTAGAGAATGAGCTCCGAAGGATGCTCATTGAGATCAACGATCTGGACTACCGGGAACTGAGTGATTACGACAAGGGAGGTTTCGACGGATTCAACCAAGCTGTAACTGAGCTATTGAAGAAAGTCGTTTCAACGAGCCTGGATCGCCAAAAATAGTTGCCAAAAATAGACGGGAGACAATCCTAACCTTTACTGTCCCAGGAAGATCATGAATTTCACTACTTCGCAAGTTAAGAACCATACCGTTGTCACTTTGGAGGGGTCTTTGGATATTTATTCCGCGCCTGCTTTGAAAAAAGAACTACATAAAATCATCGATGACGGGGCTGAGAGCTTGGCTATCAATATGGTGAATATCAAGCTTCTAGATTCTTCGGGAATTGCCCTGCTTGCGAATCTTCAAAAGAAGCTCAAATCTGAAGATGGGACTTTTTTTTTGCTGAATGTGAGCCAAGATGTCATGGTGATTCTCAAGCTCTCTAGTTTGGACAAGTTCTTTTCCATTCTTCCTAGCGAAAAAGAACTTCCCTAGCTCCTATTTATCGAAAACGGATTTCGTTCAGTTCTCCTTGAGGTATTTTTAGGTTAGAGCCTGCCACTGTCCAAGAACCATCTGCTTCTTGGTAGATTCGATTGCTTTGAGAATTGTTGCCCTGTGTCCCTTCCCAGTAAAAATTTTGTTTTGATTCTATTCGATCTATGAACTCCCAGGGAACTTCGGTTTTCAGATTACCTATTTTCAAGAGAGCTACGCTTCCTTCCGATTCGACAAACTCAGCGATTAACTTTCTGCCGTCTCTAAGGGTAATGGTCATAGTTGGAATTTGGATAGGTTCTGTCTGTTTCGCGACCAAAGGCTCCCGAATTTCGGTGGAACCAGAAGCAAAGGATTCGAGCTTTTTTTCCTCTTCAGGAACCAAAGGAATGTTTTCAGATTTTACGACAGCTAATGTTTTTTCTGTCTCTTTTTCAACCTGGGTCAGTGTTTCTGCTATGCTCTCTTTGAATTCTTTCAAATCAGAGTTGCCCTTTTCTTCCTCTTCTTTCAATATCTTCTCTATGATAAGAGGTTTTTGGACCAAAGCCTTCCCTTCTTCGATTTGGTTCGCGGCTTTTTCATCTCCGAGTTTGGTCGCTTCTCTTTTGGAATATTCCACTAGTGACTTACTTTCTTGGTAAAAATTTCCTATGAGGAGGAGTCTGCGATTGGCTCGAATTGCTATTTCTTTGTTTTCTTTTTGTTTCACAAGTCTGATATATTCCTTTACTGCGTTACTAGTTTTCCCTAGTTCTTCCATGGCACGGGCTTTGATATAGTTTTGATCATTCGATAATTTCGGGAGACTTTCTAATGTTTTAAGAGTTTCTTCATAGTCGCCTGCTTGGAATAGGGAATAGGCGAGAACCTCGGGATCCTTGTTCTCTTGTTTCAATTCACCCTTCCGTTTGGTGCTGTCTCTTAAAAAATTAATGAGTAGCTGAGCATTTTCTGAATAGTGAGAACCTGGGAATAGATCAATGGTTTTTTGGAGTTTGACGAATGCTTTTTCCCTTTCTCCCATCATAACCAAGCAATACCCTGCATGAAGACTCGCAAAAGCTCTTTCATCACTCAAAGAATAAGATAGAAGATCTTCAATTTCATCATACTTTTTTACAGCAATAGAATATTTTCTAGTTCTTTCCATATAAAAAGCAAATTGCATACGTAAGATAACTTTTTGCTGTTCTTCGAGAGCTATCTGAGGCTTGAGATTCATCAACCTAACAGTATTGACAACTACGAGTCCCACTCTTTCGTTTGGTTGCAGATTCAATTCCATTCCCTTCGTTTCTGAATTCATTACATTGGATTCTAATACATTGACTTTGACTTCCTGAAAGTAATCTTCTCTTGAAAGGAACATTTGCTTAAGCCTCTCCTTCAATGTTTGTGAAGATAGCTCATAATTCATCAATTGATCTCTTAAAATCCCGAAACGCAATTCTTGGAGCTTAACTCCCACTATGGACCTAGAAATGAGAACAAAAAGGGCTATTAGGCTAAAAAATATAATTAAATAGGGAGTTTTCCTCATTCCGGAACTTCGATGATTATCATAGTCACATCATCTTTGTATTCCACATGATTTTCTTCCAGAGATTGCATTGCACTATCGACAATTTCTTGATTTGATTCTTCTAAGTGCTCTATAATAACCTCCGTGAACTTTTCTAATCCGTAAAGACCTCCACTTTTGATGGGAGTTTCTACGACACCATCGGTATACAAAACTATTTTATCTCCTGGAACTACTTCAAAAGCCTCGGACTGGTAAACGATCCCCTCGCCCATTCCTAATGGTGGCCCAGAGCTTTCAATGTAACGCACTTCTTTGGTAGAAGGTCTTATAATAAAAGGGGCATTGTGTCCTGCATTTACAAATCTTACTTTGCCAGGTTCAGAAAAGTAAACGAATACTCCAGTTGCAAAGAAGGAAGCTTGAAGTCTATTGGCGATTACCTCTCCAAGTCCATTGATTGCTTCCATAGGATCTGGATTTTCTTTCATGATAGATTGCAAAGACATTGACATTACGACGGTTACGAGAGCCGCAGAAACACCATGACCAGAAGCATCTGCCAAGAAAAAACCATAGAAGTCATTTCCATCCTCTTTGGCATGGTGAAAGTATTGGTAAATATCCCCAGATACCTCTCTCATTGGTCGATAGATTTTTCCAATTTTAAATTTCTTATACTTTTTTTGTGGAGGGAGAAAGAGCTCTTGGACTTCCTTTCCTATCATTAACTCTTGATTGATTTCATTATTCAATCGAGTGATAGTTTTCACTTTAGTTTCTATTTCCAAAGCCATACTATTGAAAGACTGTCCTAATTGATCTAATTCATCATTCTTTTTAAAATCCCACAAAACTCTTGTTTGTAATTCCCCAATTGCCATTTTGACAGAAGCATCTTCGAGTAATCCCACTCTCAAAAAAATTGCTCTGTAAACTAAGATGGCAAATATTATATGGAATACTACACCCCAAATCACTGCATAGGCGACCTGGATATAGAGCTGTTTAAGGCGCTCTGTGATACTTGAAATACTGAAATGGGTGAATAAATATATTTCTTCCCCTTTGCTGGATCTAACGGGAAGTAAAAAATTAACGGTAAAATCTTCTTCAATGAGTTCAAGACTGTATCTCGCTTTGAAAAGATTTCCGTCTTTGTCCGAGGAAACATCGCTCGTTTTTTTTAGAACCTTTTCTGAAATTTTAGCCAATCCCAAACTAGGTTTCTCAATCCAAACTTCTCCATTTCTTTGAAAGATCACAAAGTTCTCTATTTCATAGATTTTTAGGGTTTTTCGAAGGAGTTCAAAGGAATCGTCCCTGGATTTCGATAGCCCAATTCCCTTCAGGTCATTTAAAATCGCATTGGCGAGGTTTTCCGACTGGAATTGAAAGTTCTTTAAGAGCAGGTCCGATTGGTTCTCAAAGATCATAACTGAAAAAAAAATGATATTGAATAGAGCCAAAATCGAATAAAAAAGTCCGATCTTAAATCGTAGGGAGTTTGTCGGTTTTCTTTGGTTCACAGTTGGTGTTTTCAATGTCGAATGGATTAGGGGAAGAATCTATCAAATTTTAAGAATCTATCATGCGAGTTTTCAGCTTTGTTTCATTTTTGGTCTGGGTCTCGATTCCCCTACTCGCGGACAGAATCAGACTTATATCTGGCGATTCTTTGGAGGGCCGGGTTCTCTCCTTGGACCAAAATTTTGTAAGAATTGAAACCTCTCTTGGGATCAAGAACCTACCCACAAAAGAAGTGGAATCCTTGGAAGTGGGCTACGAAGGGCTTCCCGTTTGTCTAACCTACGGTTTCTTTTCCCGAAAAGACTGTAACCTCCTTCTGGTAAGACTCACTCCGAACCAAGTGGAATATGTTAGAAAAGATAAACAAACGCAAAAACTATCCATGCCCCTAGAAAAAGTCAAAAACATGAGCTTTTTAAGGGATGTGAAAGAAAAGGACATAAGTCGGTTTTTGGAACCAGGTTCTCTTGCAGAATGGAAAACGAAAGACCAGACAACTAGAGCTCGTCTCGTTCAAAAAAATAAGGGAATTTTAGAATTGGAAACCACGGATAAAAAGAAGAGGAAGATTTTAGTGCCCGAAAAAGAGATCTTGGGCTTTGAAATTGTTCCTGAAAAAAGCGTAGCCGTTGAGGTGATTGAAGAAACTCCGAAACTTATACCTGGTTATGCGCCGGTAGAACGAAAACAGTATAGTAAAGGTGCAATTGTTTTTTCAATGGCATTAGCCGCCACGGGAGCTATGGTTTTCGAATACAATGAGGCGGTCAAAGCGATCAATAACGATAGAGATTTTATTCCACTCCCCGACGGACGCATTCTTATTGCGGGGAATGTACTTCGAAACGATGACTATTACTTTCATAGGCAGAGGTATTATGGCTATGGCGCAGTTCTTAGTTTGGTGCTAGGTTATTCTCTATTGGATACGTACTATTTAGGTCAAAGAGAAGACAAAGATGGGAAAGGAACGGCAACCTACTTAAATGTTAGATTCGGAGGAAAACCAGTAGAGGCAGGAACTGGCCAGCCTAATGCTGAGGTACAAATCCAAGTAGAAACACAATTTTAAAACTGGATGCTCTTCTTTAAGAAAAGGTTTCTAGTGTTTTGTCTGAGTCTAATCCAGAACCAAACTAATAAAAATTTCCAGGGTATTTCATCTAGCAGAAACATGGCACCAAAATTTCCCTCTTCCGTCCTTTTAGTCCAGATGACTTTTCCAGAAAGGTTTTTGAAACCAATTAAGCCGATCCAAAGATCGAAGGAAGCTCTAGTTCCAACTGGATATTCCTTGGAAATGGGAACGTAAAATTTTCTCAAGTGGATATTAAAAAAGGTTCCTATCTCTTCATTTTCCATAATTCGGACATCACAAGATCCAAACAGAGGTACTTCTAACATTCTGTCTCGAAAGAAATAAGGATTGAATATTCCGCCGAAAAAAATTATGAAACCAAGTAAAAATGGGTAAATCACAAAAAGAACAAAAAATTCTCTTATTTCCATTTCGGGAAAAATCTGAGAAATCAATCCAGAATCAACAATGTATAAAATGAAAGAAATTAGCCCTGGAATAATAAAAAATATACCAGTTGCCATAGAACGCCAGTTTGGAATTCGAAAAAGATTGATTCTCTTCGAGGGCTCCTGTTTCTGAACATTCTGAATCCAACCCTCATGCCTGTTATGCTGACTCATGATTTCATACTCTTCTACTGTCATAGACAAAAGTTTCAAAACATAGCCAGGTAGAAGAACTCTTGATTTTGCAATCATTACCTCTAAAATTATAAATAAGAATAAGATACTTAATGTAACAGAGAAACCAAGAGCGAATTCAATGAATAAGAAGTAATTGTAAAAAGCATGAATACCAATGCAAATTAGCAATCCCTTTAGAAGTCTATAAATCCGAGCTAAATCATTCCCAGAGATCAGATAAATCATCGTAAATCCTCCAATCAATCCACCGTTCATCATGTGGATTGGAAGAGCTGTGATTGATCTCAAAGTTTGAGACCATAAGCCTGTATCAATGAAATAAAGAATGTTTTCTAAGAGTCCAAAACCTCCTCCCAAAACTAGACCATAGAATAAGCCATCAATGACCGAAAATTCATCTTGGTTTTTACGAAAGAACAAGAAGATTCCCAAGAGTTTAGCGAATTCTTCACAAAATCCAGATAGTAGAATTGCCTTAAATAAATTGCCTGGATAGGGATTGAAATAAAGGATCGTGGCTTGGAGAGCTAGAGCTACCCCAGCACTAAACAAGGAAAAACTCAATGCGGTGTATTGCAAAAAAGGTTCTGCTATTCTATAAAAATGGAATCGATAAAATGTATAATAAAAGGAGATAGTGACCAAATTGATCAAAATCATCAACAGATTCGAGGATTGGAACCACTCTTCCATTCGTATTACTAAATAACGACATATTCGCTATGATTATTGATCCTTGTTCATTAGGCTTTTTACTCCCAACTTGATCCCAGCTAGAGTTAGCGGAAACATGGGAACAACTTCCCTAATAGATTCGATCGTAGGTAAGTCCCATCTTCTCTCTGGATTCAGCCAGATGGAATCAGGAAAATGGTGGACCAGGGCCTTCAATTCTTCCAAACCTGTCTTGGGAGGAACGGAGTCAGGGCGAACATAAGGATTGTAAGGAGGTGAAAATAGTTCATAAGGCGCCATACTAGCGTCTCCTACCAAAATAACCTTTGTATTCCTGCGATATTTAGCAAAAATCTTCGTAAGTGGCACACTCCCCCATTCCTCTGAATACACAGAATCATGGAATATGTTGTGAAAATAAAAGACTCTCTTTTCTTTAAAATGCATGAGCTTCTCACTTGCTTGAAAAAGCTCGGCAACCTTGCGGGAATGCACGGTCATGCTCCCTCCAGTATCCAAAAAAAGAAGCAAGGTAAGGGAGTTCGCTCGATGACGTGTTTCTACGATTTCGAGGTCTCCCCCATTTTCGCAAGTTCTCTGGATGGTCGAGTTAAGGTCGAACTCGTGCCTTCCTGTCCTTTGCAAGGAACGAATCTCCTTCAATGCCGCCTGGATTGATCTGGTTCCTAGAATTTGGTCTTCCCTGTAGCTCACAAAATCCCTCTCCGTCCATGGCGTGGCCTTGGAAAGCTTTCCCTTAGCTTCCGAAGTAGCGCCTTCTAAGTCAAGATTGGAACTACCTATGGAATTTCTATTGGGAGGACTTCCTTGGCTTTCCTCACCGTTTTCCTTTTCACTTGCTTTTTCAAAAAATCGATTCCAGAACTCCGCATTCCAATCGTCGTTTTCAAGAATTGGGTGCTTGCCTGATAGAAAGTCTGATAAGTAGGTTTCGATCCAAGCTTCAAAGTACTTTTCTTTTTCTCGAGGAATGGGAAGTCCGAAGGATTTGGAAAAGGCCAGATCATAGGAATCATAGTATTTTAGGTCCTTTGCCATGGTGAGACGACCTACCTGATAAAGCTCTTGCATCGAGACATATCCCCTCCCCTTGCTAAATGATTTGATTGAAGACAAAAAATCCATTAACTCTTGAGTGGCAACGGGTATTCCCGTTTGTCTAAGGTTGTAAAAAAAATCTAAAAACATTCAATTGAGATGGCTTCTGAAGTCCGCCTCCGATTTCAAAAGGCTACCCGCAAATGGGATATTTTTGGAATCCAATCGTACCTCTGGGGTAGCTACTAGAATTTTTATCCAATCGAGCAATTCGCTTGTGGAAGGTTTTTTTTGTAAGCTAGGAATTTGACGAATAGCATAAAACATGGATAAGGCGGATTCGATAAACTCTCTAGCTAGCCCGGGAAAATGAGTTTCAACTACCGCCTTCATCATTTCTTTGGATGGAAATCGAATGTAATGAAATATGCACCTGCGTAAAAATGCTTCGGGCAATTCTTTTTCATTGTTCGAAGTTACCAAGACCAGTGGGCGTTTCGAAGCTCGAATCGTTTCATTGGTTTCGTTAATACTGAACTCCATTTTATCCAGCTCGAGTAACAAATCATTGGGAAATTCAATATCTGCTTTGTCTATTTCATCAATCAAAACTACTGAAGGTCTTCCCAAGGAAAAGGCTTTTCCGAGAGCTCCCAGTTCAATGTAATTTTTGACTTGAGATACTTTCTCCAATTCTTCCGAAAATCGGGAATCGTTTAGTCTTTGTACTGCATCATAAAAATATAGCCCGTCTTTTGCTTTTGAGGTTGATTTGACATTCCAAGTATAAAGTGGTAGGTTCTTTTCTTGGGCAAGGTGCTCCGCAAGGAGAGATTTGCCAGTTCCTGGTTCTCCTTTGAGGAGAAGAGGTCGTTCTGTGATTTCTGCAACTCTCACTGCTTCTTTAAGGTCTTGGGAAAGAATGTATTTTGACATGATATGGATTTGAACTAATTTTGGGTATCTCGAGGTGGTATGCTACGGAAAATTTGGATTTTGATCACAATCTGGGCCTGCCAGGGACCCATTGACCCAAAACTTGGGGTCTGGGAGGCGAAAGAACAGTGTTTTTTTAAAGACAATTGGGAATGCGCGGACCTCCAAAAAGAGGAAACCAGAAGCTTTTGGAGATTCCGAAACAACACAGAATTGTTTGTCAATGATTTGCCTTGTCAGTACAAAGTATTGGGAGAGAACCTTGTGGTCATTTGTCATGCCTTAGGCAAGCAAGTCTACGAGATAGTCAAATGGGACGAAGCGGAATTGGAGCTTGTGGACCAGGAAAAGAAAGAGAAGTTTCGCTGGAAAAGATAGGTTTGGGAGAATTGTATGCCAGAGTTTGATAAAACGAAAAAAGCCATCGGCATCACCAAGATGGATGAATCCGACAGAAAACAAATGTTCAGTAAGTTTGTGGAAGCGGGAGGCCAGGTTCTCAAAGAGAAGCCAGACCCTGAGCCTGACGACCCAAAAAAGCAAAGACCTGCTCCCAAAATTCGACAAGGCAATGTTTCCCGAAATGAAACGGAAAGAAATCTGCCTACTGACAAAAAGGATTCTTCGGGTTCCAGTGTTGATCCCCTGGAACAATACGAGAAAGAGATATCAGGATTTTTTCCCAAACTTGCTATAAAATTCAAGTGTTGGTTTGCAAAAGTTACTCCTTTCGGTACTTCCGAAGTCAATACAGATTTCCTTCATTATTTTGCCACAACTGGAAAAGAAGCACTTATGGAATGCCATTACATGGGAGTGGAACTTCTAACTAACCAAAACTTTTCTCCTAAGATTTCACAAAATTTAGACCAAACTTCACCTATCCTAGTAGAGTTGATAGCTTTGTGCCAGAAGTTGTATAATGGACCCGAGATCAATAGAATTTGCGATCCTGTCATTCAAAATCCAGATTCGAGAGTTCCTTTAGAATCTATTAGAGAACCTTTGCATAGTCTTTTCAAAAGAATGTACATTTTGTATCCTCATCAAGAGACTTTGAAAAAAGCGATATCTCAGGGTTATGACCAATTGCAAAAATTGGAAAATAAACCTGAGATGATCTATAAGTCGAAGAAGAAGAAAATTTTTACCGCAATTGATACCTTGTTCGAGAAATTTTTTGAAAGACTTTATTTGTTGGTCATCCGTTTGGCTGAAAAGAATATACCCTGCTTCTCTCGCTACATGGAAGGCTATATACATATTATTCCAAGCGATAGACCAGGCTCGAGACAGGCTGGTTCCGTTATACCAGATGCAGCTTTGGACTCAAAAGTAGGACAGGAACAAAAAGCAGAAGAAACCCAAGAAGATACAAAAGAGGCAGAAGCCCCCGAAGAAACAAAGGTAGAGGAGAAACCAGCACTTTCTAAAGAGCAGACCTACGGACTTCGTCTGATGCAAATTTCGGACTTGATTCAATTCAGAAAAAAATTTGACCCGAAGGGGGAGTTTGCTTTTATTCCTGACTCGGACAAAGCTTACCTTTCCTATTTATTCTTTAGAGAGTTTGACTTAGAATATTCATTGGTAATGACAACCAAAAAAATCTCCATCAAACCTGTCGTTATTAACGGGAACAAGGTCGACTACCGTTTGAAAATGCTGGATATTTATGAAGAAACTCGAACCATAGCCGACCAATTCAAAGAATATCTGGAAGTGATGCGTGAATTGCAAAAACACAAAGAGAATCCAGGTTCCAATTACATTGAGGCATCTAAGAAATTATCACAAATAGAAAACAAACGAACTACTGCATCGCGATCACTAAGAAATGCAATCAAAGACATGATCCAAAAAACGAGAGGTGTCTTGCTCGATTTGATCAAGGACATGAAATCAAAAAAAGAAATCGTAGGGAACATGGATGAACCATTGCTACTAGAAGCCATGGAAGCAAAAAAGAAACTGAACAGAAAAGCTGTGAAGCAGGCTATCATGGATTCCTATTGTTACACTGTAGCTCTATTTGATCGAATAGATAGCGGTGACTTCTACGGTGGTCTTTCCGATTTAACACCAGAACAGATGAAAGAGTCTTTTGGAATAGATATTTTACCTGACTCAAGCCCGTCAAAACCAGAAAATGCCATTAATCCCAATGAAACAAACCAGGCGAAAGGACAGAAAACGGAACCAAAGCTAACCGATTCTACCAAAGAGGAAGATTCGCAAGACCTTGGAAATTTAAGTTAATGCCAATTGTTCGTGTAACTGTTTTTCAAAAGCAAATTCACCAAAAGATGCCCAAGGAGGATATGGTGAAATTGAAAGAACAAAAATCACAGTTTTTGCTTCTACCAGAAGGTTACCCCGGATTTTTTAGATCGGATAATTTGCAGAGTCAAGTGGATCAATTCAAATCATACTCAGATCATTTATTAGAAATCTCTGAATTGTATAGCGGAGTTTCCTTAGGTGGTAGTGTGTATCGAAATATTGAAAAACAATCTGGTAAGTTATTGAAAAGTTGCCCCATGGTCCAAAATCAACAACTCATTGATTTTTATGACAAAAAAAATGTATCCAATCAAAATGAGTTGGTTTCGGGCACATCGGAACGAATCTTTATCTTGTCAGGTGTTAGATTTGGTATATGTTTGGGAGAAGATTTTGAAGAAAAAGAATTTTGGGAAGAAACCAAAACGGTTGAATTGATTTTTCATTTAACTTCAGAATACAATTCCTTAAGCTATGAAGAAACATTGAGCAAGTATTCTGAAAAATCACAATCAGAAAAGAAACACATAGTAAGAGTATGTAGCATCGAACGAGGCAAAGCGGCAAGAAGCCTTTATACGACACCGACAGGAATCAATTGGAAAACAGGCAAGATGGAAGAAGACAAGGAAGTGATAAAAACACTAAGTGTAAATCTAACCTCCAGTATTTTTAATTGAAGGTTTCTTTTCCTCTATCCAATCCATCGTCAAAAGAAGGATTACAATACCCACACTAACACATGAGTCAGCCACGTTGAAAGCAGGCCACCTTTCAAAGAGTAGAAAATCAGGCCATTCAAAATCCAAAAAATCCACTACCCCTATGTGCTCTCTTGGGTTATCTGGAGTGAAACCAAAACGAAAACCCACTCTCGGAATTTTTACAAAAAATTTGTCTGTGAAGTTGCCAAAGGCACCCGCCATTACCAAAGTCCAACCCCAAGGGTTTCCCAAATCAGAATTGGTCCACCGATAGTAGATTAAGAACAGTATGGCAAACCCTGTGGCAAATAAAGAAGGAAGAGCGTTGTTTTGAAAGAGTCCGAACACAAAACCAGTATTGAAAGTCAAGGATAGCCTAAAGAAGTCCCCCCAAATAGGGATACTCGTGTAGGCATCCATGGTTTGGATGATCAGGTATTTGGTATAAAGATCCAAAAACAATCCCACAGCCACGAAGGCAAGATGCTGGGGTTTAAAAACACTAAAAAATGGGGGAACTTTCAATCCTCTACTCCTTCCAAGATTCTAGACTTGCCTTGGCAAACGACCAAAATCCTAGACCTGCAATACAGTAAAAGAGAAGCGCTATCTCTTTCCATGATTTTTCCTCATATACCTGAGCAAAAAAGAAGAAAACGGAAGCTAAAATTCCATAGACAAATTGCCTGATTTCGGGACTAGTTCGGGCAAGCCTCGGGGGCACCTTCCGATTTTGCTGGGAATAGAAATGGTAGGCCTCTTTCGGGAGAGACAATAGATGAGTCAAAATTTCTTCGCCTTCCGATTTTAGTCGCGAACGCAGTGCGCCTCTTCCTTTATTTACAATGGATTGAAAGGGCTTTTCTGCATAATCTAATAAACTGCGATACGGATCAACAAGACTTGCAAGTCCAAGAAGAATTCCTAATACGCGATATAGGGCCAAATAATTAGGTGGTAGAATTAACTCTTTCATGATATCTCTAAATCCCCATTGCAACTCTTTTAAAAATTTCAAATCATCTCTTATGCCTAAATCTTTAAAAGAGAGATTTCTAAAACCTTCATCTCGATTCAAAAAACCCTTCCATTTTTCAACAGAATAACTTAGCAATTGGACTAAATCATCATAATTTAAACCTGGCTTCACTGCTCCCATAGATTTTAAAATATCCGCCAAACCATAATAATTCCCTTGCAATGCATAAGAAAGAATTTGTTCGATTCTTTTTTCTTCTTCCGGGGAAAGGCTACCGACCGCTCCAAAATCAATAAGGCAGAGCTGTCCATTCTGCATCAAAATTAAATTACCTGGATGTGGGTCGGCATGAAAAAATCTAAATTCGAAGATCATCTGAACATAGGCTTTGATTAGTTTTTCAAAATAAATATTTTTATCTCTTCTGATTTTTGAGACTAGTCGAAATTTATCTCCCTCGATATATTCCGTAACTAATGTAAAGCGACCTGAATAGGATAAAACTGGTTCGGGAATATAAATATCTTTATCTTTGAGAAAAAAACCTCTTAATTTTATCAAATGATCCAATTCTCTTTGGAGATTTAATTCTAAGGAAATCAAAGCTTTGAGCTGTATTCTCAATTCCTTTTGAGAAATTGGAAAGATAAATTTTTCAAAAGCCCAAATCAAAAAGGAGATTGTCCTGAGATCGCCTTTCGCTTGTTTTTCAATTCCAGGATAAAGTACTTTTATAGCTACCTTTGTTTCACCTAATACGGCTTTATGAACTTGACCTATCGAAGCACTAGCCACGGGGATTTCTTCTACTTCTTCGAAAACATCTTTGATGCGAATACCAAACTCGCTCTTAAATCTCTCATCTATTTCTGAAAATGGATGTGGCGGAACAGAATCTTGAAGTTCCTGCATTTCAATCAAAAATTCTTCAGGCAGTATGTGAAATAGATTCCCAAGAAACTGTCCTAATTTGATGTAGATTCCACCTAACTGAAAAAATAATTCTCTAGCTGCGATACCACGACTACTAAAAAAAGACTTCTTTATTTCTTCTTTACTTTCTCCCAATAGAAATCCTAGCAATTGAAACCGAACTTGAAAGACTAGGAGTAGTCTTAAAAAAAAGACAAGCACTCGTAATGATCTAAAATATTTGGTTCGCTTCATCGGAGAGACTCTAAGGCCTTCAATATTTTATAATTTTCTTGGTAACCGCCTCTTTTGGGACTCTTATCTTTATTCATGAGGGAAAGGTAAATTTCTTCATAGATACCGATAAAAGCATTTCCTAACAAAGATTTTTGATTCGGCCAAGGTCTTTCCACCAAACTAGTAAATCCCTGGTATAGGGATGATTTTGAACTTTCCCAAAATCGGCAACCGTCATTGGAAAGCAAAACTCTGTGAGTGTCCGTCAAAATATCGATTTCAAAAAGAAAAAAGGACCTGCTTCCAGAAATTTCAAGAATTATTTCTGTATCACCTTGTTCCCAATAAGAAATGGATCGTATGGGATTCTCACCTTTCTTTTGTTTGTTTTTAAAATGTATAAGCTTTAATTTCGGAAAAAACCAAAAGAGTAGATCCAAGGCATGAGTACCATCATGGAAAATGATCCCACCTCCCTTATTTGTAAAAGCTCTGCCTGGTTGCCTTACATTTGTACAAACGGAAGCTACCACTCTCATGGGCTTCCCCCAATTTCCCTTGTCCAATTGATCTTTCGCAAAGGCATAGTTGGGATGGTAACGCCTTTCGTGATTTACCCACAAATAGTGCGTTTTTCCTTTCAAAAGACAGGCTTCTCTGGTGGAAAGAGCCATTGGTTTTTCGATTAGAACACCTTTAACTCCCTTTTTCAGAAGCTCAAGAGCCAAACTTACATGGGATTCACTGGGAGTGGCGATCACTCCGAGGTCGTAGGAAGAAAGATTTTCCGGGATTTGGCTCTCTGTCGGTACCTTCCAGTAAGAACCAAAGGACTGTGTCTTGGATAGGTCGCGATCCACTCCTAGACGAAGCTGAAAGCGCTTTTTCCCCCAATGGCTCTGCAAAGTCCCTGCGTGGGTGCAAGGCTTTTTTCGCAAAGAATCCTGTTCAAGAAGGCTACCGATTCTTCCCAGTCCTACCAAAATCGTTTGAATTCTACGCTTCATGACAGGTATCTTCAAAAAGAACCATTAGAGACCTAGGTCAATAGAATTATGATAGAACGGTTTTCCTACCACATAGCCGAAATACGCAATCTTTTTGGGGATCGTTTTAGATATACCACTTTCCTGGAAAAACCGCTGGAGTCCGTTTCCACTTCTTCTTTGGAATGTCGTTCTGGGACCCTATTCGTTCCTCTCAGGGGACAAAGAGACGGCCACAATTTCATATCTGATGCCCTAAATCGAGGTGCGAGTGCCTTTCTTTGTGAAAAAAAACATCCCATTCTCAAAGATATTTCGAAAGAGAATCGAGAAAAAGCGATTTTTGTAGAGGATACTCTACTCGCACTCGGTCAGCTAGGCGAATATCATAGAAGACGATTTCATCCATTGGTGATTGGCATAACTGGATCGTCAGGAAAAACAACTACAAAAGATTTGATTGGTTCTCTTTTTGAATTTCTTCCTGGTTCGGAGCTTGTAGTAACTCAAAAAAATTACAATAACGAAATTGGTGTACCCTTCACAATGTTTAGAATCAATTCAAAAACCAGAGTTGTAGTTTGTGAAATGGGAATGAATCATAGAGGTGAAATTGCACGATTATCTAAAATAGTCAAACCAACCATCGGTTTGATAACTACCATTGGTTCAGCTCACATTGAAAATTTAGGTTCCCCAAAGGAAATTGCAGAAGAAAAGTCTGACCTAACGGAAGGAATGCAAAAAGGTGGGATACTGTTCGTTCCTGAAGGAATTGCCTTCCCTAAGGTAGTGCAAAAGGCATGCAAAAGAAATTCTATTTCCTTAGAGTTTTGGCCTACTACTGAGTCTCATGAATTTGAATTGAAGAAGATCAAGCCGAAAGGATTTGAATTTCGATTTAGAGAAAAGGAATTCGATTGGAATTTGCCTGGCAAAAGTCTCCTATCCAATGCCATTGGAGCATTACGAATTGGCTACCATTTGAATATTCCTCCTGAAATTTTGCAGGGTCATTTAAAAAAATTTAAAAGTCCAACCAACAGACTTCAAATTAAAAAATCTCGATTTTTGATCATAGATGACTGTTACAATGCTAATCCAGAGTCTATGCTTTCCTCGATTGAATCAACTTTTCAGTTGGCATTGAAAAAAACACCATTGTTTGTTTTGGGCACAATGAAAGAGCTTGGTAATTATTCGGAATTCTATCATAAAAAAGTTGGAGATGCTTTAAGAAAAACAGAAGCCCATGTCTACACTTTTGGTAAAGAAGCCAAATTCATAGGTAAATCGATTCCAAAATCCAGGACTTGTGACTTTGGGGAAAGTGACGAAGAAGTCAAAAGATTGATATCAAAAGTAAAAGAGACATGGAATTCGGGAACAATCATTTTGGTAAAGGGATCAAGATCGATGAAAATGGAGAGAATAGTTGAGGGCCTAAATGAATTACAATAATCCTCCGATAGCAATTGTTATGGGATCTCATTCGGACTGGGAAACTATGCGAGAAGCTTGTATAGCCTTGGATCAATTCAAAATACCCTATAAAAAAGAAATCGTATCTGCTCATAGAACTCCTGATTTGCTTTATCAGTTTGCTAAAAGTGCAAAAGAGAACAATATCAAGACAATCATAGCAGGAGCAGGAGGATCAGCCCATTTACCAGGAATGATTGCTTCTCTTACCACTTTGCCAGTTTTAGGAGTTCCAATTTTCACCAAAAATTTACAAGGTGTTGATAGTCTATATTCCATAGTACAGATGCCCAAGGGAATTCCAGTTGGTACACTAGCTATTGGGGGTGCTTGGAATGCTGCTATTCTCGCTCTTCAAATTTTAGCTTTAGAGGATTTGGATCTTGCGCATGCCCTGGAAAAGTATAGATTCGATTTGCAAAACGAAGCCCTTTCCAAGAATACCGATCTAAATTTATGACAGAGCTTTTAAATAAAAATGCCAGCATTGGTATTTTTGGCTCCGGTCAACTAGGCATGATGTTTGCTGAACGTGCCATTAGACATGGGCACAAAGTAATTAGTTTTTCAGATAGCTATGGTCCAATTGTATTAGCTGGGGCGGATTTGATTGTAGGAAAATATGAGAATTTAGAAGCCATTCAAAATTTTGTCGATAGAGTTGATATTGTTACTTTTGAATTTGAAAATATTCCGTCTGAAACTTTAAAGTTTCTAAAGCAATTTCCTTCAAAAATTTTTCCAAATCCAAATTCAATAGCCATCGCTCAAGATAGAGTTTTAGAAAAATCTCTATTCCAGGAATTGCATTTGCCCACACCAAAATTCTTTGCTTTTTCTACAGAGGATTTTCCCAAAGAGGCTCCATTGCCCTTTCCCTTTTTAGCAAAGACCCGGAAATTCGGTTACGATGGAAAAGGCCAATTCAAAATTCTTAACCATGAAAATTGGAAAGTATTTTATTCTAGCAATAAAGCTACTGATTTCATTCTTGAGGAGGTGATACCATTTCAAAGAGAAGTGAGCTCAATTGCGGTTCGATTTCGTGATGGAAAGACTAAGTTACTAGCCATCGCCGAGAATAAGCATAAAAATCACATCCTTGATACATCCATTTTTCCCTGTAATGTTGAAAATCCAAATTTCCTGGAAGAAGCTACGACCAAGATTGCAGATAAATTGGATTACTGTGGGGTTTTTGCTATAGAGTTTTTTATAAAGGATCAAAATTTTTATCTCAATGAAATGGCCCCGAGACCACATAATTCAGGTCATTTTAGTCAAGATGCTGGAACCCTTTCTCAATTCGACCTTCAATTGTTTTCTATTTTAGGCTACCCTTCATTCGACTTTCCAAAGCCCAATCCTACAGTAATGAAAAACTTAGTCGGTGATGAATTTAACAATCTTCTTCCATTGATTAGGCAATTGACTATAGATCCGAGATACCAATTGCATGTTTATGGCAAGTCAGAGGTTAAAGTAGGAAGAAAAATGGGACATGTAAATTTCAAAGGTAAAATTGAAGAAGTAGACCAAAGGTTGTTATGAGAGTATTTCGATTCCCCAATTATTAACATTACCTGCACCCAAGCAAAGCAACAAACCTTCCTCATTCAATTCTTGTTTCAGAAATTCTTTATCAGATTTTATATCACCAGTTAACATTTTTGCCTTAACTCCTCTATTGATCAAATTGGAACATAAATTATCTGAACTAATCCCCGGTATAGGAGTTTCCCCGGCTGAATAAATGGGTAGTAAATATAAATTACCAGATAATTCAAAAGCCTTTAGAAATTGCTCTTCCAATTGAGCAGTTCTTGAATAACGATGCGGTTGGAAAATGATATATATAGGCTTGTTACTCTGATTCCATTCCTTTAAGGAGTCAAGAACAGCTTGAATTTCCGTAGGGTGGTGCCCATAGTCATCATAGATTTTCAATCCAAAACTTGTCTCACCTAAAAATTCCATTCTTCTTTTGATTCCTTGAAAATTTTTCAAAATTTCTATTGAATCTTTAATCGGAATTCCAATTTCTTCTAAAGCTATAACGGCAACCAAAGCATTACGAAGATAATGTCTACCAGGAATCGGAAGTCTCAAAATATGTTCATTGAAAATCAATTCTCCTTTTTCTAATTGAAAAGTAATTATTTCCCCGTAACCATAAAACTCATATTTCTCCTTTACAACGATCAATTTAGCTATCCATTTTTCTTTATTTGCATTTTTTATAAGAGCATTGATTCCTGGATCATCTCCTTGCACAATTACTGTACCAGATGAATCGAGCGCTAAGTATTTTTCAAATTCTAATTCTAGATTTTTATAACTTCCAAAATAATCCAAATGGTCATTATCAATATTCTGACAAATTCTAATATTAGCTTTGTGGTTAACAAAAGTGCCATCAGATTCATCTGATTCATAAACAGCTAACTTCCCAGGACTCCCTTTTCCCCCTCTTTGATTCCATGAAAAAGGAACTTGAGCTCCTATCATATAACTTGGATCCTTACCGAGCTTAAATAAGACCTCAGCTATCATAGCAGTAGTTGAAGTCTTTCCATGTGAACCAGCTACTGAAATGGAAAATTTATCTTTTAAGAAAAAATGCAGAAGCTCAGATCTATGGTATCTATTTTTAAAGCTTAATTTGGAATTCTTGACAGTATCTCTAAAGGCAGTGGAATACACTAATACTTCAGTTTCGCTTATTTGGATTGTGTCATCGACTCTAACACCTCTTGATTCTAGGTCATTGGTAATTGAGGATTTTATTTTGTCATAGCCATTCACATCATAACCCAGATCTAGAGCCCAGTGTGCCAAAGAACTCATTCCTGAACCACCAATACCTAAAAAATATAGTTTCTGATTCACTTAGATAAAAAATAATAAGCAGTTTGATGACTGGCATTCCATTGGGCATTTTGCATGGCACTCTCTGCCATCCTCTCCCAAATTTCAGGTTGTTCTTGAATTTTTTTTAAAAAATCCACTAATGGCTTTGACTCCATGGAAGTTGTATTCAAAACTTCACAGGCACCAATTGATTTTAGATATTCCGCATTAGCAAGTTGATGATTATCCGCAGCATATGGATAAGGAATCAATAGCATTGGTACTCCAAAAAGCAAACTTTCTGCAACTACTCCAGCACCTGAACGAGAAAAAACCAAATGAGCCCACTCATAATGAGGTCTCATATCATGATCATAAGACATTAGTGATGTGTCATTTTTTGCTAGCTTCTTTGTCTCCTCAAATAAAGAAGAACCTGTAAGAAGCTTAAAACG
>Ga0169931_10005017_pt1 | contig 20357 bp, 20 predicted proteins | sample Kivu_15m_20L_FD_129675 | JGI IMG/M metagenome (GOLD analysis project Ga0169931, IMG submission 129675) | Freshwater microbial communities from Lake Kivu, Western Province, Rwanda to study Microbial Dark Matter (Phase II) - Kivu_15m_20L... | ecosystem: Environmental > Aquatic > Freshwater > Lake... | reverse complement strand
CCAAGGAACACCTCGGCCTGCCGAACAAGAAGGACGTGAAAGACGGCGTCATCGCCTACAAGATCGCCGCCCACGCAGCGGACTTGGCGAAGGGACATCCCGGCGCGCAATACCGCGACAACGCGTTGAGCAAGGCGCGCTTTGAATTCCGCTGGGAAGATCAATTCAACCTCAGCCTCGACCCCGTCACCGCGCGCGAGTTCCACGACGAGACGCTGCCGCAGGAAGGCGCAAAGACCGCTCACTTCTGCTCCATGTGCGGTCCGCATTTCTGCTCGATGAAGATCACCGAAGACGTTCGGAAATACGCGGCGGAACAGGGAATCTCTGACGAAGCCGCGTTGCAAAAGGGGATGGAAGAAAAATCCCGCGAGTTCACCGAGAAGGGCAGCGAGCTTTACGCAAAGGCGTAAGCATGATACCAAGCCCACAAACTCAAGCTACCAACTCTCCATCTCCGATACATCACATCGTAATATTATATGGATACCTCACTCAAGTTCTCGGTGCTCCGCGGAATTTGCCAACTGCCTGCCTATGTTGCAAAGGAAGCCGGATTTTTCTCACGCCTCGGTCTCAATGTCGAACTCGCGGTAGAGCCAGCGGCTCGGATTGTGCCAGCGCGCTTGCTTCATCGCGAAGTGGATTTCGCAATTATTCCTTGGACACGAGTGGCTTTAGCGAGTTCACAGGGGCAGCCATTAAAGGTTGTATGCGGCGGTGGAATCGAAGAACCCGCGCTTGTGATTCAAAAAGGGCTGGAACTCTCCAAAGTCAAGACAGTGGCAGTTCCCCAAATGGGTGGTCTCAAAGACTTGGTTGCCAACCGACTAATCGAATCACTGTTCGGTGGACGTGCCCAGTTGTTTAGGCTTGCTTCCGGTGACGCAGCAATCATCGCTTTTATTGGCAAAGGGGCAGATGCCGCATGCATGGTTGAGCCGTATGCCACGATGGTCGAAAAAATGGAGCTAGGGCAGATTGTGTGTCGGGCAAGAGATGTCTTCCCGGGAGCGCCGGGCTGCTGTGTTGCCGTCCACGATGAACTCATCAGGGAAAATCCCCAAGCTATTCAGAATGTCGTTAGGGCGCTTGTTCAAGCTGAAGGAGTTGTTCTCTGCGAACCTTCGACTGCGGCAGAGCACGGCCACAAATATATTGGAATGTCGCCCGACCTCATTCGGGACGCACTCAAGGTCAATCGCCCCAGTTGTGCCGCGATTCTGAATGATTCAGTGATGGACGAACCCCTGAACCTGATGAAGCAACTTGGTTATGTCGGAGACGTCTCTAAATCGGGGTTTCTAGACCTGAGCTTTCTGACCGCAGCACTTGACGCCGAGAAAAGGGGGCAATGAATGGAAAAGCAACTGCGAGTCTATCACCGAGTGCTGAACTTTTTGCTTGGGGCGACTCTCGCCTTCCAACTTTTGGCTCTGAAATTCGTTGAACCGTGGTTGCAGACAACTCTCCGCAAATGGACGAATCAAGAGTGGATAGTTTCGGCTGCGAGGCGTTGTTGTGAAGCAACCGCTGTTTACAGTGCCCTTGTTCTGCTAGGGCTTTGGCTTTACCGGAAGTTTGTGTGGAAGCGACTGTTCAAGCACACATACCTTGCTGGCAAATGGGAAACGTCATTCTATTTCGACGGAAACGAACGACAGAAAAGCATGGAGGGAACAGCGGAGATAACGCAAACATGGTGGGGCGAATACTCCGTAACAGGCGAGTTTCGCGTTCGTGACGACAAAGGGGCAACGCACGCCAAGTGGAGCAGCACCTCCTTTGCACTTCGAATGACGAACGCTGGCAAGGTAGAGGTGCTTCTCACGTATCTTTCGCGGCGGTCCGGTGACGGACAATACTTGGGAACGAGTCATGAATCCCGTGGTGTTGAGACTTTGGATTTTGAGTTTTCGGAGGATGACGGATTTCCGTTGGCAATGAGTGGACACTTCTATGGCTACTTGAGTCCATCGGGTCTCAAGACGGGAAGGACGGAGTGGAAGCGAAAGAGCTTTGGGAAAAAGCCTATCGAAAGGCGATGAGAACCCTCGACCGCCAAAAGCTGGATGTCGTCAACAAGACGCGGAGCAACATCTTCGGCTGGCGCGGCCAGTTCACGCCGGAGTTGACCCGTAGTTAAACTGCTGGCACACTTTCACCCATGAAGCTGCGTGACAACCAGACGTTCCTTTCGCTCTATTATGAGCCGAATGCCGTAGAGGTCGCCACCGGTGAGGCGGACTTGGCGGCATCAGTCGAGTCGTGGCGGCGGGAGACCAGGCAGCTTGGGCAGGTCGCCACGCCTGAACCCATTGCAAGGTTGATGGCGAAGTGGGTGATGTCGGCCAAGCCGCGCACCGTGCTTGATCCGGCGGCGGGTTTGGGGGGATTACTCGCAGCGTGTCGCCAGTTCAACCCGCGGGTTGAGTTGGTCGGTGCGGAGCGCGACACGGAAACTTTGCAGCGGGCGAAGACTTCAGCCCCACGCGGCACGAAATTGATTCTGGCGGACTATCTCAAGTCCGATGCTGGCCTGTTCGACGGCATCATCGCCAACCCGCCTTACGTGAAGGCGCATCGGCTCGACTACTCGGAGAAGGACTGGCTTTATTTCGAGGAACGCCTTGGCACGCCGCTGGACCGGCTCACGAATCTTTACGCGCTGTTCCTGCTCAAGATTTGGGAAGACCTCGCGCCGCGCGGTCGCGCCGCCGTCATCCTCCCGGCGGAGTTTCTGAACGCGAACTTCGGCGAGGAAATCAAAGAACGGTTGTTGCGTGTGATCCGGCCCGCAGGCATCGCCATCTTTGCGCCGTCGCTCAATGTGTTTGCCGATGCTTTGACCACCAGCGCCATTGTGTTGCTCGAAAAGAGCCATGCACTCCAAGCGCCAATCTGGGCGAGGCTGGCGGAATCTGTGGAAGAGGCGGAGGCGTTTGTTGAAGGATTGCTCGCGGGTAGAATTTCCGCCGCTGGCAATGGCCTGATTGACCTGGCCGCGCTCAATCCCCGGGCGAAATGGCTCAATTTGCTGCTGAACGGAGCGACGGAAAAGACGCCGGTGCAGTTTGCGAAGCGCGTCGGGGATTATTTCAACTGCCGGCGTGGCATCGCGACAGGCGCGAACGATTTCTTTTGTCTGAGCTGCGCTGAGATGCGCGAGCATCATCTTTCCGAGGCACACGTTGAACCGTGCATCACCAAGGCTACGGATGCGGACGGGCTGGTGTTCACGCGCGAGAAGTTCGATGCGTTGGTCAATCGCGACCGCCGGTGCTTCCTCCTCAATCCCTCGCGCAACGGGCAAAGCCTGACCCGCTACCTTGAACTTGGGAAGCAACAGGGCATTCCAAAGCGGCATCTGCCCAGCCATCGGCCTGTCTGGTATCTGCCGGAGAATCGTGCCGTTGCGGAAATTTGGGCGGCGGTATTCTCACGCGAATCGGTGAAGTTCATCTTGAATACTTCTGGCGCGAAAAACCTGACTTGCTTCCACGGCCTTTACGCGAAGCCGGGAAATGAGGCGCTTGCGCCCCTGATGACGCTTTTCCTCAACAGCAGCCTTGGGCGGGAATCGTTCTCGCGAGTGAACCGGTTTTATGGGGACGGCCTGAACAAGCTCGAACCGAAGGACGTGGAAGACATGCCTTGCCCGGTGATGCCGAAACTGAACCGGCCAGAGGCAAACGAATTGACCGGCAAGCTTGCGGAATTGGAGGCGTTGACTCTGAACGAGCGGACGGCGCGGATTGACGAACTTGCGAAGGATTACTTCGACTTTGCGGAAGGAGTCAATCAGCAGGCAGAAGAACCTTCTTCATCGCGGCAGCATCAAGCTCAAAACCGCCGCCTTGTGGGACGACATACGCATCGTGCCGTCCCAGTTCCGTGATCCGGTGTTCGGCGGCAAAAGTCGGCAGACTTGTCGCCTTTCCCACCTGCGCACCGCGCGTAATCGGGATCATGATGGTGGATTTCTCCTGACTCTTGGCTGGCGTTTCAATCGAGTAGCCATCACCGCTGGCGATGGCAGCGAAGATGTCGAGAAAATTGATGGCGAACACGGAGTCGAAGAACACCTGGCAGTAGCTCTGCGGGACGCGATGCCGCTCCAGCCAGCGATAAACGATAACCAAGTCCTCAACCTTCACAGTGAAACTCGGTGTCTCGCGTCCGCTTTTGTTCCCGGTGTCCCGCTGTTTTTGCCGCACGGCCATGTATCGCAATGCTTCAAACTTGCTCGACCGCACTTCGATGGCCGCGACAGCGCGCTTCACCAATGGTTCGGTTTCCGCGTGCGTGCGCTCCGACAAATCCACGTCCACGACGGCGTTTGCCGGAAAAAGAAGCAGGTCAGGCCGCTTTCCGTAAATCCGAGTCTCCTCCAGTCCGGCGAGATAGCGTGTCTTGAAATCTGGGTGACCCGCGGCGATGCGGTCGGTGTTGCCATACTGCGTGACTTTGAACTCTGGAAGCGCAGCCAGAACAGCGCCTGTCAGCGTCCGCTCTGCCCAATCGCCCATCGCTCGATTCGCCAAGAACTCGGAACGCGCGTCTGTCGGCACTCGCGGCTTCTGAGTCGGCATCGGCCCTTCTCGGCCAAACGCGAGATGACGCGGCTCAATTCCTCTCTCGGTCAGTGTGGCAACAACGCCGTCCAAGGTAGCCTTCAACTGAGGAAAATACCGGCTGCTCATCGCTTCTTCTCCTCGAAGGTGAACAGGTCCTTGACCTCGACTTTGAGCACCTTGGCAAACTTCTCCAAGCCGGCAACCGAGGGCGCGTTGACGCCGCGCTCTACCAGGCTGATGAACTCAACCGAACAGCCGAGCGCCTCCGCCATCTGCTCCTGCGTGAGCTTTCTGGCTTTGCGAAGTGCGGCGATGCGTTTGCCGAGTTTCTTTTGGAGCACGCAGTTTAACTACCAGATTGACACGCTCTTCACCACGCAGCTAAACTACGGCCAGTGGTTTGACCGGGTTCACGAAGAATTTCTACGCGAGTTGAATTTGAAACGTTTTGCCCAAGTTGAATTGAGTTATTGCCATCATCGCGACGGCCTGCGTCCCGGCTCGATCGCGGACGCCAACGACCAGGCGCAATTCGGCGAACTCGGAGTGCAGGGCGAACTCACCAAGCGCGCGTGGGCCAAAGGCGTGCAAGTGATGAACGAAGGCCCGGGCCACGTGCCCATGCACATGATCGAGGAAAACATGGCCAAGCAACTCGAGTGGTGCAGCGAAGCGCCGTTCTACACGCTCGGACCGCTCACCACCGCTGAGGCAGCCGGTCAGGATGCCGTTCCAAAATCTTTGCGCCCGGCGTCGTTGCGGCGCGGCTTGCGGAGTCGCAACCGCGACCACATCACCAGCGGCATCGGCGCGGCGATGATCGGTTGGTATGGCTGCGCGATGCTCTGCTACGTCACGCCCAAAGAACACCTCGGCCTGCCGAACAAGAAAGACGGGAAAGACGGCGTCATCGCCTACAAGATCGCCGCGCACGCCGCCGATCTGGCGAAAGGCCATCCCGGGGCGCAATACCGCGACAACGCGTTGAGCAAGGCGCGCTTCGAATTCCGCTGGGAAGATCAATTCAACCTCAGCCTCGACCCCGTCACCGCGCGCGAGTTCCACGACGAAACGCTGCCGCAGGACGGAGCGAAGACCGCCCACTTCTGCTCCATGTGCGGCCCGCACTTCTGCTCGATGAAGATCACCGAAGACGTCCGCAAATACGCCGCCGAGCAAGGCATCGCCGAGGAAGAAGCTCTCAAGAAGGGCATGGAGGAGAAGTCGAAGGAGTTTGTGGAGAAGGGCGCGGAGGTTTACGCGAAGGCGTGAAATGAATACTTATGAAACTCGCTGAACTTAAAATGACGCTGGGCGAAGTTGATCTTGGTTCAGTTGACGCTGAATCCGACGCGCGACTTGCTGAATACTTTGTGAAGACACCGCAGGCGACGGTGGCAACCCAGCTTCGAAAAACTCAGTTCTTGGGCCGAAAGGGCGCAGGGAAATCTGCGCTGTTTTCTCAGCTTCAATCCCTGTTTCACAGTTCGGGACAGTTGCGAACGCGAGTTGTCCTGCTTACGCCAGACCAGTATGCGTGGGGCGCTCTTCGGCAATACAAGGAATTTGGTCTGTTGCCTGAGCAAGCACACGCGAATGCGTGGCAGTTCACCATAGCTGTCGAGGCTGCAGCAGTGCTAAGCAACGAACTCGATACGCTCTTCCATGAGACATCGCAACTGAGCCTGCGTCGGCTCAAGAAGTTCATCGCTCAAAACTACGGTGGAAAGATGCCGGATGCCCGGACGACCGCGACAAGGCTCGTCAAAGGCTTGGAAAGCTTCAATCTCGAGGCTTTCGGATTCGGATTTGGATTCACGCGCCAATCACACGAACAACCGCTAACACCGCAGGTAGTTGGGTTGCTGTTCGAGGACCTGAAGAAATTGAGCCGGGACATTGGTGTCGTTGTCGCGCTTGATCGCCTTGACGATTCTTGGGACGGGTCGACTGAGGCAAAAAGCCTACTGATCGGGCTCTTGAAGGCGGCGAAAGAGATTAACGATCGGTTTTCTGACAGAGCACACGCGCGAGGCATTTCGTGTCTCGTATTCCTTCGCGCCGACATATACGATGGCCTTCAGTTTGATGATAAGGACAAGCACCGACCGCTGGAGGAGACTATCACGTGGACACCGGACTTGTTGAAAAGGATGGTAGATGAGCGTTTGCCGGATGGCGTCACTACTGACGAACTCTTCGAATCCGGTGATATGCGTGGCTCGATTGCGCCATTCAACTACATCGTGAAGCGCACCTTTCTCCGCCCACGGGAGGTCATTCAGTTTCTGCAAGAGTGTATGCGGCGTGCTGGCGACAGCGCGGTCGAGATTTCGAAGGACATCATCCGTGAAGCCGAAGAGAAATACAGCGGATGGAAAGTCGAAGACGTGAAGCAAGAATACCGAAGGCTTCACCCGCACTTTGAAGCACTGGTCGAGGCATTGCGACAGGGTTACCACCGCTACGACTCAATTCAGGAATTTGAAGAGCACTTACACGAACGCATTCCAGACGTGGTTAAGAACGCCGGGGCAAGAGTTGCGATAGAACTGCTTTTTGATGCATCACTAATTGGGGTGCGGCTTGGTAACGCTGGCACTGCCCGGTTCAAGTGTGAGGATAGCGACTTGGCATTGCCGACCAGCGGCGGGGTGTATGTCCACCAAAGCCTCTACAAGGGGTTGAGCCTGCGCGAAAAGCGTGCAGGGGAAGTAGACCCGGAATAGTTTTAGTGAAACCCCTCGACCGCCAAAAGCTGGATGTCCTCAGCCAGACGCTTCGCCATCACGCGTTGCGGGACTGGCGCGGCCGGTTCACGCCCGAGTTCGTCGCCTAGCTATGCCCGCCTCGTCGCCAACCATCTACGTCATCGCCGGGTGCAACGGCGCGGGGAAGACCACGTTTGCAAAAGAGTTTCTACCCAAGGAGGTGAAGTGCCTCCGTTTCCTCAACGCGGATGAAATCGCGCGCGGGCTTTCCCCGCTCAAACCCAGTGCAGGAGCGGTCCAGGCTGCGCGGTTGCTGCTGAAGCAGGTAGAGGAGTGCTTGCGGCGACGTGAAACGTTCGCGCTGGAGAGCACCTTGAGCGGCAAGACCTACATCCGCCTGTTTCGTCGCGCCCGCGAACTTGGATTCGAAATCGAGCTGCATTACCTCTGGCTCTCCAGCCCCGCGCAGGCTGTGGCTCGCGTGCGCCTGCGCGTGAAGCAGGGCGGCCATCATGTTCCCGCGGCGGACATTCGTCGGCGGTTCAAGCGCAGCCTAGTCCATTTGCTCGACGATTATCTGCCGCTGGCGTCGCGCTGGGCCGTGTGGGACAGCCGCAGCCTGCCCGCCAAACGGCTCGCCATTTCGTCCGCCCATGATATTGATGCCTTGAGAAAAACGATTCGCCCATGAAGACAAACGGACACGCCCGAAAATCGACGAAGACTCCACCCTTTGTTTTGCGCGCTGAGCGCGCTCTGCGCCGCGCCGCCAGGAACGTCCAGACGCAAAGCCGTGCTTTGAAGCTTCCGGTAGTGGTTTGGAAGGACGGCAAGGTGGTGGAGAAGCCAGCGTGAGAGTTAAGCGCTATGGTCCGCGTTCCAACCCCGTCGTATTCGACGGGGTTAGAGTTCTGCCCAGGTCTGAATCGTGACCAACAAGAAGAGCACCACAGAGACGTTGTCCCCAAACAACACGACGAGTTGCTGATCGCGTTGAAAGCCCGGTTTGACGCGAACCAGGCCCGTCACCCGGGTTTGTCGTGGGCCAAGGTGCAGGCGCGGTTGGCGGCCAAGCCGGAAAAGCTGTGGTCGCTCGCGGAAATGGAGCGCACCGGCGGCGAACCGGGTGCCTTCAACCAGACGCTTCGCCATCCCGCGTGGCGGGACTGGCGCGGCCAGTTTACGCCGGACTTCGTCGCCGGGGCGCGTGGGTTTACGCCAAGGCGTAAGTCTGCCACCGTGACCGCGGGTAAATGCAAAACGAACTAGACATCGTCCGGGATGTTTCCGCCCGATTAGACGGTGCGCGCATCGGCTACATGCTGACCGGTTCGATGGCGATGAACTACTACGCGCAGCCGCGCATGACCCGCGATATTGATGTCGTCGTTGCCTTGCGTCCGGCAGATGCGGCCCGGGTGGTTCAATCGTTCAGCCCGGATTATTACGTTTCACGCGAGGCGGTGGACAGTTCCATTGCCCACCAGTCTTTGTTCAATCTGATTCACAACGAAAGCGTCATCAAAGTGGACTGCATCGTCCGCAAACAGACCGAGTATCGGCTCACGGAGTTCAACCGTCGGCAGCGAATCAAAATCGAAGACTTCGAGACCTGGATTGTGAGCAAGGAAGATTTGATCCTTTCGAAGTTGTTTTGGGCGAAAGATTCCCGCTCGGAATTGCAGCTGCGGGACGTGAAGAATCTCGTCTCAACCGGCTGCGACCGCGCTTACATCCAGCGGTGGACGACCGAACTGGGTGTGGGTAGCCTGTGGCATGAAGTGATGACATGAACGACACCCCGCCAGAGATTGCCGAATTGGTCCGCCAAAAGTTGATGGCGCGCTCCGGTTCGGAACGTTTTGTCATGGGCACCCGGATGTTCGACGCGGCCAGGGCCGTTGCGCTTGCCTCACTGCCGGCAAAACTTCCGCCGGCCGAACTGAAGCGACGGCTCTTCGAGCGGATTTATGGCCGGCCAGCACCATTTTGAGAGGCCGGCTACCTGCTCGACCGACTGCCCCGCACGCCGTTGACCGCTTTGTGATCAAGGGGCCTCCGCGAACGCATGGCCCGCGCCCGCCTCAACCACCGTGAGCGTCGCTCACACCACGAAAAGCACTTAAATGGAGATGTCCCCCAAACAACGCGACGAGTTGCTGGCGGCATTGCAGGCACGGTTTGACGCGAACCAGGCCCGTCACCCGGGTTTGGCGTGGGCCAAGGTGCAGGCGCGGTTGGTGGCCAGGCCGGACAAGCTGTGGTCGATCGCGGAAATGGAACGCACCGGCGGTGAACCGGATGTGGTGGGTCAGGATAAAAAATCCGGCGAATTCGTTTTTATGGATTGCGCGCCGGAAAGTCCGGCCGGGCGGCGCAGCGTGTGTTACGACCGCGAAGGCTGGTTGTCGCGCAAGGAGGCGCGCCCCGAGACCACCGCCATGGATCTCGCCACGGAGCTGGGCATCGCGCTGTTGACGGAGGCGGAATACCTCGCGCTGCAGGAGCTCGGCGAATTCGATCTCAAGACCTCGAGCTGGCTCGCGACGCCGGCGGACATTCGCGAGCGGGGCGGGGCGTTGTATGCGGAGCGGCGTTACGGACGCGTCTTCGTCGGGCATAACGGCGCGCAGTCGTATTACGCGGCACGGGGATTTCGGGCGGTGTGGAGGATCTGAGGACCTGTTGCCCACGCGGCCTTTGTCGTCCACATCGTGGAAGTTACCAAAACCCACCAAGGGGCGGCATCTTCTTGCGGTCTGATTACTGCGGCTCAGGATATCGCGACCACCTCATCAGCGGCATCGAGGCGGCGATGATTGGCCGGATGCGAGCCGCACGGGCCACCGGCTGCACGATGCTCTGCGGCGTCATGCCCGCCTGCCGAACAAGAAAGACGTGAAAGACGCCGTCTTCGCCCACATGATCGCCGCGCACGCCGCCGACCTGGAGAAAGCCCATCCCGGCGCGCAATACCGCGACAACGCGTTGAGCAAAGCGCGCTTTGAATTCCGCTGGGAAGATCAATTCAACCTCAGCCTCGACCCCGTCACCGCCCGCGAGTTCCACGACGAAACCCTCCCGCAGGAAGGCGCCAAGACCGCTCACTTCTGCTCCATGTGCGGTCCGCACTTTTGCAGCATGAAAATCACGGAAGACGGTTGCAAATACACCGCCGAACAGGGCGTCTCCGAGCAGGAAGCATTGCAAAAGGGAATGGAAGAAAAGCCCCGCGAGTTCACGTTGAAGGGAAAAGAGAATTATACTACGGTATAAGGTAATGATATCCGCACCCAATCCCCCGAACGAAGCAGAGCGGCTCGCCGCGCTCCGGCATTACGAAATTCTCGATACTCCCGCCGAGGCGGAGCTTGACGACTTCACGCAGCTCGCGTCCGAAATTTGTGGCACGCCTGTCGCGCTGATTTCGCTGGTGGATGCGCAGCGGCAATGGTTCAAGAGCAAGGTGGGGACGGAAGCCACCGAGACTTCGCGCGAGATTGCGTTTTGCGCCCACGCCATCCAGAGCAAGGAATTGTTTGAAGTTCCCAACGCGCAGAAGGACGAGCGGTTTCATGACAACCCGCTGGTGACCGGCTCACCGGACGTCCAGTTCTATGCGGGGATGCCGCTGACCACGCCGGATGGATTAAATATCGGCGCACTCTGTGTCATTGACCACACCCCGCGCCATCTGACGGCACCGCAGCGGGAAGCACTGGCGCGGTTGGGTCGGCAGGTGGTGAGCCAGTTGGAATTACGAAAGGCCAACCGGCTGTTGGCGCAACAGGCGGAACTCCAGAGGGCCATCCTTGAAAACGCCGCCAACGCGGTAATCTCCACCACAATCGAGGGGGTCATCACGCTCTTCAATCCGGAAGCGGAACGGATGCTCGGTTACCGGGCGGCGGAATTAATTGGAAAGCAGACACCGGGCATCCTGCATCTAGCGAGCGAAGTGACGACGCGGGCGGCTGAACTCTCCCGCGAATTGGGCCGTCCCGTCGCGCCGGGCTTCGAGGTTTTTGTGGCAATGGCGCGGGCGGGGCAAAGCGAGACGCGTGAATGGACCTATGTGCGCAAGGATGGCTGGCGTTTTCCCGTGTTGCTTTCGGTGAGCGCCTTGCGGGATAGTCACGGAAGCATCACCGGGTATCTTGGCATCGCCCGCGACATCACGTCGCGCAAGCAGGCGGAGATCGATTCCGCCCGGATCGCCGCCATCGTGACCTCCTCGGACGATGCCATCGTGAGCAAGAACCTCGAAGGCATCGTCACCAGCTGGAATGCGGCCGCGGAGCGACTTTTCGGTTACACGGAGCAGGAGATGATCGGAACACCCATGCTGAAGCTCTTTCCTCCGGACCGAGAGGAAGAGGAAGCCGGCATTCTTGCCCGGATCAGAGCCGGTGTGCGCATCGAACACTTCGAGACGGTCCGGCAAAAGAAGGGCGGAACGCTCATCGACGTCTCGGTCGCGATTTCCCCGATCAAGGATGCCACCGGCCGGATCATCGGTGCCTCCATGATCGTGCGGGACATCACCGAGCGAAAACGGACCGAAGCCGCCTTGCGCGAGCGCGCACGCATTTCCGAACTGGAGGCCGCCGCCGGCGTGGCGCTTGCCCGCGACATACCGTTGCAGGAAATGCTGCAGGAATGCGCCGAACTCATCGTGCGGCACCTGGATGCCGCATTTGCCCGCGTCTGGACGCTCGACGAGCCCACGCAGATGCTCGAGCTCAGGGCGAGCGCCGGACTGTATACGCATCTGGACGGTCCGCACGGGCGCGTGCCGGTCGGCCAGTTCAAGATCGGACTGATCGCCCAGGAACGAAAGCCGCATCTGACCAATCAGGTTGCCGGCGACCCCCGCGTGGGCGATCAGGAATGGGCGAGGCGGGAGGGAATGGTCTCCTTTGCCGGCTATCCCCTGATGGTCGGCGGCCAGCCGGTCGGCGTGCTCGCGATGTTTGCCCGGCAGCCGCTCACGGAACTGTCGCTGTCGGCCCTCGGCTCCGTGGCGGAGCACCTCGCGGTCGGCATCGAGCGCAAGAGGGCCGACTTGGAGATCCGGCGGCTGCACCGGGATCTCGTGCAGAAGAATGCCCAGATCGAGCTGGCCAATCGCGAGCTCACCGATTTCGCCTATGTCGTTTCGCATGACCTCAAGGCCCCGCTGCGCGGGATCGGCTCGCTCGCCAGCTGGCTCTCCACCGATTACGCGGACAAGCTGGACGAGTTGGGCCAGGAACAACTGAGCCTGCTGACCACCCGGGTTAAGCGACTCAACGGGCTGATCGATGGCATCCTGGCCTACTCCCGCGCCGGCCGGGTGCGGGAGGAACGGGTATTGGTCAACCTCGACGACGTCGTGAAAAATGTCGTCGAACTGCTCGCCCCGCCGCCCCACATCCAGATCAGGTTTGAGACCGCTCTGCCCACCGTCCGTTTCGAGCTGACCAAAGCACAACAGCTGTTCCAGAACCTGCTGAGCAACGCGATCAAATACATGGACAAACCAGCCGGTGTGGTCCGGGTGCGATGCGACGAACGTGGCGAGTTCTGGGAATTCGCCGTGGCCGACAACGGACCGGGGATCGAGGAAAAGTATTTTGGAAAGGTCTTTCAGCTCTTCCAAACCCTGGCTCCCCGCGACGAGGTGGAAGGCACCGGCGTGGGTCTTTCGTTGGTCAAGAAATTCGTTGAGACGGAAGGAGGCCGGATCTGGATTGAATCCGTTCCCGGCGCGGGCGCGACCTTCCGCTTCACCCTGCCCAGCACGCCGGCTGAACCCAATTCTTCCTTGTCACCCAATTTAGGTCCTGAGGAGACTAAGCCATGAATCCGGACCAATCGATACTGCTGGTGGAAGATGACCGCGTGGACGCGATGACCGTCCGGCGTTCCCTACGTCAGTTGGAGGCCCCCAATCCGCTGCACCACGTGACCGACGGCGAGAAGGCGCTCGAGTTTCTGCGTGACCCGGCCAACCCGCGGCCGGGACTGATCCTGCTGGATCTCAACATGCCTCGGATGAACGGCATCGAGTTTCTGGCCATCGCCAAGGAGGACCCGAAGCTGAAGTCGATCCCGGTGGTGATCCTCACCACCTCGCGCGAAGAGGCGGACCGATTCAACAGCTTCAGCCACAGCGTGGGCGGCTACATGATCAAGCCCGTGGACTATGACCAGTTCCTCGACGTCATGAGGACCATCAAGGAGTATTGGATGAAATGTGAAACCCCGGCCTGAACAAGGTGAAACCCATTGTCCGCATCCTGTTGATCGAGGATGACGCCGTCGACCGGATGGCGATCACGGGGATGGCCACCAAGAATCGCCTGCCCTATGAATTTGAGCACGCGGCAACGATCGCCGACGCGCGACGTCTGCTGACGAGCCGTTCCTATGACCTCATCCTGTCCGACTACAAGCTCCCGGACGGCACCTCGTTTGACCTGCTCGACCTGTTTGTCGACAAGCTGGTGATTATCACTACCGGCGGCGGAGACGAGGCCACCGCTGCCCGCGCCCTCCAGCTCGGTGTCCGCGATTACCTGATCAAGGATCCCGAGCGCGGCTACCTGACCCTGCTGCCCTATCGGATCGAAATCGCCCTCAGCCAGTGGCGGGCGGAACTGGCCCTGAGGGAGAGCGAACAGCGCTACCGTGACCTGGTCGAGAACGCCACCGATATGATCCAGAGCGTCAGCCCCGACGGGACGGTCCTGTTCGTCAATCGTGCCTGGCTCAATGCGCTCAACTACACGGAGGCCGATATCCTCGGTAAGAACATCTTCGATGTGATCCATCCTGACTGTCGCGCTCAGTGCGTCGATCTCTTCCGCCGGGTGCTCCGAGGCGAGGTGATCACCAAACTGGAGGCGGTGTTCGTGACCAAGGATGGCAGGTCGATTCAGGTCGAGGGCAATGCCAACTGCCAGTTCCACAACGGCATGCCCGTATGCACCCGTGGGATCCTGCGCGACATCTCCGAGCGCAAACGGCGAGAGGCTGAACGCGAACTGATGATCACGGAACTCAAGTCCGCGCTTGAGGAGGTCCGGCTGCTGTCCGGTCTGCTTCCCATCTGTGCCTGGTGCAAAAAGGTGCGGGACGATTCGGGCTACTGGGAGGAGGTGTCGGCCTTTTTCCGCCGCCGAGCCAAGGTGAAGTTCACCCACGGCATGTGTCCCGAATGTGAGGCGTCGCTGTCGACCGGCATGGACCAAATCCACGCTGAGGGTCCGGATCAAACCACTCCTTCATTGGCCCAACCGCCTCCTTCCACCCCGAACGCATCTGCTCCGCCGCCGGATCGTTGACGCCTCGCCGGCTGGAGCCCGGGCGGCCCCGGAAACAAACCCTTTCCAGCCGCTTGGCGCAGACACACACCCCGGTGCGGTTCCCCGAAAACCGTCTTCATACGGCTGCACCGCCGGCAGGTGAACCTGAACCGCGCCCCCCGCTCGGAGGGCTTTCCTTCAGCTCTTCCATCATCAGCCCATGCAGGGTGTCAAAGCTCTTGCGCAGGTCGCACGGGTCCATTGACTAGAGCAGGCCGCCGGCAAAGCGCAGCATGGCATTAAGTCCCTGCCATAGCGCTACCACCAGCGTCACGTGGCCTGGCTCCGTCAGCCTTGGCTGCACCCAGCCGGGCAGTTCCGGTAACAACGGCGCCGGTGCCGGTGGTGGCGCCGCCGCCTCCGCAAAACGCACCGCCGGTGCGTTCTCCCGCCGGTCGCGCCGATGCAGCCGTCAGTTTCTCCGCCCGCTGGGTGGCTGACCGGCGCACCCGTTCACGCGCATCCGCCGGCAGCAAGGCCAACCGCACCTTCTTTGGGATCAAAACGATAGCCCAAGACTTCCAGGCGATCTGCGGGCCGGAACGCGCTACGCGGAACGCCTGCCGTAAACAGTGAGCAGCGGGGAAATGTTGGCAGGCACCACACTTCGGAAGCCGGAGAAATGCAACTCCGCGGAACCGCTGATCGGCACCCCGCTATCGGCTGACAGCGGAAAAGCTGCCGGCCGCGGTCACGGACCAGGTCACTCCTTCGGAAAGGCACCGGTGTGGCAGTTGTGACAGGTGAAGTCGCTGTATTCGGCGTCCAAGTGGAAGAAGTTGTGTCCCTTTGGATTCAGCTTCTCCAATTCTTCGCCGGAACCCTGGGCCAGAATGACGTGGCAGGAATTGCAGTCGCTGGCCTTCAGGGTGCGCTTGCGGTCGGCCGTCTTGTGCAGACCGTCGTGGCAGCGGAAACAGCCGGCCCAGTTCTTGTGGCTGACGTTGTCGGGATAGGCCCGCCAATCAGCCTTCATTTCGGGGAAGAAGTTCTGCGAGTAGATCCGCTGGGCTTCGGCAATCATGGTCTGGACGCCCGATTTCCCCGCGTAATGCGCCTGCAAGCTGTCAGCGATCTTCGCCAACGCCTCGGACTCAGTCGCATACTCAGCGGTCAGCACCTGGACCACGTTGGATTTCGCCCACGGGACCGAGGGGTCAATCTTGCCTGATGCCATCGCCATATCGACCGCGTCGTTGGGCGAAAGGAAGCGGTGCGCCGGCCGGTTGTGGCAATCCATGCAGTCCATTGTGTGAACCCGTTCCTTGCTCGGGTCACCCTTGAAATCCTTGGTGGTGAATTCCGTCACCACGCCATTGGGATCGGTCAGGCGGACCCACGGAATGTTTTCGCGGTGCTCGCCGGTGGCGATGTATTCGACCTTGTGGCCAAGATTCATGTGCCAGTGGATGCCGCCGGGTTCGCCACCGCGCGGATTGCCGCCGCCGACATTCAGGCTGAGGCGGACGGAAAACTGGGTATTGGTCTCGTCAGCCAGAAAGTGCGTGTAAGTCCTGTCCAGTTTGCCGACTTCCCGCTGGGCCCAGTGGCACTGCTCGCAAATGTCCTGCGCCGGACGCAGGTTCTGGGGCGGTTTGATGGGACGGCCGTAATCACCGGTGATGACCCCGACGAGTTGGTGAACGCCATTCATCTTGGCCTTCACATAGGCACCGGCGCCATTACCGACATGGCATTTTACGCACTCGATCTTGGCGTGCGGCGATACCTGATAGGTCACGAACTCCGGCTTCATCGGAGTGTGGCAAACCTGACCGCAGAACTGAACGGATTCGGTGTAGTGATAGGTTTGGAAACTGCCGAAGGCGGTCAGCAACAGAAACGCGACGCTGCCGCCACCAAAGAGGAGCAGCCGCCTTTGGTCCGCCGGACGGCCCAGATCAATCGTCAGCGACGGCAGGTCCGCGCCAGGCTCCGCCTCGCGGAGATGTTTGCGGTGCATCCACGCGCCCACGGCGACCATCGCCAATCCCATCAGCAGGAAACCGGGCGCCACCACATACGTAAGGATGCCCATGTAGGGATTTCCATGGTGCGAGAAGGTGTCCACCGCAAACAGGAGCACGAAGGCGAAGAACGCGCTCAGGCCGAGCACCGTGCCGGCAAGGCTCAGCCAATTGCGAAGGTAGGAAGGGCGGGAATCGGGCTGGCTCACAGTATTGATGGGTTGACGGGGAAATCCCGTGGGCGAAACCGCAAGCCCAGGGGAAAACGAATGCCTAAGAACGAAGCCCGTGCCCCACGCCGGCGGAGCACGGGCGAAACCGCAAGTTACTTGGCCTTGAGGGCCCGCACATAGGCGATCAACGCCTTGGTTTCATCATCGCTCAGCTTCTCGGCAAAGGGCTTCATCGTTTCCTTCCCGGCGCTGTCCTTGGTGCCTTCTTTGACCGCCTTGAGGGCCATCTCGTCAGTGAACGACTCCTGTGCCTTTGCGTCACGGTAGTCCTTAACGCTGAGCTTCTTGCCCATCTTGGTGTTGCCACTGCCGTCCTTGGCATGGCAGGAGGCACAATGTTTGTTCCAGTTCTCCGCCGCCTCGGCGCCCAGAACGGCAGGGGAGAGGCAGAAGACGCCGGCGGCCAGCAGGGCCGCCCGGACAGTTGGTGAGATGGTGGGATTGTTCATGTTTGCGATGGTTTTGACGCACCGGACTCCTAATCCGGTCAAAAAAGATATTGGATGCTGGAATAGACAAGATGTCCGTCGAAGTCGTTGAAGCCGCCCGAAGTTTCATCATGGTAGGTGAAGAACCCATAGCGCAGCTTGAGCCGCATGCGTTCCGACAGCTTCCGGGTGAGCGTGGCCCCAATGGTATGCTCCTCCGCCCCGGCACCGAACGGTTGCGAGAACGCCGAGTTGTTCACGTAGTTGTCGGCCAGATAGTAGGAATAATAGGCCGCTATGTCGGTCTTGTCGTCCGCCACAAAGGTGATGGTGCTGTTGACAAACCAGTAGTCGTTGGTGAAGTCCAAGACGAGCTGCTGGGCCGGCGTGGCTTCGTAGGCCGGCGTGTCGGTGTCATCCTTGGCGTAGCTGACGGATGCCTGCAGACCCAGCCGGGACCACGGGGTCCAGCTCACGCTCTGGCTGAAGATGTGACTGGTCATCTTCGCACTCTCGATCTTGGCGAGTTGGTCGCCCTGCATGTCGATGGTCGAAAACTGGAGATCGTAGCGGCTCACCAATGTGACCGTCGACCAAGGACGCAGCGTGAGGCGGAAGTTGACATCATCGGTGTCGAAATCTTGGGCCACGAGGAACGCCGGATACCGGTTGCCGGTCCGGTTCGGCGTCGTGTCATCCGTATGGACGTAGTCCTCATTGCGGACCTTGTGATAGTATTGGGCGCTGGCGCTGATTTTCCGGTGTGGATACCAGTTGATCCCGGCAGTGTATTGCTGAGCGGCCCGTTCGAACTCGGTTGAACGCAGCAAATCGGTCGTGCCGGGAAGCCCGACGCGCTCGATTTCGCTCAAATCTCCCTGTCCCTGCATCCAGTAAGCCCGGGCATAGGCAACCACATTGGTGACGCCCGTGTAGCGCAGCTCAATGCTCTCGGAAACGTCAAGTATTCCGCGATCGCTGTTGATCCTGACCGCTTCCGCAGTCGTCCGATAGGCCGGCGCGTTGCCGACCGTGGTTTCCATGAAATCGTTGTCGGCATCCTGCTGCTGCTTCTCAATGCGCACGCCGGTCACTACCGCGAGGTTCTTGGCCGGCGTCCACATGAAGTTCAGGTTGCCGACGTGCTGGTTCAGTTGGGCGCCGCCGGACAGGTTGAGAAAGCCCTCATCACGGGCCTGCCGGTTCGCCGCCAACGGGTCGAAGATGGGTTCGTAGGAGCTGCCGAAAATCCGGCTGCCGCTGAGATCGGTGTCCAGTGTGGTGAACGAATAACCCGTGGTGAACAGGAGTGACTCCTTAACCCTGGTCTCGGAAAATGCGTGAAAGTTCAGCATGTCCGTCTTGACCCCTTCCCGGTGAGTCAGAAACCGGTCGACGCTGGTGCCAGCACCCGCCGGACTCGCGCCCGTTTCGAGGGGACGGCGGCGCATGTTGCGAGAATTGTCCAAGTCACTCCATTCGTAGCGGCCGCCGAGGCCGATCTCGCTGCTGCCCAGCGTATGCCGGCCATCGAAACGCACGGAGTGGCGGCGCTCATCAAGGTTTAGGAAGCTTGGCGCGATGGCGCGGGCCGCGGTGGTTCCGGCCAAACCGGTCAGGTTAGAGTCACCCCAGACAGTGGAATCCTTGAAGCCGTCGCGGAACTCGTAGTCGTAGCGGATGGTCAGTTCGGGCAGGTTGGGTTTCCGCAGTCCGGCCTCGAAGAAGGCTCCGCCGCGAACGAGGTCAAAATCCTCCCGGTAGAGGCTGAACCACCGCCCGTTGCCGGGGAAGTAGCCGCCGCTGCCATCATAGAAGGTCTTGAACTGGCTGTAACCGAACTGCACGTAGCCCAAATCCGGCTGCGAGATGTCGAACCTGATGCCGTAGTCATCCAGTCCGGCCAACGCATGGCCGTCAATCCGCAGCAGGCCCTTTTTCTTCAGGTCCTGCTCATAGTGGAAGTCATCGATGCCACCGACCCCGCCATCGGGCAGGTTCATCCGGCGACGCATCGCGGCATCATCGCCGCTGCTGCGGATGGTGGTGCCGCCCCCGATTTCGATCCAATTCCTCGCCTCGTCGGGATTGAAAGGCTCCGTTTCCTTGGCGTCCGCCGCCTGCGCGATGGCGGCGGTCCAACAGGAGCACAGCAGCGCGCCCGCAGTCGCCCCCCGGGTGAACATGGGCAGCGAGAAGTATGTGTTTTTCACGGCTGGGTTGGATTAGGGGTTAGAAGCGGAGGGAGGAGTTGACTTGGGAACCGTGAACGGCCTCATGGCAGCCCGCCGACCAGCAGGTGCCTCGGCTCAGGAAAGCCACATGGTCGCGGCCGCCGATAAGGATCTGGCCCACGGCGGTCTGCTGCTGAAAGTGGCATTTGAGGCACAGGGTCTGGTTGCGCTCGGTGAGCATCCGGGCGTTCACCGAACCGTGCGGGCGATGGCAGGTGAGGCAGCCTTCGCGGGAGGCCTCATGCTCGAAGACGAACGGACCGCGCTGTGCAAGGTGGCATTGCAGGCATTGCTGGTTGTCGGAAAGCATCGACCCCGTTCCGCCGGGCACCGCCCTGCCCTTGTGGGGATTGTGGCAGTCGGTGCAACTCACCTTGCCCTCGATGACCGGGTGATGGCTCGGCAAGGAAAACTGTCCCTTGAGGTCCAGATGGCACTGGAAACAGATGTCCGGCGACTTCTTCGGATTGATGATCGTGCGCGCGGCACCGCCGGACTCGTTGTGCTTGCTGCCCGGGCCGTGGCAGGCCTCACAGCCCATCTCCATGGCATTTTTGCCCTTGGCCTGGAGCAACGCATGGCTGGCGGTGTGAAAGTCGCGGGAGATCTGCTCGTGGCATTGGGCACAGCTTTCCGAACCGACGAATTCGGCATCCACCACCTTGGGCGGCATGATCACCGTCCGGCTCACGGTGGAGCACGCGGTCGGAATCAGGATGACGGCAAGGGCAGCGAGCGTAGAACGACAATTACGGTTCCCCGCGACGACAACTAGAACTCCCCGGGGTATGGGGAGGGACGCTGGCGGAATGGCCGGGCGGCCCGCGGGGCCGCCGGGGCAGGCTGCCGGCGGATGAT
>Ga0169931_10005016_pt1 | contig 20358 bp, 19 predicted proteins | sample Kivu_15m_20L_FD_129675 | JGI IMG/M metagenome (GOLD analysis project Ga0169931, IMG submission 129675) | Freshwater microbial communities from Lake Kivu, Western Province, Rwanda to study Microbial Dark Matter (Phase II) - Kivu_15m_20L... | ecosystem: Environmental > Aquatic > Freshwater > Lake... | reverse complement strand
CATCACTTTCGAATTCATCATGCCAAAATTTAATTCTGCATTCACTTTTGATTTTTTTGATATAATGGCTTATCTGGCAGGCGGAATCATTTATTTTTTGATTTCAGAATATAAAAAAATAAATTAAGATTAAATCTGCAGATACTGATAATCGTTATGTACCTTTTTTATGACTAATAAAGTACCAATCATACTTGAGGAATTTACTATCTTTATAAATTATCAAGCGCCTGAATAATGTACAAAACAATAGAAGTAGATCGTGAAAACCGAAGCATAATAGGAGTTAAATTTCCGAATTTACAAACATTGGAAAGTGTTGCAAATGCTATTGGATCAAATATGTTTGAAGGTTTTGAACCAACAACAAAGGGCATTGAAATTGTTAGAGACTATGTTACAGGAAAAATATCACTAACAGAACTTGTAGCATTGGCTAAACAAAAAGCCTATATCTGATTATTATAAGTACATTGACCCTGACTTCACTTACACAGACCCGCATACTGCAATTTAAGGAATTTACAAGACAATACCGACCTTGAAGTATTGCTCTTTGTTGAGAGGGGTATGGTAACCCAACGACTTCAATAACTTTAAGAAAATCCGTTAAAAATAAAGGGTGTTGACAGCCTTATTTAAATTCATAGGAATTTATTTCAGAAGGAATATTATCCCAGCTCCAAATCTTTAAAATTTGCGTCTTCATTATTATCCACAAAGCGGATTAAATCGGGAAGAAATTCATGGAAGATAGACTGAAAAAACATGTAATGCCTTTCCAGTTCCTTGTGGGCATTTTCCATTCCTGAATGAAACTTAGTTCTGCGGGCTAAACCTCCCAGTGAGCGTTTTACACCTTCAATGTGCTGGTAATTGCTCAGCCAATCCTGCATACTCATATAATGCAAAGTGTAACGCGATTTTTCAGGAAAAACATGCTGATGCTGATGCAAAATTTGATACATCTGATCGGCAAAATCATGCAGATCGACTTTTGAATAACTATTCCAGTTTCTGGCCAAAAAGTGATCTCCGAAAATATCCATGACCACGCCCGAATATTTTCTGAATTTTGGTCTGAGTGCTTCCTTTCCACGTTCAAGAATGGGATGTGTATCTGTGAACATGTCAATTTGCCGGTGGAGTTTTATTCCCCGAATAATTTCAGCAGAGAAATTATTTAATTGTTTTCCTTTTACGGCGTCGGCAATAAAATTGCCGATAATGAGCCCGGTATCATTCCCCGAAAGATAGAGATGAGCCAAATAATTCATACCAAGCGGAGCACATTTTTTACCACGGCATAAAGGTATAAAAATATCGACCCTTTGGGGTGTTTACCATTTAATTAGCGCCGAAGCCCAGGTGAATCCGCTGCCAAAGGCAGCTAAACAAACCAGATCGCCTGGTTTAATTTTACCTTCCTGCCAAGCTTCCGATAATGCAATAGGAATGGATGCAGCAGTGGTGTTTCCGTAGCGCATAATGTTGTTATACACTTTATCTTCAGGCAAATCCATTTTTTGACGTATAAATTCAGAAATACGCAGGTTGGCCTGGTGCGGAATCAGTAAATCAATATCAGTAGCCTTTTTGTTATTGGCACTTAAAGCCTCCTGAATCACCTCTGAAAAGCGAACAACAGCATGCTTAAACACCATTTGTCCGTTCATGTAAGGAAGCATGTCGCCATTTTCGAGCATTTCGTGAGTAATGCGCTTTTTCAACAAACTACCCGGGTGACGCATGTATAACTCTTCAGCAAAAGTCCCATCTGAATGCAAATGACACGATAATATGGCATGTTCGGCATTGTTTGAAGCACTTAGCACGGCAGCACCTGCTCCATCGGCAAAAATAACTGCCATGTTACGTCCCCGTTCACTAAACTCAATGGCGTTGCTTTGAATTTCGCCACCTACCACCAATACATTTTTGTATGTACCGGTTCTGATAAATTGATCGGCTATACTTAAGGCATAAATAAAACCCGAACATTGCATTTTGATATCCAAGGCAGGAATTCCTGGAAGTCCCAGCTCACGCTGGAGCAGCACCCCCGAGCCCGGGAAATAATATTCGGATGTGATGGTAGCAAAAACAATCATATCGATATCGCCCGGTTTCAATCCGGCTGTCTCCAAAGCCATCATTGAGGCTTTTGCACCCATCTTCGCAACTGTATCCGAGTCTTCGGTGAAATAGCGCCTTTCTTTAATTCCTGTGCGCTCGGTAATCCACTCATCGGTAGTGGGCATTAGTTGAGCGAGATCGTTGTTGGTAACGATATTCTCAGGCACGTAATGCCCCGTTCCAATTATTCTGCTGTGCGTCATATCCGCATTTTTGGGCAAAATAGTATATTTTTACATACAACAATTCAGTAAGATGTCCTTGCAAATAAAAAAGATTCATCATGTGGCAATCATTTGCTCCAATTACTCTGTATCAAAACATTTTTACACAAATGTTCTTGGTTTGGAAGCCCGCCACGAATACTACCGGGCAGAGCGGGGCTCAATGAAATGCGATTTGTATCTAAACGAAAACTATGTGCTTGAGCTGTTTAGTTTTCCTGAACCTCCAGCCCGGCCAAGCCGGCCGGAAGCATGTGGTTTGAGGCATTTGGCATTTGGCGTGGAATGGATTGAACCTGCCTGGCAAACATTAGCGAATCAGCTATGTGCCCCCGAAGCAATCAGAATGGACGAATTTACAGGAAAGCGATTTTTCTTTATTGAAGATCCGGACGGACTTCCCATTGAATTTTATGAATTGTAAATCCCTTTTTCTGAATTAAGAACAGAAATTACTTGCTTCATTGGTGCGTAAATTTAATGCGAAAGAATCATTCTTCACTTCACCGGAAAATTCCAATTCAAAGGATTTGTTTGAATTCAATCGGTTTAAATTTACTTTTATTTAGTTCGAAAAAATACTCTCTTATAAAATTTACTTAAGCGTAAAAAAACTAAAGCAAATAAATGAAATTAATTAGGCTGAATATCGAAAAAATTCTTGTTTAACTATTCATACTAAATTAATTGTCCCTAAGTTAGTTCCTGGGACTTTAAAATAGTAATAAAAACAGATTCCTTTTCTTTGCATCACTTGCTTCAAAAACCGAGTACCATTAATAATTAAATATGCAAAATTTCATCAGTAAAAGTTTATCTGCACGATTACACGAAGTGTTATTGAACGGAACCTGGATCGCCGGAACAAACTGGAAAAACGAGTTGCTTAAAACAGATTTCAGTTTGGCTGTTTGTGAATTTAAACAATTCAACACCATTTCATTGCTATGTTTTCACTTGAATTATTACATGCAAGGTCTCTGCAGCGTGCTGCAGGGAAAACCACTTGAAATAAGTGACCGGTTTAGTTTTGATGCTCCGAAATTACATTCGGAAGAAGATTGGGAAAATAGGAAAGCGCTCTTTCTCAAGAATGCCGGCTTGTTGATTGAATTTATGGAGCAAGCTTCAGACGATTTCTTGCTAAGTGACTTTGTGCAGCCGCAATACGGCACCTGGCAAAAAAACATAGAAGGTTTTATTGAACATGCCTGGTACCATTTAGGACAGGTTGTGCTTCTTCGAAAGATGATTGAATCAGACCATTAATGAAGGCTTTCGGCATATAAATACGAGTTCTGTCGCGACTCAAAAGGTCGGTACAAATACCAGGCTTTGCCTTTATAAACCTTTACCTTATCCACATATCTGTAATGCAATTTAGTGGTATTTCCAAGTGTTTCAGCCTTCCGGCCGATGGCCGATAAGTGGGTGCGGCCATGAATTAAATAGCGTGCAAACCATTCACCTGTGGCTTCATCGCAAAGTATTTCTTTTGCATACCCCTTTTGTTTGTGAAATTCCATGGCATAGGTTTCAAGAAGTGCGCCAGAAGCATTGTAAACAAATAATGAATCGCGAAAATGATCGGCAATAAAAACGGAATCGTTTTGGCTCAGCATGGGTGAATATAAATTCTCCCACCAAAGTGAATTGGTAAATCCTGTAAGTTCAGCAGCTACGTCGTATTTGCTTTCACCCGAACGAGCGCAGCGGCGTTTAATCTCGGTTTTTACATGAAAGGGTAAAAATGTGTACTCCGAATAATACAAATCATACAGGTGTTTGTTTCGGATTTCATGTAAGGTATCGAGTTGTGCATCCAGGTAAATAAAATCTGGCTTTCTGGGCGTGTAGGTTGAATAAAACAAGGTTGAATCTACCCGCTCTGCGATGGGATAAATTCTGCCAAAGAAAAAGTCTTCCTTCACCTTGTAAAGGGAAAGGTTTTGGTCTGAAACTAAATAAACATTTTTTTCGGTGATTAAATACACCTGGTGAAAAACATCGCGAAAAAAGGCATTAGGTTTCTCTGTCAAACGCAAACTGTCAATTTCACCATGCTGAGTATTTATTTTCCTGAGTACGCATTTATCCGGATTTCTATCCCAGGTTAAAACAAGAATATGATCGCCCTGGAATTCAAAATCGCGTATCATCCATTTTTCAGAGCTAACAACTGTATCCGGACGCATTGCGGCTACCACTTCAAATTGCCTGAGCTGACCCTGAATCGTGTTTATTTGAGCATCCATTGTTTGTGTAAGTACGATGCATACCGCCACAAAAGAGATTAACCTGATCATGGGATAAATTTTCATTAAATTTAAAACTTAACCATTGCTGATTCAAGAACAAATTCCGGAATCTGTCGCTTCAAGAAAAGAAGCTACTGACCGGCAAAGTTATCATCCATGCGCAGCATGAAATTGCCCCGGCAACTTAGCGTAAGTTTGGAATTGATGAACGCTGTGACTTGTTTGAAAAGCCAGCGTTGCAAAACGGAAAAATTTCGGCTCCATTGAACATTCACCGGATGGGAAACTGACGTTGTATCGTGAATTACAGCAAACCACCAACGATAAGCATGATGGGCCAACAGAAAACTGATAAAAAAAATCATCAAAAACGATAACAATTGAAGCACTTAGTCTGTTATGCAAAGCGTGATGCAAATAATGCGGAAACAGCCTCATGATGAATTTCATTTTTCACTACATTTGCACGCCCAAAATGAACATTCAATTCAGAAAGAATGAAAATACTCGTTTGCATTAGTCAGGTGCCTGACACCACTACAAAAATCAGCTTTAAGGACAACGATACGGCCTTTAATGAGGACAAAGTAACTTACATAGTGAACCCATATGACGAATGGTATGCCCTGGTGAGAGCCCTTGAATTAAAGGAAGCTGCAGGATCCGGCAACGTGACCATTATTACGGTAGGCACTGCTACTGTTGAGCCAATTATTCGCAAGGCACTTGCGATAGGTGCAGATGATGCTGTGCGTATCAACATGGATCCGAAAGACGCCTATTCGACCGCTAAAGTAATTGCCGATTATGCATCACAGAACGCATACGATTTAATTATGTGTGGCAAGGAAACCATTGATTACAATGGTTCAGAGGTTGGAGGCATGATTGCCGGCTTGATGGATTTGCCTTTTGTGTCGCATGCAATAAGTTTGCAGGTGGCCGATGGAAAAGCGGTGCTGGAAATTGATATTGAAAACGGTACAGAAGAAATTACAGCATCGTTGCCGCTTGTACTTTCTGCCGCCAAAGGCATGGCAGAAGCAAGAATTCCGAACATGCGCGGAATCATGGCTGCACGCACTAAGTCAATTCAGGTGGTTGAAGCATCTGAAGCGCCACTTACCGAAGTAAAGAAATTTACGCTTCCAGCTCCAAAATCAGCTGTTAAGCTTATTGATTCCGAAAATATAGATCAGCTAGTTGAACTGCTTCATAGCGAAGCAAAAGTTATTTAATCATGGCAGTACTTGTTGTAATAGAGACCACAAAAGGTAAAATCAGCAAACCTGGCTTTGAAGCCGCTTCTTACGGAGCGCGTTTGGCCGAAGCAGCTGGAACTACAGCAACTTTATTGAGTCTGGGAGAGATTTCGGAAGCTGAACTTGCTAAAGTTGGAGAATATGGCATTTCCAAAGCCCTAAAATGCGACGCCTCTGCGGTTCATCATTTTGATCCTCAGGCATATGCGAAAGCAGCATTGTCTGCTGTTGAGGCTACCGGAGCTACACAAATTGTTTTTGTGCACGACCGTTGCGGAAAAGCCGTTGCTCCTCGAATTTCGGCCAAATTAAAAGCCGGACTGGTATCTGGTGCGGTGTCTTTGCCGGAAGGCAATTCAGTGAAGAAAAATGTGTTTTCAGGAAAAGCGTTTGCAGAATATTCCTTTAATACGGATAAAAAAATAATTTCATTGCTTCCCAACTCGGTTCCTCCGGTGGCAAAAGGTGGAACTGCAACAGTAGAAAGTTTTAATGATGCATTGAATGGGTATCAATCGCCTTTGAGCATACGCGAAAAAGTTAGCGAAGCGGGAGGTCATGTACCTTTGCCGGGTGCCGAGGTAGTTGTTTCGGCAGGTCGTGGTATGAAAGGTCCTGAAAACTGGGGAATGATTGAAGAATTGGCCACGGTACTGGGAGCTGCAACAGCCTGTTCACGTCCTGTTTCTGATATTGGCTGGAGGCCGCATCATGAACACGTAGGCCAAACCGGACTTGCCATTCGTCCGAACCTGTATATAGCTGTAGGCATTTCAGGTGCCATTCAGCATTTGGCAGGGGTGAACGGATCAAAAACCATTGTTGTTGTTAACAAAGACCCGGAAGCACCTTTCTTTAAAGCAGCCGACTACGGTATTGTAGGAGATGCCTTTGAAATTGTTCCAAAAATTACTGAAGCAATTCGTAAATTCAAGGCGCAAAACGCTTGATCCATTTGCCTTTAATGCGAAGAAAGTTTCGTACTTTCAAACGGCCGCTCTTATGAAGAAAATCAAACTCGATATATCGGGGCTTTCCTACAGCCAAACCCAAAGTGGAGCTTATGCCCTGGTGCTTAGTGAAGCCGGTGGAAAGCGCAGACTTCCAATTATTATTGGTGGTTTCGAAGCTCAGGCCATTGCCATTGAATTGGAGAAAATGGCTCCTACCCGACCACTTACGCATGATTTATTTAAATCCTTCGCAGAAGCATTTTTCATTAGCATCAAAGAAGTGGTGATTTACAATCTGGTGGAGGGTATTTTTCATGCTAAACTCATTTGCCAGCAGGATGGCGCCAATGATGTTGAAGTGGATGCCCGCACCAGCGATGCCATTGCCCTCGCGGTTCGATTTAATTGCCCTATTTATACGTACGAATTCATTCTCAGCTCGGCAGGCATCATGATTGACGATGAAAATCCGGACGAAGCTGTGAATGTCTCCGAAAACAAGCCTGAGAAGATCGCCGATCAGGATCCGGGGAGCGAACTCAGCCGAATGTCCAAAGAAGAGCTGAAACAGATGCTGAAAAGCGCCATTGAGGACGAAGCTTACGAAAAAGCCGGACGCATTCGAGACGAGCTCGAAAAAAGAAAGTAAAAACATTCAGTAAAAGTCCACATAACCAGGTATTTGCCGGCATTGCATTGATTGAACTCTCTAAAACAACCATCGTTGCACCAGCAACCGGCAACGGACCAGCTGCCATAGCTGTAATTCGATTATCCGGCCCTGCGGCCTTTGAAATTGTACAGTCTGTATTTGTTTCGCCTTCGGGCAAAAAAATTTCTGAGCAAAGCGGATACACCATCTTGTTTGGTAAAATTGTAGATGAGGGTCGGGTGATTGACGAAGTACTTTTGAGTATTTTCAGAGCCCCGCATTCGTATACAGGCGAAAATGTGATTGAACTTTCATGTCATGGTTCACCTTTTATCAGGCAGGAAATCCTCGCGATTTTGCAGCGACGGGGTGCGATTCCCGCAGCAGCGGGAGAATTTACACTGAGGGCTTTCCTGAACGGTAAGATGGATTTGAGTCAGGCCGAAGCTGTGGCAGATCTGATTGCTTCAGAAAACAAAAGTTCACATGAGCTGGCAATGAAGCAGTTGCGCGGAGGCTATTCGGCTAAAATCAGGGAATTACGTAATAGCTTGATGAATTTCATGGCCCTAATTGAGCTTGAGCTTGATTTCAGTACGGAAGACGTTGAATTTGCCGATCGAAATCATTTGCGCACCTTAATCTCCCAAATAAGTAAGGTTATTGAAGGTCTTCTCCAAAGCTTTGCTTTGGGAAATGCTATTAAAACAGGCATTCCGGTCACCATTGCAGGTAAACCCAACGCCGGAAAATCGACACTGTTGAATGCGCTCATGCGCGAAGAAAAAGCCATTGTAAGCGACATTGCAGGCACTACACGCGATAGTATTGAAGATGAGCTGGTTATCGAAGGCTATGCCTTCAGACTCATAGATACGGCAGGCTTGCGGCAAACGGCCGACACCATTGAAAATCTTGGGATTGAGCGCAGTTATTTAAAAATTAAGGAAGCCGACATTATTCTTTACTTGTTTGATACCTCCGGTACAAAAATGCAGGAACTGGAGCAGGAACTTTCGGCCCTTCGGGCAGAAGCAAATTCTGAAAGTATAATTGTTGCTGTGGGCAATAAATGCGATTTACCCGCTGCCGCGGGATATGAACAAACTTTTGCCAACATAGATCATTTTGTTGCCTTGAGTGCGAAAGAAGGATCAGGAATTCAGGATCTGGAAAACAAGCTCGTTGAATTGGTTAAAAACAGAAGAAATAGCGATACACTGGTAACCAATGCACGACATGCCGAGGCTTTGCGCAAATCGCTTGGAAACTTAAACAGTGTGCTTACCGGCATGGAACTGCATATACCCGGCGACTTGCTTGCCTCCGATCTGCGTGAAGCGCTTTCGGCCCTTTCAGAAATAACCGGCGAAGTGAGTAACGAAGAGGTTCTTGGGGTGATTTTCGGGAAGTTTTGTATCGGGAAATAGGAGATTCATCCGAAAGAATTTTTACTTCCACAATTGGATACAAATTAAAAATCAATGAACAAATGGTTTTCAATCCTTCTTATTCTTGGTTTATCGAGCCCTTTATTATGTCAGAGCGACCAGTTGAAGAATCAGAAATTCATAGAATAGATCTGAAACTCGAAAAGTTCAGAAAACAGCAGCAAACCGGGGTGCTTTTATCTTTCATCGGAGCAGGAGTTGTGCTTGTTCCAATGCTTGCAACCGGTGAACTGAACATCGGAACTGTTATTGCCGGCTCCATTTTTTCTGCTGCAGGATCGATTGTTTCAATCGATTCATACAAGCACCTACAGATACCGAAGATAGGTATGAAATAAAGAGTTCTTCTCCCTCAAAAGCACCCAAAAGAGTAAAACCCAAATTTGGTGTACGCCGCGATGAGTCGGAATTAAATCTTCACGTTTCTACTCTTAACAATAATTTAATTGGAATTCATCTCATTTATGAATTGGGAATCCAATGAGCATCGTGCATGCAGAGCCCTTTTTTCAAACGAAACCAACAAAGAATGATATCGTCTTTGTAATTTTGTTCTTAGTTTATTCAATCATGAAAAACACCCATTCGGAAAGGCCGGTTATTCTTTATATCGCGATGAGTTTAGACGGCTACATCGCAAAACCAAATGACGATTTACAATTTTTGGAAATCGTTCATCTAGAAGGAGAAGATTATAGCTACAATGAATTTATTTCGGGAGTTGATACCGTAATTCTTGGACGAAAAACATACGACTGGGTAACAAAACAATTTGAATTTCCTCACAAGGAAAAAGATGCATACATCATAACAAGAACGGCCAGACCAAAGGAGGGCAAGACGATTTTTTACACAGGAAGTCTTACAACCTTAATTGAGAAACTAAAAAAGGAATCGGGAAAATCTATTTTTTGCGACGGAGGAGCGGAGGTTGTTACGGAACTTTTAAAGCATGATTTAATTGATGAATTTATTATTTCGGTAATCCCCATTTTGGTTGGCCATGGAACCCGGCTTTTCAAAGACGGGCGACCTGAGCAAAAACTAACACTCGTCAAGGCAAAATCCTATGCATCAGGTTTAACCCAATTGCATTACAGGCGACTAAGACTCGATGCCTAAACTCCTTCCAAAACAACGGCCGGGTATGGGCAAATAATATAAAATACTGAATTTCATAAAATTTATTATATATCTCTTCAATTTACGACCTTATAACATATATATTTTAGTCAGCTTATAGGCTTACATTTTTTTGTTTGTCAGTTTATAGGCTTAAATTTTCCTTTGTTTTATCAGTCTATAAACCTACGACTCTGGGAAAGAAGTGATTTAAAAATTGAAGTCACTCCAAGGATTAAAGAGGAATGTCAAAATGGTAAAGAAAACTATCAATATCATGGCAAAGACTTACTTTTCCTCCCTAATCGAGATATTGATAAACCAGATGAAAAATATATCAATTGGCATAATTCAAATATTTACCGGGGTTGATATTCGATTTATTTTTTAAAAGCTTTGCTGGAAGATATTCAAGCGACAGTTCATGGCTTTACGTTTAGCCTGCTCATTCCTACCATTGCCACACCTGGCCAATTAGCACCCAAACCTCCTGCAGAATCGTAGTGGAAAGGTTTCCGTGACAGGACGCTTGTTACATGCAGAGTGTGAAAAAACAGGTTTTTAATTAGGTGGTAAAAAAACACGCTCATTTAGCAGCATAGGTCGCTCGGATGGATGCGATGCTACTAAATGAGTGTGCCTTGATAAGAATTCCCTTACCTCCAACCGCCTCCTAAGGCCATATAAATATTTACGGTTGCAATCTGTTGGTTTTTACTCAAGTTGATTAATTCTAATTGCGTTTGCAGCGAATTTTGCTGAGCTAAAAGCACTTCCAGGTAATTAGCTCGGGCGGTTTTGAAAAGTTCCGTAGAAGTTTCAACTGAATTTATCAAAACCTCGCTTTGTTCTTTCTTCAAAGAAAATATTTTAGCCAGGTTTTCAATATTTGACAATTCGATCGCCACTTCTACGTACCCATTTAAAATTGCTTTTTGATAATTGTACATGGCTGCCAATTGGTTTGCTTTTGCATTCGAAAACTGAGCCTTAATTGCCTTTCTATTTACAATGGGAGCTGTTAAACTTCCTAAAGCAGAATACATGATTGATTGCGGGGTAGCAAACAAAAAGGTAGCACTGTAAGCTTGAAAACCAAATGCGGCACTAATGTTAAATGTTGGAAAAAATAAAGCCTTCGATGCTTTTAAATTAAATTTACTTGCTTGCAATTGAAATTCAGCTTCACGAACATCCGGGCGCAAAACCAAGAGTTGAGAGGGAATTCCTGCTGCTATTGAAGCAGGAATCTCGCGAAACAAACTTGCTTTATTCCTTTTTATGTTCTGAGGATATCTGCCTAATAAAAAATTTACATTATTCTCAACTACAATAATTTGCTGCAACTTTTCAAGTTCCATTATTTTTGATTGAATCAGCTGCGATTGAAATTGCTGAACTGCCAATTCATTAGCTCTCCCGGCTTCCTTTTGAAACTTAACTATATTTAATGCTTCTTCTTGTTTGACAATTGCCTGTTGAATTATTTCCAACTCACTATCCAAAGCCAACAATTCGAAATAAGCAATAGCGATATCTGATACTAAATTAGCAACAACAAAATTTCTGCCTTCAAGGCTTGCTAAATAGTTAGCCACTGCTGCCCTTTTTTGGTTTTTAATTTTTCCCCAAACATCAACTTCCCAATTTGTGGTTACACCTGCAAAGAAATCAGGCAAGTGCTTGGGTATGGTATCACCAGGTGCAAATTCAGTAACACGATTTCCGGCATCATCCATAGTATAATAACCAAATTTACGCTGCCAGAAAGTGGTGTTGGCATTAATTACTGGTACTTGTGCAGCTTTTGCGAGTTTTACATGCGATCTGTAAGTCTCAATATTTTGCAGTGCAATCTGCAAGTCCTGATTGTTTTTGAGCGCTGTATCAATAAGTTCAATCAGGTTTTTATCTTCAAAATACTCCTTCCAATTAATTTTTGCAATATTTATTGTATCGGTAGAGTTTGAACTAAAACTTGCAGGGATTTTATTTTCTGAAATGGACAAATTTGTATTGAGTGTTTTGCATCCACTTAGAATTATTGATGCAAATACAATGTATATGATTGGTTTTATTTGCTTTTTCATTTTTCAAAGTATTTCAGTTACCGGATTTTCATTTTCTCTGTTCTTGCTGAATTTCTCAGAAATAGAAGCAAACACCACATACAAGCCGGGTATAATTATCACACCAAATATGGTTCCGAATAGCATACCGCCTGCAGCGGCTGTTCCAATTGTTCTGTTGCCAATTGCGCCAGCTCCAGTGGCCATCGTTAAAGGAAGCAATCCGGCAATAAATGCAAAGGATGTCATTAAAATTGGACGTAATCTAAGTTTGGCGCCTTCTAAAGCTGCTTCAAGCACGCTCATTCCCTGGCTGTGTTTAAGTGCTGCAAACTCAACAATCAGAATGGCATTTTTCCCTAAAATACCTATCAACATCAGCATAGCTATTTGCGCATAAATGTTGTTTTCCAAACCAAGCACACTTAGCATAAGGAATGCTCCGAAGATTCCGGTAGGAAGTGAGAGAATTACCGGTAATGGAAGCAAGAAACTCTCATACTGACCCGATAAGATTAGGTAAATAAAAAAAAGACAAATTAAAAAAATAACAACGCCTTGATTGCCTGCATTTGCTTCATCTCTGGAGATACCGGCCCAGTCAATATCATAACCTCTTGGTAGTTTTTCCTTAGCTGTTTCCTGCACTGCATTTAAAACAGTTCCGCTACTTACTCCTTTCTTTCCTTCGCCGTTTAGCTCTGCCGATGGGAACATATTGTATCGTGTAACCTGATCAACCCCGTAGGTTTTTTCTATGGTCATAAATGCGGATAGTGATACCATTTCATCTTGATCATTCTTCACATAAAGTTTCAATATATCTTCAGGCAATGCTCGATATTCGGGCAATGCCTGAACCATCACTTTATACATTTGTCCGAAACGGATAAAATTTGTGGCATATTCACTTCCTAAAAGTGTTTGCAGCGAACCCATGGCATTACTAATGGTAACACCTTTTTGTGCAGCTTTATCAATATCAATATGTAAGGTGTATTGAGGAAAACTTGCATCAAAAATGGTAAAGGCGCTGGCAATCTCGGGCCGTTCTTTCAGGTCAGCAATAAACTGCTTAACTACCTCTTCCATTCTTTTGAAGTCACCGCTTCCGGTTTTATCTAACAAGCGTAATTCAAAACCACTTGCATTACCATAACCAGGGACAGCCGGAGGAGGAAAAAACTCAATTTGAGCATCATTAATATCTTTTGTTTTTTCTTCCAACATAGCAATTGCATCGTCAACAGATATGCTTCGGTCTTTCCAAGGCTTTAGGTTTATTAAGGCAGTTCCATAAGTTGCACCTGTTCCATCAGAAAGAATATTTGTTCCTGCAAGCGTTGAAACACTTTCAACACCTTCCATAGTTTGCGCCTCTTGCTGAATGGCATTTACCACTTCTTTTGTTCGCTCGAGTGTTGCACCTGAAGGAGATGTTACACTTGCATAGAATGTCCCCTGGTCTTCGTTCGGTATAAAACCGGTTGGCAAAACCTTGCTTAACAAACCTGTTCCAACGCAGAAAGCAATCAGAACTCCAAAGGTTACCACTCTTCGATTTGCTATTTTCGAAAGCAACTTTTTATAATTTTCTTCCAGACTCGAGTACCAGCTATTGAAGCCGTTAAGAAATTTAGAAACGATCGATTTCTTTTTTACTTCTCCATGATGATTTTTTAAGAGAAGAGCGCACAAAGCAGGTGTTAAAGTAAGGGCTACTACACCGGATAAGACAATTGAAATTGCCATTGTAAGTGAAAACTGCCTGTAAAAAATACCTGAGGGACCGCCCATAAATGCTACAGGAATAAATACAGCAGACATTACCAAAGTGATTGCAATGATGGCACCGGTTATTTCTTTCATGGCTTCCTCGGTGGCTTTTCGCGGAGAAATTTTAGAATGCTCCATTTTAGAATGCACTGCCTCCACAACCACTATGGCATTATCTACAACAATACCAATTGCTAGAACCAAAGCAAAAAGAGTAATAAGATTTAATGAGAAGCCAAAAAATTGCATAAAAAAGAACGTTCCCACCAAAGAAACAGGCACTGCAAGTGCCGGGATTAATGTTGATCGCCAGTCTTGTAAAAAAATAAATACAACCAAAGTCACAAGTATCAGCGCTTCAACGAAGGTTTTCACCACTTCTTTTACAGAGGCGTCCATAAAGCGGGAGATGTCATAACTGACTTCGTAATCCATACCTTTTAAAAAAGTTGACTCTTTGAGAGTTTCCAATTGACTCTTTACATCCTGAATAACTGCGCGAGCATTTGAACCGGGCAATTGTTTAATCATGATAGCGGCGCTTGAACTACCATTAAACTTGGATTCTACGTCAAAATAGGTTGTTCCAAACTCAATATCGGCGATATCTTTTATACGAAGTATTTTCCCACTATCAGTGGCTTTCAATGGAATATTTCCATATTGTTCTTCCGTGTTGAATTTACCAGTGTATTTTATGGTGTACTGAAGATCTTGTGCTTTCTTGTCACTACTCTCTCCAATTTTACCGGGCGCTGCTTCCAGATTCTGCTCTTCAAGCGCATTTAAAACTTCGTCGGTTGAAACATTATATGCAAGCATTCTATCAGGCTTCAGCCAAATACGCATGGCATATTGTTTAGCTCCTAACATACTGCAGTATCCAACACCTTTTATTCTTCTTAATTGAGGAATGATGTTCATTTCTGCAAAATTGTAAACGAACTTTTCGTCTAAGTTTTTATCGGAGCTATAAATATTAAGGTACATTAACATAGCGTTTTCTTCCTTGGCAATCTTCACTCCGTTCTTAACAACTTCGGGAGGCAATTCTCCCATTACGGCGCTTACCCGATTCTGCACATTCACTCCCGCTGCATCAGGATTAGTGCCTATTTCGAACAATATCTGTACGACACCCACTCCATCATTACCGGCATCGCTGCTCATGTATTTCATTCCAGGCACTCCGTTAATAGCGCGCTCCAGAGGAACAATGGCAGCTTTGGTCACTGTTTCGGCATTTGCACCGGTATATTCAACTGTAACGTTTACCTCAGGCGGGGCGATGCTCGGGAAAAGTGTCATAGGTAATTGAAACAACGACAGTATTCCCAAAAAAAGAATAATCAGCGATATAACAACCGCAAGAATAGGGCGATGAATTATTTTTGCTATCATTTTTTATCTTTATTTGAATTAGAATTATCTGAAAAAGAAACTAATTCAGTTTGCACCTGATCGCCATCTTTTACCTTTTGTATACCCTCATAAATAATTCTTTCCTGCGTGAGCAGTGGCTCTATTATATACCAATGCGAGAGTCGCGAAATAAGATTGATCTGGCGCTGCTGAACAATACCTTCAATATTTACAACAAAAACATAAACGTTCCCTTGGATTTCAAAGGTTGACTTCTGTGGAATAAGCATGGCATTTTTTAAATCGGTTTTCACCACCACTTTACCGCTCGCACCATGCTTCAAAAGGTTATCGGGGTTTGGAAACTTGGCACGGAAAGCAATATTTCCGGTACTTTTATCAAATTCGCTTTCGGTTGTCTCAACCAATCCTTTGTAGTTGTATGTGCTACCGTTTGCTAACACCAACGTAACTTCTTTTGATTTTCCTTCACCTTTCGAAATAGTATAATCCAAATAATCCTTTTCTGAAACATGGAAGTAAGCATACACTTCTTTATTATTTGAAATGCTAGTAAGCAATGTCCCCTCTTCTACTAAACTTCCCTCTTTGTTGGGAATACGATTAATGATTCCTTCAAAAGGTGCTCTTACTTCTGTAAATGAAAGATTAAGATTTGCTTGCGCTTGGTCAGCTTGAGCTTCGGCAACTTTCGCTTGCAAAGCTTCTACGACAGCCTTTTGCATTTCTACCTCTGTATCAGCAACTATCTTTTTTTCTAGTAATTTCTGTGTGTTTACTAATTCAATCTCCGCTGACTTCAGTTCAGCAAGGGCATTCTGTAAACCTGCCTTTGCCTTCTGCAAATTTTGCTGGTATTCTCTGCTCGAAATAGTAAAAAGCAATTGACCTTTGCTTACAATTGCTCCTTCATCCACCAAAATGGTTTCAATAAAACCTTTGATTCGACTACGTAATTCAACATTCTGCAAAGCGTTTATTTCGCCTACGTATTCGTTGGTAATAACCGTATCAGTAACAAGCGCTGAAATTACCTTGTATGTTTCTTGTTGTTGTTGTTTCTGATTTTCAGATGAGCATGATGCTAGCATAGTAATAGCACCAATGCTCATAAGCAATGCGTTTTTCTTCATTGTTTTGAAAAATTAAATGGTAAAATAAAATAAGCTTGGGCGGCTTGCCCAAGAAGTTTCAAGAGCCTATTGCGCCTTGAATCATCAATGAAGAAATTAAGCCTTTGGCGGAGGGGTGACTAGTTCGGGATGGAACTGCTCAGAATATTTTTCTTTATAAAGAGCATGTTTGCAAATTGCACTAAGATTATTGTAAAGATGCGTCTTTAAAGGAAATTGATAAAAATAAAAGTCTTGTCCTTTTTTTAGATTAAGCCCGTTTTCACCATCGGTGTCGTTATCATCCGTCTCTGCAATTGCGTTATCGATGCCCAAAACCTGCTCCAGCAAAATTTCAACAACACTTTCCATGTCGTTGTAGGTCAAATCTTCAGGAATGTTTTCTAGCTGACAGTCAGGAGTATCCACACTGCAATTCAATATATGCAGTGCCATGACTAACCTTAGTAGTCTAAAAACAAAATTTTCCCTGATGAAATTCATTTTGCGCAGCAAAAATATGAATTGAATTGAATTGACCTATCATTTGCATTTGCAAAAAGCGGCTACTTTATTCTAGCCATCAAATACAACTTGAATAGAGAGATTTGGGATGAGAAAAAATAGGACGACCGGCTAGAAAGAAAGTGTCTTTAATTAGACACAGCTTCCCACTCTAACAAAAGAAACACCATCACAATCTGCCTTGCGATATTCCCTTTGCTCATGTTTTCATAAACCGTCCTTTTGTAAAAGGATAAAAAGAACTTACCAAAGAGTAAATCTATTGTTTAGCTTGATTCCATGAGCCGGAAGTATAAAACTATAAACTCTATTGGATAGAGGAAAAATTCAGCGGCCAGCTTCCGGGGGAATCTCATGTTTGAACATCACTGTACCATCACAGCTCTTGGCTCACCAATCTATTACCTATAAATACTGAGGGATTTAAAGCAGATGTCAGGGTCAAAACTTAAACCCTTATCCCTTCACCCACTTTACATTTCTGTAACCTTTGTTGTTTGAAAGCTGAAGAAGATATACACCTGTAGGTAAATGACTCAGGTCAACCGAATTTTTAATACAACATGTTTTAAACACCAATTGTCCGTTCGCAGAAATAACCAGTAATTCACTTTCAGCATTGTTTAATTCATGAAAATTCACCAAGCCTGTTGAAGGATTGGGCGAAATTTTGAGGTTATTGGCAAGTGAAATAATATTCGACTCATCGTCAACAAAAAAAGTATCAGCTCTGGCTTGGCTCCAATTCAACAGCTCATTTTTTACTCGCGTGTAGAGCACATGTTCTCCGGTGGTAATGCCGGGTGGAATTAATAAATTCACAATTTCATCCACTACAATTCCTTCAGTAACAGCAGCCGCTGTTGCATTTCCTTCGCCCATATCTTCATCAATGAAGTACTCCAATTCTATCACTTTCAAGTTTGGCAATTCGGTGTTTACAAAAAAGTTTTTCTTGGTAAAATGGCTCCACTGGCCTTCGTTATTCTTAATTCTCACATACAATGTGTGTATTCCGGTATTTAAATTATCCAGTGGAATTGCAAAAACTTCATTCAACTCATACGTTTCAAGCATCTGAAGCGGGGTAGCATTCCCAATTCCCGGATCTACGTCAATATAATATTCTGCCCTTTCAATCAAACGTTGCGGATTGGGTAAGTTCATTACAAAAAATGGATTTTGGGCATACAAACTCCAAATTCCATTGCTGTTTTTAACTCTTAGGTGCAATACGTGAAAACCCGGCGAAAGATCTCCGGCAGGAATCGTAAAAACGGTTGACAGATTATTTGCAGCCTGGATATTTATGTCAGTAGCATTGCCAAATCCCGGGTCTTGCCCGAAGAAATACTCTGCCGATACGATTTGACTTTGTCCCGTCAATAAAAACGGGAAAAAACCCAAAAGAATGAGTTTGAATTTTATCATTTCCTGGCGCATTAATTTCCTGTTGCTTCAATTTTAACATTAAGCGTACCTCCGGGCGAAACCACAGCATTGAGAATCTGCATCAAACTAATAAATGGAAACTGATTCGGATAACCGAAGGCATTAAATGCAAATGAGTTTCCATACAATCCTATATCCTGATCATCGGTTCCTGCACTTGATGCAGGCGATCCTGCCTGAATATTAAAATTCTTTGAAGAATTAAACGAGGGATTGCCTCCAATATCAATAAAGTTTGGATCTGTATTATTTAAATTACCGGTTCCTGTTAAAGGTGCCAAGGTAGAACCTGCATAACTGTAGGTTAAGCAGTTGGTGTAATTAAGACTGTTGCCGGTTAAAAAAATTGTTTCTACCGCCCCCAAAAATAAAATTATGCTGTTTTCAATGTTAAGGTTGACGCAGTTTTCGAATAGTCTTATTTCGTTATTTACGCCCGTTGGATTTTGGTGAGTAACTACAATGTTATTTCTGAATGTATCTGAACCATCTAAGTTTCTGAATAAGTTCCAAGACCAATTTAAAGAAGGATTTCTCAAGTGATTATTCATAATCATCCAGCCGCCTCCATTGGTTCTGGTAATACTATTGAAGCTAACACTTTCCAAAATGCAACCGGCAATTACCCAGTTATTTCTAAACCCGGGTCCTGCAGTGCCTGCAGTTATACCAGCAAAAAAACAATTCAGAATTTCAACCTGGTTGTATGAATGGCTATTGTTGGTAAGTGATAAGGTTCCAAATCTCAAACCGGAAAAGGAAATACCATCGGCCCCTGCAGGTGCCGCATCCAATGTGATATTGCCTAACTGAGCAGCCATGCCTTGTGTGTATTGTGGCGAATGACCCAAGCTAACAAAATGAAGTTTTTTAGTCACAGAAACATTGCCATAACTGGTAGCTGAAGGATGAATAAAAATGGTGTCGCCCGTAGTTGCGGCATTGATTGCATCGGCAACATTCGCGTAATCAGCTCCCGAGCCTGGACTATTATCCACTGATATTGTAGTTTGAGCCTGCGCTTGAACAAACAAGACAGCAAGTAATAGGTGTAAATAGTTTTTCATAGACAATGTTTAATTTTCAAATGTATCATTTTAAATTAGAAATTAACTTTATGATGATCTTATCATTTCAACTTGTGTAGATTGCTGCGTTCCTGTAAGCCCGACTGCAATGTTGAAGCATTCAAGGTAAAATGATCAGAAACGCCTTTATCAGGTAATGGCACTTTCTATCTTTGCTTTATGGGACAGACAGTATTAAGGCAAGCTTTACAATCGCGTGTTTCGGCAGCGGCAGTGTATTACGCGCTGGTTCTGGCCTCATTTTTCTTGCCCGAAGCATCGCCTTTACTGCTGCAAAGCAGTGGTGACCAACCGGGCATTTCTGTTTTGGAAGCCATTGATGCAGGGGCCCGAAACCTTAGTTTTTACCGATTTATTGCTGTGTTTCTCTGCTCCTTGGCTCTTGCTCATGTGGCATTTGGTCGTGGACTTTTACGAATTCCTCCCTCAATCAGGCAGTTTTCCGAATCCATCGCCCGCGCGGGCGTTCTGCTTTGTCTTTTTGCCTGGCTGAAGCCAGAGTTTGATACGTTCATTTTTTTTCCGGCAGCAATTCATGCAGGATTTTTTCTTTGTAAACCGCTGCATCGCGAAGTCTCAGAAACACACGCCAAAACAGCTCTTTTCTACGCGCTGCTTACCTGGTTAAGTCTGCAATGGCTGCTTCCCATTCATGTAATGCCGATTATGCAAGCTTCGGGTCTGTTTATACTTTTCGGCCTTTACTCGTGGTTGAGCGCCTCGGTGGCAGGCATGGAGCAAAGTATGCGCTTTCGTACAAGCATTCTTGCCTGGATAGCCACCTTTCCATTTATAGTGGCTGAATTGCAGTATCTGCTTTATCAAAAGTACCTGTTCTTTGTTTCGCCATACCTTATTTGGTCCATTTTAGTGTTGATTTTTATGGTAATCGCCT
>Ga0169931_10005015_pt1 | contig 20361 bp, 11 predicted proteins | sample Kivu_15m_20L_FD_129675 | JGI IMG/M metagenome (GOLD analysis project Ga0169931, IMG submission 129675) | Freshwater microbial communities from Lake Kivu, Western Province, Rwanda to study Microbial Dark Matter (Phase II) - Kivu_15m_20L... | ecosystem: Environmental > Aquatic > Freshwater > Lake... | reverse complement strand
CCCAACCCCAACCCCAACCCCTTGATTTTATTATCAAATACATAATATTCAATATATAATAGATACTATGATAGATAATTCATCTTATAAATATTATAAAAAGTTCATAACTTTCATCAATATTACTTAGTATCTTATAAATCTTATACATATCATTATCAAATTATTGTCCATTCATATCAATCATAACTTATATTCTTCAGGATCATACATTTTATCTTCACCAACAGTCACCTTCAACTTCTCTAATTTGTCCCTCACCACCCCTTAACACTGCTAGTTAATAAAACCTTCAAAATTATAAGATTTCTTACCAATAAATCTTCCACCAATCTCATTCTATTTCGTCAATATAACATTCAAATTGTTTTTAATACTCGCCAGATGACTACCAAATTTTATACTACACTCTTTCAACATATTTATCTACGATTCTACGCTTTAGTTGAATGGAAATTTTGATTATTCATTATGACTCTCATGTATCTTTTAATAAATTTCAAGATGTTTTATTAATAAAGTTGGTAATTATGTTATCAGCTATCGATTTTGGCCGATCAGATTAGATAGACTTTTGGGATGAAGCTATTTTTATTGATGATTTTGATTATTATTTATCATTATAGATAATAAGAATAATTAATTTGATTGATTTTTTTAAAATACATATAAAAAATAATCATCTTTTAAAAAAAGTACCATGTGGATATTTAACTGGTTTAAATCAACCTTAGAAAGCTTGGGTTTAGTTAATAAAAAAGCTAAAATAGTCTTTTTAGGACTTGACGATGCTGGAAAAACGACCCTTCTTTTAAGATTAAAATAAGATGTAATGAAACAAATGGATCCAACTCAACAACCATATTCATAATAATTAACAATGGGCAAGATAACATTCAAAGCATGGGACTTAGGCGGTCATTAAGCTGCCAGAAAGACCTGGAGAAATTATGTATCAGATGTTGATGGAATAATATATTTAGTAGATAGTTCAAACGTAAAAAGATTTTAAGAGAGTAGAATAGAACTACAAGGTATATTATAGATGCCATAACTATAAAAAGTACCTATTGTAATCTTAGGAAATAAAATTGATAAAGCTGGAGCAGTCCCTTAAAATTAGCTTAGATAACATTTAAATATATAACAAAAACATTAAATGCACAAAGGATCAAGACCTATATAGATATTCATGTGTAGCGTTGCCAAAAAGAAAGGGTATGCATAAGGATTCAAATGGCTTAGTACTTTTCTTAAATGATATTCTTATTTATTTGTAGTTATATATCACTTTGATAAATTTTTATCAAGAAAACTTATTGACTTATATTTATATGTTTTTGATATATTGATTCATGATTTATTTATAATTTTGAGAGTTATTATTAATATTATAATTGATCATAACTAAAATCATGTTCAAACTAATTAAAAACGGTATTTATAACTTTGGCTCATCGATTCGTCGTCAAAATTTCTTCTAATTAAACCCTATCTACCCTGACTACGGCCAAAAATAATTCGACATCTACAATTCAAACTATAAACAAGTCTTAACAAAAGACCTAACAATAAAATAATAAACACGATACCTTCAATTAAAATAACGACTAAAAAATTAATACTTTTTAAACTAAGTTCATTAAAAAGACTAACGTATTCGTCGAGGTTAGTATTAGATTGATTAATCCACAGGATTTCCAATAGGCATGCATGATGATTTTGATGATTTTATCTAAATCTTTAAAAAATAATAAAAAGTCGGTAAGAACATCATCGGTTAGTTCTAATAGCTCATCATGAAACTCATGAATAAACTATAAGTAAAAAGTTAATTATAACTTATAAAAATCTTTAGATTCAACCTTGCCAACATAAAAAAAACTACTTTTAAAGACAAACTAAGAAGTCTCTTAATAAATAACGCCTTTGTAAAGTACTTAAAATAAAGAAAAAAACAAGGTAAATTAAATTAAGACCTATAATTCAAAGACATCTAAAAATATATTAATAACGACGGTCCTACCTCAAAATCCTAAACGAATGATATTACCCCATAAGAACTTGATTAACTAATGTTCAGACAAGCCCTCAAATAGATCGATACTAAAATAACTAAAATCTAAGCATAATTTCATAAAAAATCATTAATGGACAATACTTTCATCCCACTTTATCATTCAAAATACGGATAATCAATAAAATCATAATCATAATAAAAACTAGACTATGACTTAAACTATCAAAAAGGATATAGAAATAAATAAATATCTAATTAAAAAGGATATACCAGTGTTTAATAACAAAATCGATATATTTAATCGAGGATCAATAAGTTCTTCTTTATCAGAGCTTTAAATTATGTGCAATCTAAAAAATAGTTGTCGACATAGGCATTGGTCAATATACAAGAATTACCTTTAAATATAAGGAATAAATCTAAGCTAATAAACGAATACCTTTATAAATACAAATAATTAGACTTAATCTAATAACCAAATTTATAATAACTTTATAGCTAAATCGATATCGCCCTCAAAAAAATAAATGTAAAAGTAGTACCAAATCTTATCAATAACTAATAAATAAATAATAATAAATAAGGCTAGAATAATGATGTTAAATAAAGAATTATAAATAAAGATTCATATTTATGGCTATCACTTGATGTTTAAGAAATATTTGATCCTGATCATTATTAACAATAAGAAATTGATAAGATCAAATTAGAAGAAAAATAAATTGTAGAATTATCACCATCGGCTACTATGTAATTAAGTCTAAACAAATTACCCATGAACTTATATCGACATACCTAACTTTAAAGTTTCAATGTCTTTAACAAATACAGAAAACAGATCTTCAAAGACTACATAACAGATAATAAGATAAATCCATAAGTATAATTCAAATATTTTTCATTAGAAGAAGCACAAAGAAAATTGAATAAAATCAAAAGAAAAAATTAAACCACTGATAAGTATTATGGATACGGCAAAAGAAAAAGTTCATAAGCATAAGTATACGTAACAAAAGGTAATGGCAAGGTAACAATAAATGGAGAACCACTAGCTGATTACTGTGGAGATGTCTATCATCGTGGAGAGACTTTAAAACCATTGATATATACTTAAACTGCAGGACAATATGATTTATAATTTACAGTAGTTGGTGGTGGTATACATAGTCAAGCATAATGTATGTCAATAGCATTAACTAATGCATTAATTATGATAAATCCTAAGTATAAAAATATATTGGCTGGCATAGGACTTGTTGGTACTGATGATCGTAAAAAATAAGCTAAAAAAATAGGTTTGTATAGTGCTAGAGTACGTCCACCATACGTACGTCGTTGATATTATATCATCAAATACTTATTATATAATCATATTAAGCTCATTAATATTTAATAACATATGAAGATCTAATATAAATTCATGTATCAATCTTTTAAAATTATGCATGAAAATCAATCAAAGTCTATAAAAATCATAAAAATCAATCAAAAATAATAAAAATATATACTTTTAATCATCATTACTTCTTCATATTATTAATCTGCGCATTGATTTTTTTAAATTTCAAATAAAGTGATATCAACTCCTTCGACTTACTTTCCACATAATTCTATTTATTTTAGACGTGCCTTTATACCTCTATCCCATCTACTATCTTCAACAAAATCAACTAATCATTCGTTATCAATAATGATTTCTAAGACCCTCCCACCATAACTTGTACATTATTATTCGAAAATTTAAAAAGTATCAAATTTTATGATTTGACCTAAAAAGTCCTCTTCAAATATACTATCCTTGCCGTATTTATAAATGGTTCACATTATATACTATTCTATATATACATCTTTAAATATTTTTTACGATTATCTATATTCTAATTACCAATAGTCTGTTAATGCTTCAATCTTTTTAACTAATTATCCCCTATCGCTTAAAAATATAAACTAAATATAAACTACATTACTTCTGATGCTTATTATATAATAATTTATAAGTAGGCTAATATGAGCCTACATATCCTGTACTAAGTAGATAAGTCAATGTTATCTATTTTTTAAAAAGAAGTATATAAGCTGATGTTTTAGGATTAACTTATTTTTTATCAAGACCAAGATGAGATGATGATTTTTAACGAGATAGTATATTTTAACGAGATTGTGATGAAAATGGATTGATCGTTTTGTTTTGAGATATTGGAGTATTACGACTTATTACTGCTAATTTTTATAGAGATTTTGATAGATTAGATGAACTAAATACTGTTTTTAATAGACCTTTTATATCTTTTGATTTTTATTATCTTTTTTTAAAACCAGTCAATCCTTAAAAGTTTTAATCCATACTAAGATCGACTTAGCTTCTTAAAGTATTTATAGAAAAGTTTCTAGCAGACTCTTTAGCTTAACTACTTTCTATCTTTTAATATTTATTTTAAAACTTCGGTGCACTCAATAATGCCGTTACTGGTATCTCTTTGGGTATTCCTTGTTTAGGATTCATAAACTAATGACTTAATACTTGCTAAAACGTATATCTTTTAGTAACATCAACTACTAACATATGTTTTAATAGATCTTTTGCCTTTGATTATTTAAACCATTAAGGAAAATCATACTCACCTTTACTTATACGTTAATAAGTCCTTTAGATCTTAGTTGTTTAAAAAGGTGCACGACCAATCAACATCAAATACATAATAACACCAGTACTCCATATATCTACCTCGTAAGAATGACCAGATACACCTAGACCCATACTTGACATAATAACTTAAGGAGCAATATAATTAGGTGTCCCACATACAGTATGTTTCCTATCCCCCTGAAACTATAATTTTGTTGCCAATCCAAAATCTGCCAATTTCAATTCCATCTTATGATTTATCAACAAATTTCCTAATTTAATACTATATATAATCTTCTATACTCTCTATGAATAATTTGTTTATTATGGAGATAGCATAATGCATCTATAAGCTGATATATAAAATATTGAGTTTAAGGAATAGTTAATTTCTTTCTTTTTTTAATCAAATCGAACATATTCTAATAATAATCAATTAGATACTCCACTCTAGCATATTTATAATAGCATAAAGACGTTTTATTAATCCTAGAAGACACGTTCAAGTTGACATATATATTTATGCTTGAAACTTTTATGTAAATTTATTTATGAGAACATCTATCAATATAATAGATTATACTTTTTGCTTTGCTTTCGGCTTCTATAATTTCTTTTTTTATATTATCTTTAACGCATATTCTTTTTTATCTTACATTCGTTCGACTCTGTAACATTAGGCAAAACCACCTATCTTTATTATTATATAATACCTTTACCTAAACGCTATTTTTTTAAATAATTACGAAAACGAATACTACCATCTGCCTTCTGGATCCTTTACTTTATTATCATCTATATCAATCAGTATATAATAATCAATTCAAAATATATATGTTTAGTAATAAAAAAGCTTATATAATATAAATAAGTCTTATGAATAATATATATAAAATATATGAAGTTTAGGATAAAAAAGACACTGGTGGGATTTGAACCCACACTCCTGTTGGAATACAAATCATTGCTGATTGTTGCACAATTCTTTAATGAAATGTTACGCCTTAACCGTTCGGCCACAGTGTCTAACCTATTATTCTTTCGACCTAAAAAAGGATAAGTCATCAAGTTATTAAATATAAAAATTCTTTTATATAAAATTTATATAATAAATCGAGGATATTACAAATGATTTTAAATGATATTTGATATTATAAAAAGACACTGGTGGGATTTGAACCCACACTCCTGTTGGAATACAGATCATTTAATCTTGTTATGAAATGTTACGCCTTAACCGTTCGGCCACAGTGTCTAACTTATATTTTACTATAATCAATCAAGGAATAAGGGTCAATTCTTTAAAAAATCATATTCTTTTTCTAATTTTTGTATATTAAAAACAATATATGTAATATGAACTTTGAAGGATTTAAAAGATAAATAAAAATCATCAGTAAAATCAAGTTCATAAAGGTCTCTCCATGATATTTTATCAATAAAAATAAATACCAAAATTTTAAGATTTCCTTTGATTCCTATATAATCATATATAATTATATTATATTTATAAATCTTATATATATTCATTATTAATATCAACTCTCTTCCCTATTATTTTATACAACACCCATCTGCTGCTAACTTTTTTCTTCTTCCTCCCGTCTTTTAATCTATTAATCAATATTCTATCGTTATTATTTAGTCAAAAAGCCACCAGGATTAGTCTTATCAAAATAACTATGAGGCTATAATTAATAATCAACAAAAAATGATGTTATTGAATTACAAAAAGGACATTTCAACTTAGTTTTATTCTATTGATTCTTTTTATAATAACCCTATAGACATGTAAAACATATAAAATTTACACATTAACTACATGCAAATATCTCTAAGATAGATAAAGATAATACTACTATAATAAAGTGTACATATAGGACAACAATATGCCTTATTACGACCAGTATTACGTGATTACTCATCGATCAGGACAAATTATTATCTTTTATATTTAGTTATTAGTCGATTCTGCTTTTGCTTTTTTTAGGTTTTCTTTTTTCGAGGAGTACGAACCACAGGGGTTTATTATTAGTCATAGCAACAACAGCATATGCATTATAAGATAGATGACATCGTGCCTAAGTATTTTAAATTATTATTATATTTAAAGTTATAAATGTATATAAAAAATAAATAGTCATGGAATAATATATATATTATAAAATAATGCATATTGCAAGAAGATTTTATCATCATATTATTATAAGTTGATATATAATTATTGATATGTCTTTTAATATTAATTATAATAATTTATATAATATTTAATTTATACTAAAATGAGCTTAAGATATGCTTATATTTTTTACTATGAAAGGAAGGAAAGACTCTAGCTCCATAGATGATAAAAATGTTTAAATAAATTTATGTTTTAAAAACATGTAAGATTCTGATTTTGATTACTATCTTAAGAGAGAGACAAAACATATTGAAAACATCTATCTTGGTACATATTCATATATTTAGGTTACAATAAATTTACATCAATATCAATAAAAAGAATGGGATAAGTCAACTGGGGGTCCCTTATTAATCTATATTTAGGTAATTATAATTTAATATAGATTTTAATTTTATAGGAGATAAGGGATGTAAATACTTATCAAGTGTATCAATTCCTCATATAAATCATATTGAATTATGTAAAAAGTAATATAAAATAGTTAATAATCAAATATCATCAATCGGAATCAATCATTTGATTAAATCTAGTTGGAAATATCTATAAGAAATTGGCTTAGGTAAATTTTAATGCAATTTAGATTGTAATAATATAGGATTCGATAGTATTAAGAAACTTTCTAAAGCTTAATGGGGTAACAAATTCTATCTTATCTTGTTATGTTATTTTAATATAATTTAGGGGGTAATTAACTATTCGTTGATTAAATATATAATATAATCCTTTTTGATTCTCCTTTAAATTTATAAGTTGAAGCAAGTACTTAATAATTCATTTAGACAAAAATAAAATTTAATAATGTTACACAAAGAAATTGGAATATATTATGAATAATCAAAAGAGAATGAAATTACATTGTTGATAAATATATACCCATTATCTATACATATTTTAAATTTTTATAATAATAAGATGTCGGATTTACCTGATTAATTAAATTTTGGAGTGGCCTTAAAAGATCCATAACCATAATTCAATAAAAATTAAATGCCAAATTACAATCAAGGAAGACAAGTCAATGATTAATTCAAGGCACAAACATAATAAAATAATAACAATAATAATTTCGATCTTAAAAAAGCAGGACATCCAGTCGCATGCATCGCCACCTTTGGATTCAAAGTTGCAGCCATAGTCTTCTATCTAATCATAGGAAATTTCTTATCAAATATTATCACTTTCATATTTGTCATCATGCTATGCTCACTTGATTTCTGGGTAGTCAAAAACGTCACAGGCAGATTATTAGTTGGACTAAGATGGTGGAGCCAAATAAACGATAAAGGTAAATAATAATGGCGATTTTAAAATCCAAATTAAGGACGAGTTAGAAACCCTGTAGATAAAGCTTTCTTTTGGTTTAGTCAAATCATAGCCACAGCAGTCTGGGGAATACTTTTTGTTATCAAAGTATTAACTTTAAGTATATTCTGGGTAATAATTATAATTAATTTAGGGTCTTTTACTTTTTATATGTACTTCATTATGCGCAACAAACTTATATGCATATTATCAATGTCGTGGTGGTATTCTTTTATCTATATAGATCATAAGAAAAAGCTAGGGGATTTGAAGAATCAAGGTGTAAAGAAACTACTTGGTACTGTTTTAGGATCATGATAGCATTTATATCCTTTAAAATGATGAATTTATATATATTGAAAAGTCATTTAACATATATCATATGAATAAATAAAGACTTTGAACTTTAAAATATAATTATCTATTAAATAAAGTAAATCTATTCATAATAAGACCTATTTAATGATTTCTTATAGTATATTAAATAATTCAATAAAATTCATTTATTGATTCAATAAAGTATTTATTTACATACATACAGTACATAAAACTTATAAGTATATACAATCATAATTATCTCATCCTCATATCAAAATCTTTATAACACTTCTATTTCTCTATCTTCCTAATATGTTCTAAATTTCTCATCTGCTCCTTATATTTAGTCTGATAATTATTATTCCCCGTTTATCTATTAGCCAAATACGATACTTAATGATTAATATGATCAACTCTTCCACATGATAATTCCATCAAAGGCATATATAAACCCCAATCATTCGATGCCCTAAACATCTTACCACAAGTATCTAAAAGACCCTTAGGATTTATTTGATATAATAACTCTGTCCTGAATGAATGTAAATGATGAAATTTCATTTATATGACTTGTCTATATAAACTTTTTTATTTTTATTATTTTGTGTATTATTCATTATGCACATAGTGAAATTTATAATTTGGTTTATATTTATGATTCATTCTTATGAAATTACTATATAAAACACCTGATTTCTTAGTTTGATAACCCCAATTAAACAAATTTAAAGTATTCCATCCTATCAACTCATCATCCCCATCAGCAATTATAGTAATCGAATCCTTACTACAATAGTACAAAATACCAAAATATTGATTAGGTAAAGAAGAAGCCCTGACCTAATTCGACAACAACGTATACTTACTCTTATCTACTTTATTTATCTTGAAATATTTGACATATTCTTAAGTACTTCCATCATTAGATGCATCATCAATAATCAATACCTTATAATTACTATAATTCTGCATAAATATAGAATTTAAATTATGTTCTATCCTAAAAGATGCATTATTATTATATCCAGGTACAATTATACAAAAAGGCAATTCAGTCTTAACTGATGATATATTATATAACTTATTCAATCTTAACCAATCATTTTTATTCTAAGATATCCCCTTCAGATATGTTTATTCATCTTTTGGTACATTATGACTCGCTAATAGTATATTCGGTTTTTATGTAGATGATTATAATGATCTTTTTCTATTATCTATAAATTATTATCGTTTTTATTGCTGCTCTTTAGTATAATACAATTCTTAAAATCTATATAAATGTAAGATTACTTCTTATTATATTTTTTAAGATGAAAAGGATTCAAAGGCAATTCTACATATTATTAATTTTAGTAATTTATTTAGATTATTTGACTTTTAGGAATAGCTATACCTGTTATATCATATATCAAATTTGGTTTAATATCTCTATTTATCTTAGTTTAGATATATTGATATTTTGATATATACTATAATTTTTATTATATTTTATGTGGGATAACCTTCAATAGATGCACAGGTGATGTACTTTGCTTCAAGATAAATATAATTATTATTAGTAAGAGACCAATGATCAATGTTAATATTTTTATCAAGTTTTTATTATATGTTAATTATTATTAGACTTATTATGATTTGTGGACATGCTTATGATTCTTTATAAGAGTTGTCTATTAATCTGGTTATTGTTCTGGGTTGTAATTGTTCATAGATATTAAGAAATATATTGTTTATTGTGTTCAATAAATATATAATCAACAAATAGTAAATAATAAAAAATATCTAGTAAAAAACGTTATGATTTACTAATAGAATTCATAGTATAAAGACATAATAAACATACTAAAGATAATTATTGACATATAAAAATATATAAATATCTTCAAAATACAATAGTCTTTCTTAATTTACTAGCCTTCTTCTTACTCTTTATCTTATAGCCCTGAGGATTAATCACTTTCTATTAAGTCATCTAACCTTAGGCATGATCACTCTTTTATTATACTTATTATTTATCTTAATAATTGAATTATTATGTTATTGTTTTATGTTTTACCTTTGCACCTGACCACTCTCGTCCAGAACCAGGGATAAAAGCTGATCTAAGGTCTAATAATGGCGCAGGTATCACCTGTGGAAATATGGCATCTTTTTAATTTGGATATAAATATGCATTTTTCATCTATTTTTATCGATACTATAGACCAACTAAAGATGATTAGAGATTTGATGTTATTTTATCAGCTCGAGGCTTATTTACTATTTTGTCAATTTGACCTCGCTTCAATTTACGCATTCTTCTCATTATCTTAGATCTCAAACTCTTTGCCATAGTAATGTTGAAAACAAATTATATAAATTATTATAAACAAACATATAGTATTTATATAAATAAAGTCTATAATCTTATTAAAAAAAGATATTTACTCGTAATAAATAAGTATCTTAGACGTGGATATAATTGATCATAAAGTATAATTATTTATTGATGATAAAGTATCATTATTATGTATTAATGATAAAAGTATTCATACAATTGATCAAAATTATGGTTTTTGTGCCAATGCCAAAATAGTATACTTATTATTTTAAGGATCTCTCATCATAAATTTATTAATTATTATACAACTCATAAAAGTCAATCCCTATTGACTACATTATCCATGATTAATCGGCTCTTTCTTCCTCCCGTCCAACTAATACAAAAACCCATCTTTTTAGACAAAAGCAATAAAATGAGTATCTACTTTATTCGTCACTTTCGTCGACCCTTTCTTAACAGATTCTTTATGTTTTTAACATATTTATTTATTTCCTTGAAAAATAATACCCTTTTCTTTATAATCTTTACCAAAAGTATCTTAATTAAATTTAGATAAATAACTATTCTAATTTACTAGATCTTAATATTCATATATATTATTCATTATTATATGAAACAAAGCTATTGTACCACAAGCATTTTTTGCATATTGCTTCATAAAAAATATATTCTATGATACTTTATTAGTTTATAATGACTGTGATTATACTTTTTAGTATTGTTTTTGTAGTTAACTTATTTAAAATAGAAAGATAAGACCTAATACTGGTCTACCTAACATTTATTGAGCCCATTATTATGTTGATAATAAATCTTGAACTGAATATTTTTATGTATTAACGCCTATATAAGAAGAAAATCACCTAGCTATTTTATGAAATTTGTCATTACTTCGGGATTTGATTATAGAGGTAGCCAGTTATCTTATTATTTATCCATGTTTTAAAATATTATGAAAATTAAATTCAAAAAAAAGATATATATTACTATAATAGTATCTGTATAATAAGATCTTTTCTAAATAGAAGTATATTATTGTCAAATATCAATAACTAAGTTCATTATGAGTAACATTCTAAGTCAAAGGTCTTATGAATCTATGTCTATACGATTTAAATCCTTATAACTATGCCATATCTTGAGGCGTAGTATTCTGTGTCACTGCCTTGAAAAATGAATGTAATAAAGTATAATTATTCTTGCCTGTATGTATAGTCTTAAAACCAACGTGTCTTATACCTGATAATGCTAACATCAATGAAAAAGATGGATGACCATAACTATTAAAACCTGGTAGAGGTCTCAATGTCACATCAAAGTCTTGAAATTTTGAATGAATTTTACGGGGTAAAGTACATACATCATCTAACGGTATTGCAATAATGTTTTTCTTGCATTATATGATAGCTTTTGTCATAGAGCCTTACATAGTTAAATCCCTTGACTTTCCATATGATATAAGTCCATTTCCATTCCCCATAAACAGCAATGTCCTAAAATAATTGACTCTATTCAACGTTGTTACTTTAGTCGACATATTCCTTTCCAATAATACCATAACAAAATCATCATCAATATCAAACAACCCATTTTCTACTTTATAGTTCAATTCTTTAGGTCTTGGCTCTTCTTCCCAAGCTACTTCTATCTCTTAATCCTCACCAACAAGAGTATCATTAATTGAATCTTTATAATATTATATAGGATTCTTATCATTCTAACGATTTAATACTAATTTATCATATCATCTACATTTTTATCGTTATTTATTTAATTTATGTAATTTTTGATCTATTTTTCTTTTTTGAAATTAACGGATCATCTACATATCTTTCTTACTTATAGGATTCTATTTGAAATCATTAAACTTTGTTGTATAATTTGAAAAATCTAATAAATTTATCTTTCCTTTAATATAAGATAATTTACCTTTATGCTCTACATTAAATTTCTTTATATATTCTCTAACCTATTTATCATAACTATATAAGATATTTTGTTACTTGCCTTATCGTATAATTTTATCAGTTAGTTATTTTTTAGATTGAGATGCCAACCATTTTATTTTATCTTATTATTTTATATGCATCGTCTTTTGATGAAGATTCAGTTGTGATTAATGAGATTTTATACGCTTTAAAAACTATGCATTACGCGTACCTAATTATGAACTATAATATTTTAGATGGTTTAGTAAGGATAACATAGAGTTAATTGATATATTTATATTATAATTAACATAAATTAATCATGATTATATAATCAAAGATTATTCAAAGATAAATAAAGACTTATAAAAGATTCATTAAAGACTTCTAAAAGACTCAGAAATGATCAACAAGATACTTTATATATAATTTAATAATAGATAATAATAAAAAAATGTTATTGATCAATCTAAGTTTATAAACTCTATATTCTTTTTATTTTCTATCTTAGGAATAATCTATCTTCTATCTTCTTCTTATAACTCATCTTATATAAATCTATAAATACCTTCTTTAAAATAGAATAAATCCTTCATCTTAATACCATCATTATCAAGATGATCAAATTTACCATTCTTATCTATATTACTATTTATCTCCATAACTTATTTAATATACCTCTATCTCAACTCATCAAAATACTAATCCTTCAACAAATCAACAGCCCTTACCCTCTCCTTAGGATTATACACCATAATCCTCTCTAACATATTAATCAGCAACTCATCCTCACACTTAAATCTCTATATAAAACATAATCATACCTTTTTAAATGATATAGTATGAAACTGAGGAAAGATAAATATCTTATTATTATTGAAATTTATCTATTTTAGATATGATTTTGATGGCAGACCTAACATCTGTATCATCTAAAGAAGAAGATTAGAATCTGAGTATTAATTAAATGGCATCTTTTTAGTTAAAAGGAAGATCAAGAGACAACCTATTTGCCAGATATCTGTTGATTATGATTATGTATAGTGATTGTTTAGGAGTAACTATGGTGGTCTTATAAATCTGTTCTATTTAAATTATGGGTTATTACAACTATTCCCCTGCTTCTCCACATACTTCAATTTCTAATAATAAACCATATTAAAATTATATAACTTAACCTATCCCTTCTAACTAACCCCAACATTCCTCGGCAAAATACATCTATGATATATCTTATATCTATGCAAATAATTAACAACCTTAACAACCTGAAACATAACCACCTTAATCATATAACCATTCATCCCATTCTAAATATAATCCTCTAAGCTATAAGGATAATATTAATGCAAAGATAGTAATATAGGTCTACCCATCTCTGTCATCTTCTTATGCAATTAATAATATTTTAAAAGATTAGTATGTTATAGATGTTTTATTAGATTAAAGATCTAAAATTGTTTTAATTATTATCGTTAAGTTGATATTTGAAGTTATTTATACATTAGTAGTTGGCCTTATTAGTTCTGGAATGTATATGGAGATGATTTATGTATTTTTTAACGGTAGATATTTATAGATGATTTTAAAGATGGCTTTATAGATGATAATGATGTTTTTAAAGATGGCTATAAAGATTGTTGTTTGGATGAAAGGGTTGGTTTCTTTAAGGAAGGAAGGCTATTTTTATTAGAATTTACTAATTTTATTGATGTTTTAGAATTTATATTAGGTTATTCATCTTCACATCTAGATATTGGTCTGTTTGATTTACTTGGTTTGTTCTATCTACTATTATCCTTATTATTCATGTTTTTATTCATATCTTTATTTGATTTTTATGTTGTCTATATATTATTTTCTTTATTACCTTGACTACCTTGACAGGCAGCTTTAAACCCTACTTTTTTATTATTAATCTTCTTCTCCCGATCATCAATAAACTATTCCTTCTTCTATAAGTTATTAAAAGATGGCTAATCAGTAGATTTATAACTAAGATGAGTCTTTTTAATAATACCTTGTGCCTTATTATTATTTGGATGATTTATATGGTTTATATGAACATTCGTTTTATTATCTTTTTAACTATAGATATTTTATTATTAGATGATAATATCTTTGTTAATGAAGGCATTATATATATGTGTCTTCCTACCTTGCTCCTTTTATATATTAGTCTTGATGATTTGTTAATTATGAACCTTTTTTGTTTGCTATTGTTAATTTTTGATATAATTGATCTTTTATTCATATAACTATGACTCTACTTTAATTATTTTACATTAATACTATTCAACCTTCATCTTCTCTCTACTTTATCCCTTAAATTATACTACATCTGATTATATGACCTCTTAATCATCATAAACAACCACATAATCCTATCTCTTCTCTTCCCCTTTATTAATTGCAATATTGATCGTATCACTAACATCAACAGCCTTCTAGTCTTATTAACTCTTCTTAATCTAAGGCTATAATAATATAGATTCTATCATCTAAAAAAGTATATTTTTATTAGAATCGTTCTTCTATAAATGATTTAATATAATTGCTTATGGTGAATCTCTTTATATATCTTATTTATGCATTATCTAAGAACATTAATTATCAAATGACTATCTTTCATTATTTATATTATTTTTATGATCATTTGATTATTTATGGAGAGATGATGTAAAACTTTATAAAGTTGAGTTCATCTTCTGTAGTAACATCAAGAGATAGATCGATTTATCTATTTATATTTTTATATTTGTTGGATGTTCGATTAGAAGAAATTATCTTGTGATAGTAGCTAAGGTATTTCTAATATATATAATTATTATAGAAATATAGAGATATAGAGATAATACTAAAATTATAGTAAAATTAATAAGGAATTATTGTATTTTATGATAAAACTCTAATTTATAATGATTAATATGATTATTCTTAAAATATCTTCAGAAGGTACTATTATTCCATATAATATTGATTATTTATCATCATTCCTAAAATCATCTCATATACGTCAAATCCCTTACATAATCCTCATGATACGACCGATAATCATTCAACGTCTTACAACTATTCAAATTGATCTGTTTAGCTCCAGCTATATATTAATCCCTCCTAGGCCCAGGCTTCTATCTATAAGCAATCTCTTCTATTCTCCTCCTCTATCGCTTAGCCCCCTAACACTGCTTCTCCAATAATATCATATTTTATCTATCAATCATCATCTCTGCATATTTTTTATATTATATATTCCTAGCCTCACCAGCATATTTATCATTTACATAAAACTCTACATTTAATATAGATGTATATTGTTTATATCTATATTCTCCTGAGAAGGTTGATGAATAATTAGGTTTACTTTAGAATAGAGGAAAGATTGTATAGACTACAAATATGATTATAAATATATAATAAAAACTTATGCCACCTTGTTGATTATCTACATTTCTTTGTCTAAATCCATTACCACCAAAATTAAATCTATATATATTTATTATATACGTATAGACATTTCCTCGTTGTTGTGCATGTCCAAAAAATGCATTAAATATATCATTATATTGCTAATATTAATAATCTTAATGATTTTGATATTGTCTTTGTCGTTGAGGTCGCTATTACTATACACCATATCTATCATAATGCTATCGTTTTGATACGTCGTTTAATATACTATACGCATTTGATACTTTTTTAAATACTTATAATGCACCTATATAAGAGGATAAATACCTTAGGTTTTATTCTTGTCTGGATGATACTTAAGGGCTAATGTTCTATATGCCTTTTTTATCTATGATTATGATGCAGATTTAGATATGCCGAGGATGTCATAGTAATCTTTTTTATGTTTGAATGATTATATATCTTATCTCATCTATTGTTATTTCTTGTCTTCCATCTATGATTATAATATTTGTAATATTTATATATAGTTGATAAAATATTAATTTAGAAATGTTAAGATAATAGAATAATAGATGATGGTTTAATTTTATATATAGATAATAATAAATATAAACGATTTATATTTAGAATAATAATACAATAGATACTATAGTTAAAATCAAGTACAAGATTTAAATTTAATAAATTAACAATAACTTATGTGATAAATTAAATTTATACTATATCTAATATTTTATATAGTTTATAAAAAAGATATATATGTATAATTAAAGATAAAGCTAAATATATAATTATTAGTTAACCTTAAGCAAATTTTAAGCTTTATAATATATAAAAAACAAATTAGAATCAAATTAATAACTAAATATAAAGATAATATATCTTAATTGATGATTAATTAAATATTTTTTGGAGAAACAAAGCATAATATTATCCCATATATACTTTTATTTAATTTAAAATGATATAACATAAATATGAGATAATCATATTGAAAATAATTTGATTGAAATTAATAAAATATAATTATAATTCTTCTTTACATATATTTATATCCTTAAAACCAATGCTTCATATACCTGATGATACTAACATCATTAAAATATATTTAAATATGACTACAAACAAAAACAAATTACAAAAAAATATATTATCTATCTGATAATACATATTTTATCATAATCAACCATATTTCTTTATCATCATATCTTTCTAAATATACATATAAATATTATTTATATATTTATTATCTAAGATAATTATTATCAGCTTAATAAAGTATTATAATAATCAAATAGACTAAAAATATATATAAACAAATTTATCTAGAATAAATACATCTAGAATAATTATCAATATTATTTTATATAATAATTCTATATTAATTTATCAATACTTTTTTATTATATTAATTTAATACAATAGATAAAGATGAAAGTTTAACAGTTAGATCATTTATTCATACATTATTATGTTAGGTAATAGAAGATTATAGTAATTAAGGTACTTTTATAATAAATTTATAGATAATTTAATAAATATATATCATATAGATATTAATTTCATAGAAATTAACGAACTTTATAAACCATAATAAAATTATAAGTTCTATGAATAACAACAATCATATATAAAATAGATAGAATATTGATCATAATGATGTAGTTAACAATCATTACTATTATCAATATCCATACGTCTATCCTCAAGATAATATCAGTCTCATGGTCATGCTGCAACAAGCACATCAAAATATGAGGAATATCTTTGGAGAAGTACAAAATTTAATGCATGGCTATGAAGAAGTAAGACAAAATCTTAATGCCTATAAAAATAGTCTACAACAAGGACAAGAACAACCTGGTCATGTCGTTATAACTCATCATTCAGGACAAATGGCTAAAGTATTTACAAAACATCTAAAATGCCCTCATTAAGAATGCAAAAAACAATACTCGTCTAATATAGCTTTAAGATCCCATTTAAGAAAGGTTCATAAAAGAAAACGACCAGAAGAATGATTTTAATATAATCTTTGATTTATATTCAGTTTTTAATGATAAGTTACAACAAATAATAGCCTTTTTGATGGATTCAAAACATCAATCATTATAAAAACAATAATTTTCAATGATTTTATACATAAATTACTAAATTTCTTATATATCACATCTTTTATTATTATAAAGTTAGCTCTTGTCTTTATAATAGCCATATTCTTTTTGCGTTTTAAATAGAAAAACATACATTAATCAAATTAAACTAAAAGATTACCTCTATAATATCTTCAATCTTATCTTTTAATTATTTTTTTCATCATTGCTTTTAATTATCCTTTAATAATAATTCTAAATTGCATTATATCGATATATAAATATATGCAATAAAAACAAAAATGTTTTAATCATCAAATTGAACCTATATAAATATAATCCAATCCAACAAATACTTTTAATATAAATTTATTGTTTATCTTTAATACAACCTACTATCATGGACTGCCTATTATTGATAATATATCATACATATACATTAAATCTTCAATGAAGATCTCCTAAAGATCAATTATAATAAAGAGTATTATTAATAAAATTTATATCAGTTAAGTTATTCATAATATTAATGTTCTTTAAGAAATAACTATCTTATGGCAATAATAGATAAAATAATAAAAAATGGATAATTATATATAATTTTTTATGTAATCAATTCATTTTAAGTATGTAATTAAACTATAGTATTAATCTTTAATTAATGTTTGATTTACTTCATATTTTAATCAATATATATATTTTTAAATAATTGTTATTATATATAATTTACTTAAACTTTTTAATTTTATATTACATATATTACATATTAAATCAATTATAAAATTATATACAAGACAGTTTAAATATACCTATGTCCTCAAACCCTAAGAGAAACTTAAGAGATCGCCGTCCCCCCAAAAACTATGACTCAGATGTATCTATAAATCTTATCTAAGAATGAATAAATCGATAATTGGGGTTATTCACGACCAAACCATAAAAAAGTATCATTCCTCATCTATCATAGTAATGTAAAAATCCAACCCAACAACTCAACATCGATTCTAAACTACTCATAAAATACATAAATACAATAAATAATAGTATAATCTATATTTATTCAAGATTATCGCTAAAGATAATAATAACATAAAAAGAAATAATTATAGAATATAAAAGAACCTTTACCTATCCGCTAACGTAAAATAAAAAATACATAAAATATCACATAAATAAAACAAAAATCACAATAAAATAATAAAGATAATAAATATGACTTTTATAAGAAAACTAAAGATATTCATATAAAAACTAACAACTATAGTTACCAAAATTATATGAACAATTAATCAATTTTGAATAGGTATAAAACCTTGAATAACTAATCCGCTAATAAAATGATAGACATATAATAAAGCATAAAGAACCAAAAATTTATTAATAATAAGATCAAAACTAAGATCAACTAGAGGATCACTTAAAGTACTATAGACAATAAACCTAAAAGTAATAGTTATTAATTCGGTTTTAGAGATAATAATAAAAGCGCAAATATATTTTATAATTATGATAAAGATAAACAATATAAAATTAATTAACTATAAACAAAATTAGGCATACCAAAAGCTGTACATAACTAAAATAAAATATTTAAAAGATCTGCATATCATGTCGCAATTGCCTATTTTATATATATTAATAAACGAAAATAAAGAAATGTGATGAATGATATCGATCCTACTTATTACGCTAGGAAATTAAAATAAAATATGACCAAAAGTAACTGATTCTTCAATTTTTGTATTAATATATAAAATTAATTATCATATATAAAATAGTAATTTATATGAATGAGCTTATGATTATATGAGCATTAAATGACTTTAATAATTGATATATAATTAATTTGACTCTTAAATCAAAATGGACTCTTCGACTGATCATATGGAAACATAACAAGGTATCTTATATTATATAAGATAAAATATAACAAGCACCATCTATTTTCAAGTTCTATTCTATGTCACACTTATAGGCATCATCATACATCATTTTATATATTAATACATCAGACATAAAAATCATAAAATCATGCAAGAAAGAACATATAAACTAAGAATGGAGGAATATCAAAGATAAAAATAAAAAGCTTTAGAATTATCACGTATAAAAAAAAGAAAGTAACAATAGAGATCATATATTTTTAATG
>Ga0169931_10005014_pt1 | contig 20362 bp, 25 predicted proteins | sample Kivu_15m_20L_FD_129675 | JGI IMG/M metagenome (GOLD analysis project Ga0169931, IMG submission 129675) | Freshwater microbial communities from Lake Kivu, Western Province, Rwanda to study Microbial Dark Matter (Phase II) - Kivu_15m_20L... | ecosystem: Environmental > Aquatic > Freshwater > Lake... | reverse complement strand
TGTTATAAATGATTCACCGATGGGTTTTGAGCCAGAGATTGTAACAGTGACTGAAGCGGCTTTTTCAGGTCAAAGAAAACAAAAGATATTGGAAACAAGCCAAGGTCGGATGGAAGATTTCGGAGTGCATAAGAATGCAGGAGAAACTGGCTCCCCTGTCTTCCGCAACCCCGACGGCACTCCAAAGACCAACATCACCGCTCGCGTCTTTGACATCTCCAGTCCATCCCCGCGTGCAGACACCCTCTTTGCTCAGTCCCAAGCTCGCATCTACGGCTCAGCTTCCCACAAGCTCGGCCAAATCCTTATCAACTCTAAAGCCTTCCAAGGCCTTCGAGCCTCTGACCGCTTGGCATTCGTCTTCTCCCACGAACAATCCCACATCTCTTTCTTTAAAGCCATCGAAGGTAAATACGGTCCCCAAGCTAAAATCCGTGCCGAGCGTACTCTTGCCTGGGTAAATGCCGCAGACCCACAAGCGAAGAAGAATGTGAAGGATGTGTTGAAGGAGCTGCATTTGGGGAAGGAACTGGCAGAGATGGATGGGGTTAGGGATGTGCTGGAGAATCCTGATCCGCTGGAGTGGTTGGCTAATGTGACTGGAATGTATGCAATGGGAGCGTTGAAGGCGAGTAAGCCTAAGATGGCTTTCGCTATGTTGCCGAAGCCGATTAGGGGCATGGTGGAGTGGATGGTAGGGACGTTCCAAGGGTTGTTGAAAGGTGCTCAACTGTGGTTGAAGCTGTCGGGGAAAGATTATAAGGGTGCGATGGAAGTGAAGAAGCTGTTTGACAGTATTCGAAGGAGCTATCGTGAGGCTGAGTGGGATGCGGTGCAAGCAGAGAAGTTCTTGGATATCGAGCCTGGGTCGATGTTGGAGAGAGGGAATGAGTTTGCTTTTGCCCAGGCGGGTGGCAGGGAGTGGGGAGAAGTTGGGTCACAGCCGTTTAAGGATAATCCTAAGAGGAAGATCGGTGAATGGTGGAATCAGACTATTCAGCCGCTGCACACGCTGGCGAATTTGCACAAGGGGTTTGTTGAGCCGGTTATGGCGGTGTTCAATTCTCACTCGGATACGGATAATGCGATTGGGGATGTGTTTAAGGTGGTAGTCGGGGAGTTGGATGCTGGGGATAAGCTGAGGATGACCAATAAGGCGTTTAAGCAAGTGACGGGGTCGGAGCATTTGAATAAGCTGTTTAATACGATTCAGGTGCGGTCTCAGGTTTTGAATAAGCGCATGATCAAGCTGAATGATGCGAACAATGCAGAGGTGATTGATTTTGACGCTTTGAGTCCGGAGCTGAGAGGAAGGCTTAAGCAGTTTACGCCGGAGGGTCAGCAGGCTGTTGTGACGATGATTGCTCAGGCTGAGAGGGCGAATATGTTGAGTCAGAAGAAGATACTCGAAGCTGAGTGGGAAGGGGCGGTCGCGGACTTTGCGAATCTGCTGGGAGCAAAGACTAGCTGGAATGAGGCGGATTATGGCAAGGCGGAGGCGATCTCTAAGGGAGTGCTGCAAGATTTGAAAGAAGCGAATGGGACGGTTGATTCGTTCTCGCAGGCAAGGGCTATGGACCGCGCGGTGAGCAAGCTCGCTGGGCTGGATGAAATTGACCGCGTGAAGGCTATGGAGCAAGCACAGGAAGTGTTTAGACGGTTTAATGATTTGAAGAATTACTATGATGGGCATCCAACGTGGATGAGCCTTAGAAGGTATGGAAATGTGAAGCAGAGGATTTCGAAGGTCGGACATGCTGACGATGTTATTGATGCACATTCGGAAGTGGAACTGGCGGAGAAGCTGAAGTTTTACTATGAACAGGGCTGGACGAAGAATGGGGAGCGAAAGAATGTGGAGCAGAAGCAACGGGGTCAGTATTATGTGAATAGTGACTTGTTGAACTTGATGACCGCGCGGGAGAAGTATGTCAAGGAACAGATTAATGGGAGTTCCTTGAGTCCGGAAGAAAAGGCTCGGTTGACCTCGATTAAGTCCGCTGCGGATATCATGATTAGTGAGATTAATTCACGGGAGTTGTATCGTCCAACCACGGGGAGGAAGCTCTCTGGTGACTTGTCGCGGTTTGACTGGTGGGAACAGTTCCAGCGGTATACACCTGCGGCTTTGGCCAGTGCACAGAAGAGGGCGCTGGGAGCTAAGGTGAATTATTGGATGCAGAATCCGGAGCTCAGACAGTTGAAGCTGGAGAGGGATCAGTTTATGGCTTTGTTTGAACAGAGCAAGAAGCCTGACCCTGAATGGGCGAGGAAGCTGAATAAGGTGAATGCTGTGTGGCACATTGGCTGGAACCTTCCGGGGCATATCGCGGAAGTGTTTCAACCGATGCTGTCGGGGATTCATGAACTGGTGGCTAAGGGGGAAAGTCTTCCTGGCGCGCTGGGGCAGTTTTATAAGGCGGAGAAGGAAGTTGCTAAAGTCTGGGGTTACCGGTTGAAGGACAAACTATTCAATCGAGAACAAGCTGTTCATATCTATGCCAAAGGCACGAATAAAGAAGAACGGTTTGAAGGCCTCCCCGCGATCTGGTTAAAAGCTCATGGTGAATCAGAGGAGCATTTGAACATCGCTCGGATGCTGCACTTGAAGAGGGATAGAATCCAGAAAGCACCGCTGAGTGAGCTGAGGAAATTTACTGGAGAGAATGCTGAGCGGTTGCAGGATGCAATTAGTGGGAACAAACAAAGGACGCTAGGAGAAATTCTTGCGAGCCCGTTCTCTATGTATGGCAACGCGGCGATGGATTTTTACTCGAAGTTTACACAGCACAATGGGATTGTCACAATGGTGACAGCTTATCGAAAGTTCCGGAAAGATGGCAAGACTCATGAGCAAGCTATCGACGCTGCGGAGTTGTTTGACCTGACAGTGAATAACTCTGGTGGACGCCTGGAAAGACCTGAGATGTTTGGTAAGCTTGGTGGAGCGGGACATTTGATTTATGCTCTAACGAGTTATGTCAGAGGGCGGTTTAGCCAGCTGGCGACTTACTATCGCCACGGATTTGAAGGAGAGAAATACAGCGAGCTGGGGCCAGTGGAAAGGAAGAATGCTCGCCGGGCGTTTCAGACTATGATCTTGGCTCAGGTCGGTGCCGCTGGGGTGCTGGGCCTACCGTTTGTTGGATCCTCGATTGCTCTGATGGAAGAACTCCTTGGAGAAGACATCAAAGGGAAGATGATCAACGCGTTGGATGAAGTTACCGGTGACCCAGTGTTGACCAGGATGTTCACCCACGGGATGATGTCAACGATGGCAGAGGGTATGGGCATCCCCGCGGACTTGCATTCACGATTCGCGCTGAGTTCCTTCCTTGGGACGAATTCATACGACGGTATGAGTGCGAAGGCTTTCATGGGGCCCTCGGTTGCTATGATGGACTCGATGTTCAATCTTGGAGGCCAAGTTGCAAAGGGTGAAAGTTTGGAAAAGTCCCTGACTGTGGCTGGTCCTGGTGGAGTTAGGCGTTTGGCAGAAGCCTTGAGCGAGGACTATCAACGGGACAACCCAGAGAGCTCACTGGCTATGTCGATGCTGGGTTTCCGGTCCAGCCAGCAGGTTAAGATGAAAGAATGGGAACAGATTACCCGCAAGCAGGAGTTGGAAACTAGAAGGAACCTTGAACAGAGCGCTATGGAAATCTCCAAGGCGATGGGCGAGAGCACAACTAAAGGACGGCAGAGACTTCTGATCGAAGCGGATAGATTGTTGCCGGAAGGCCTTGACCAGCAGCAAGCGATTAAACAACGCCAGCAGAATATCAAAGACCTAGTGCAGAAAGTCTCCCTCTTGGAAGCGAACAAAGTTGGCCCGCAGGATGTCAGGCGAGAAATCGGTGGCCGAGTGGCTCCGCTCGCTAGTCAAACCGCGCGGTCAATGGGAGTTCAAATGTCCGATCCGATGGAACTAGCCCGCGCATTGACGCAACAAAAAACGCGTTCCCGACTTGGGATGGCTACAAGCCAAAGACCAGTCAGGAACGCAATGTTGCAGGATATGCAGTGGGAAACTAACCAGTGGAACTTCTAGCTCTTCTTCTGAAATGCCATAAAGAACTCTGGGGTAGTGACTACCTGTAAAACTTGTCCGTTGTCGAACTTAACTTGCACCTGCTTGATTTGTTCGACAGCGGACATTTGGTCTATAAGGGAATCAATGTCTTTCTGGCTCGCATGATTGAGGAAGTTCGCATAGATTTTCTTTCTCGTGATATAGTGTGGAGGCTTCTCACAATGGAACCTGATGAAGTTCTGGATTCCTGACATTGTAGCTGCGTGCGGGTTGCGTCCAACACCCGCGAAGATCGTATCAATATGCCGCTGAGCGTCCGTGACCAGAGCAATCGCTAGTTGAACTTCTTCCTCGTCGAGGATGAGTTCGTTAGAAACCGCGAGCTTGGACAACATAGCGACTTTGATCACCTGAACGGATTTACTCTGTAAGAAGTTCTGCTGTGCCGCAGAGGTTGAGGTCTCCAGCTCGTGGAAATTCTGTCCATACCAGTCGTTGTATAACCTCCGCCCTGAGTCAGAAAATTCAAACTTTCCTGTGAGTGACTGAATCCTCCTTCCGTGGTCGATGAGTAACAACTCGGCTTCCTTTTGTTCATTCGTCACTACCGGTTCAGGCACCGGTTTTGAATTCCTATTAGCAAAAAGATACAACGTCCGTCGAGAGAAACCGCCTGATAGAGCGTTCTCGTTAATCAACGACTTTGTCAACTCCGGGGTCATACACCCTAAAAGTGTGACATATGGGTAAGGCAGATTAACCGACCCACGCGCGATGGTGGCTGCGTCGAAGGACGGTTGTGGGTTGTAGATTTCAGTGAGAAGCTGCACCCATGCGAGCGGGTCACCGCCTACCTGGACTAGGTTGACAAACTCGTCGGAATAGACGGAGAGCTTGGTGTATTTGCGGAGCTTGTCTTGCCATGCGAAGGACATTTGACAAGGGGACTTCTCCTCGGCCATGAACTTGATAAGGGCTTCCTTTGTGCAGGAAGCTGGGGCCATAGGAAGAGGGTGTTTGTTGGTGTGAATTTTATGGACTAGGCGTTTGGCTATGTCCTTGGCGGTGGATTTTTTGATACCAGGAGGGCCGACGAACATGATGTAGAGGTTCGGTTGAATGTTGCCAATGGTGCCCATGTCTTTCCAGATGTTAGGACCACAGCAGGAGGAGAGAACCGCGTAGGCTCCCCAGGAGTGGAAGATGTCCGGGGCTTCGTTGCCGGAGGAGTAGATGTGGTAGGCTTGGAGGAAGTTCATTCAAGAATAGCTTCGAGGGTAGGTTTCAGCGGGATGCCTTTGTCAGAGAGCATTTCAAATCGGACTTTGGCTAGGAGACCTTCGGGGTTATTCTGGGAGTAGAAGAGCTGCGCTTCGTGAGAGAGGCCGGAGCCCACTTGAAAGTCATAGCCTTCCTTTGTTTGGCACGTGAGTTGAAAGCCTTGATTGCCCTTTTCGCCAGTGGTGAGCGTGAAGCCTGTGATGAGGAACTCGTCGTCAATCCAGCCTTTGCGTTTGAGGAGGGACTTCCAGCGGTTTTCTTTATTGGTGCACTCTTCCGCGAATCCGTAAGGAGCAAGGGGAAGACGATACATGAGGCCTTCATAGCCTTCTGAGCGGTATGCTGCATAAAGCTCGTCGTCCAGTCCGGGAGTATCGACAAGAGTTGTGGGGACAACCTTGACAGTCTGGACCTGATGGATAACCAACTTGGCGCGGAGTTCTTCGAGGAGGGAAGCACGCTCGTGGAAACTGAGATGAAGACTGTCGGTGGAGATGATGTCGAAGACATGGTAGTGGATTTCATGCGTGGAGGAAGATTTAGCTAGGCGCTTGACCGCGATGGCAGAGTTGATTTGTTGAAGGGACTTACCGTGGCAGTAGAGTTCACCGTCTAGTAGCCAGCTAAACGGACAGGCGGTGAGGAGTGGGTCGATAAACTGAGCGACGACTTCGTGGTTCCAGACTTTACCTGGCTCATCGCGGAGTCCACGGGACTGCATAATTCCTTGGTGATAGAGTGCTCGGACTCCGTTGAGTTTAGGCTGGACATAAAACGGGAGGGTGAGTTTATGTCTGTGGTCTTGCCACTTGAAGGCACACATTGGTTTCATATAATGAAAATAATCTCTGGTGATGGGTAGCTGAAACTGACCCATTCGAGCGGGGTTTTGTTGGAGCGGAGTTCATCTGGGCGGGTGAAGAATTCGTGATGAAGCCCCCAGGATTCACACCAACGGCGGAGGTTGGCTGTTCCGCCGAATAGTGGTTGGATGAATCGAGTGTCGATTTCAACGTAGGTGTCGGTTTGAAGATCGCGGAGGATTTTGAACCGGAGCTTGAGGGATTCTTCGGGGGTTAGGAAGAGCATTGGAGTTGGTATTGGGAAAAGTCAGTAACGAATTTTACGACTCTTGATGTTTTGGTGGCTCCGCTGTGTTTTAGCCAGTCGTTGAATTTGCAGATTTCACGGGAGAGGCGGTTTACGTCAGGGTGCCCGTGGCGGGTAGGATGGGTGGTGATGCGAGCGGGGGTGCCGGGGAGGTATTCGATGTAGTGCATTAGATTTTTCCTATTCTTGAGTTTTCTTCTGTGTGATACCATGAGGGGCCGTAGCCGCCTTCAAAAGGGATGATGATTCGTTCGTTGCCGATGGAGAGGGTGTTGTTGAAATAGGAACGGATTTTGTCAACTGCCCATTCTGCGCGGTCGATTGGGAACTGGCCGCACAGCGCATCATGAACAGAGTGCAGAGGCTGGATAATAAGATTACCAGAACTTGTGCGATTCTCAGGGTCAAGCCAGAGCTTCTGCATGGCGAGGTTAGTAGCGTAGGTTGTGTTAGCTTGGGGTTCATGGGCATAGGCAGCTTTGTAGGTTTGATCGTTTCCAGGTCGTCCGAAGAATGTTCGAACGTGACCGGAGGCACAGGAAAGTGTGCGGTGACGGGTTAGTTGTTGTTGCACCCAGCGTTGCCATTCAAGAACACCAGGGTAACGTTTGAAGAAAACGAGCTGGACTTTTTTGCAGTCGGAAGGTGGAACCCAAAGGACGTTGAGTTCGGTGGACTTTTTGAAGGTTTGAAGGAGGATATTGTTCGCCATCGTGTTCGACCCCATGTCATAGGAGGAACCGTGTTGGACAGCTTTACAAACCGCGTAGAGCTGTTCTGAGATTTCAGTGACTTCGGTTAGACGCTTGATCTCCGCGCGGGGTAGGTCATTGATGTTTACGGTTACGCTAGGGAGTTGGCCCTGCATTTGCATATACATGAGGGCGATGATTTTGGCAGGTTTAATCCCCGCACGGTAGTCATCGAGCATGGTGGGGTCGCCGAGTTGGGCAGAGCGAGCGGCTACTGTCCAGCCATCGGCCCCGGAAAGGTCGCATTGGAAGAAGTAGTGGCCGGGGTCGGGCTGATAAAGATAACGGAGTTGCTTAGTAATAGTTTGAAGATTGGTTCCAGAACCTGTAACTGAGCCAGAACAAGAAAGACGTCCGGTCTCGGTTCCAACAAGGTTGTAAGAGCATCGGACTCTTCCGTCGTGATCTGTAGGAATCTCAAGTTGCTTACGAATTCCTTCAAGTTTTTTCCATCCGAGGGCGCAGGCCAGGAAGGGATGAGGGTTTGCTCCTTGTTTGATGATGACTTTAAGCATTGCGTCTGCATTGGCGGTGAGCTTAGTGGTTTTGCGTCCGGCTTCTTTGATGTATTGAGGTTCGAAGCCGAAGCGTTTGTAGAGAAGGTCACACATTTGCTTTGGAGAATTGAGATTGATCTCCATGTTGGCATGGTGGTTGCAGGCCATTTGGAGTTCGAGCATTTTTGCTTTGATCTCAGAGTGCTTTTCCTTAGCAGCGATGGTGTCGTAGTTAATCCCGCGTAGGGACATGTATTGAAGGGAGGGGATGAGGGACATGTTGAAGTCGTAGTGACTTCGCTGGTCCGGTGTCATCGCCGCCATGTGGTTGCGGTGGATTTCTAAGGTGACTGCTGCGTCTTTACAGCAGTAGGTGTAGTGGAGCTTTCGCTTTTCGGCTGGGTCGAGATCAGCACCAGAGGTGCGCTCAAATTTATAATAGGGTTCTTTTGTCCAGATTGACGCTTGCGTGCCAAGACCTTTTGGAAGCTCTGGATAGATTTCCCAGCCGGAGAGCATGGTGTCGTGGGCAATGTTTTTGGCGTTGATTCGCCAGAGCCAAGCTAGGACAGTGTAGTCATAGAGAGAGTTTTGTAGGACTTTCGGGATGGAAGGATTCGACATGAGTTTGTTAAACTCTTTCATGACGATACCCTTGGTGTTGTCGTCGAAGTCCTGGAGGTTAATGGTGAACGCGCTGGATGGGTCGGTGGAGATGCCGATGCAGGTTACACCGTCTAGGTTTCGGTGGGTAGTTTCATCAGGGTTGGGGACACCACCTTCAATGTCGACGGAGACTAGGGTGCCGGGAGGGATAGAGCTGAGTCGGGAGAGGACTTCACTTGCAGTGAGGGAGGGTTCAAGAATTCGCTTGGGCAAGAGGAGTTCTGAACTGTGGGACTCTTCACAGGCACGGTTAATGTCAAACTGAAAGAGTGGGGCTTCATCCCAGACTTTTTGAACATATCCTGGAGCGAATGTAGAGATGCACTTATGACGGTTATCAAATCCGGAGAAAAGTGTTCCTCGGTAAACGTTGACTTTATGATAAGTTCCAGCTGCCCACAGGGCTGTTCCTCCAAGTAAAAGGACACAGTTCGGTTGGAACTTGTTGAGATCGGACTTGAGCTGGTTGAGGGAGTTAGTGAAATCATAATCGGATTTGTTGATGTGTTCGATGTCCCCGCCTGGAGGAACTTGGTTGTAGATATACCCACGGAAGCAGTTGGACAACATTACATTGGCGTTCTGCAAAGCGAAGGAAAGGAGAGAGGAGGATGGACTGGAGAAGTGACGCTGTTGTGCCATCTCATGTGGTCCCGGAGCTTCACCGATAACCGCTAAGCGGTAGGGTGCAGGAGAGAAGGGGAAGGCGTTGGATAGATGAGTCATGGGTAGCGGCATTCAATGATAGATTCTTCGTCAATTACACCGTGGTCGGTGTAGTATATGAATCCCTGATCACCCGCCTGGCGTTCAGCTAAGTATAAGACGACAGCAATGACAAGTTTATCGTTCGCATAGAATCGCACCCAGCAGCCAATTTTATATTTATGATTTTTCATACGAATTGAACCGGCCCTCCCAGCATAGCTTTGTAAGTGGCTTTCACGCGGTCTTCCAGCTCAGGGAAACGTTGCGTGTCGATTTCACAAGCAAGGACTTTACACCCTTTCAAGATCGCCGCTCGGACAATCGAGCCGCCGCCAGCAAACGGGTCAAGAACTGTCATGCCGGGGAAGTGAATCGGGTCGAGGAGCATCTTGTCAATGAATTCAAGGGGCTTAGCAAAGGGGTTGTTCTGGAGACGCTTGTCCGGCATACCGTCCACGATCATGTGGCAGAAGTTCATAGGCTTGGCCAAACGTGGGGAACCCTTTTTCATAACCATCACGGGTTCGTATGACTTCGTTGGGTTAATATGCGGCGCGTTGTTTTTGCACGAATGCGGCTTGAGCCAGAGTAAGTTCCAATCCAGCACAGAGAATCCAACTTCCCGCCCCCACGTGGCGAGCTTTTCCTGATGCTGCTGTGCATAGAAGAAAAACAAATAAGTGTTGTCTTTCAGCACTCTAAATGCACCTTCGAGGAAAGGCTTCATTTGCTCTACGTTCTGGTCAACATCGTGTGTCGAACGCATTTGGTCAATCCCGTGCATGTCCTCCAACAAGTCCATGTCGATTCCATAAGGAATGTCTGTGATAATCACATCAACGGAGGAAGGCGCGAGGACATTCTTCATAAGCTCTACGCAGTCTATATTGAATAGTCGGTCAGAAATCTTCACCGTTCTCATCTCCTTGATTTGCTCTGGGGTCGCTTGAATGACCGAGGGCATTTGAGGGGATGGTACGGTGCCGAGCTGGATGGAGATGATGCCAGTGGGCTTGATGGATTTAGAGGGTTGGGGGACTTCAAATACGTCAGTGGAGAGCTTGGCCTTGGCGGCCATTGCGGCCTGTTCTTTACGGCCGAGGAGGATTTGCTTGGCTTGGTCAAAGGTCTTAGCTTCCCAGATTTCCTTGTCGTTACGGTTGAGTTCGCGGGCGACGATTAGGCAGTCAGCGATATAGGAGTGAGATTGGTTGACGAGTTCACCGGTGGCGCGGAGACCCCATTGTTGTTTCCGCTCAGCGGCCATTTTGGATTCACGATTGTGCACCGCAGAGATGCCAAGGGTTTTATCCTGCCAGCACATTTCCCGCCGACGGGTGTTCTCGTCGAGTTCGATCATGAGTTCCATTGCGCGTTCGAGCTTGACTCGGCGGACAACAGGGACTTCAGTTTGATGGAGAAGTTTGTAAGCTTCGAGACGGCATTCTCCAGCGATGAGTTCGTTGTTATCGTTGAGAAGGAGTGGGGTGATGGGGCCGACGAGGAGCAGGGAGTCTGCAATCTGTTGAGCGTTTTGGGAGATTTCTTTCTTGTCTCGACGGAGGCGCTCGGTGCGGAGGACTTTGATGTCGGAGATGGGGATGTAGGTAACGTCGGCGAGACGCTTGAGCTTGTGGATGATTGGTTCGGACATAGAAAATGTGCGGGATATTGTAGCCCTCCCGCGTGGGAGTTGGTTACTGGTTCAGTTCGAGACTGCGACGGATTGCTAGATCGATGCGCGCGAGGGATTTGCGAAGGTCTTGGTTATTGAGCTTCGCGTTGTGGAGGCACTGTTCGTGGTGTTCGATGCGGTTTTCGTTGTCGGCAAGTTCAGCGAGGAGTTCGTTACGATCATCGTAAATGGTGCGAGAAGCGTTGGCGGCTTCACGGATTTTACGGATCATGTTTTCAACTTCTTCTGAGGTGTAAGTTTTAGCTGGTTTCTTTTTAGGCATAGAAAAAGGCAGACTTTATCCGGTCTGCCAGCGGAGGTTAGGGATTAGCCAATCGGGGAGACGGACTTGACTTCAGAGCGTTCGCCGTATTCGTCAGAGTCGTCCTTGGGCTTGGCGGTTTTGATCGTGCCGATGACGTTGACGCCAGAAAGGCTGGCGACATAGTCGTGGTTGAACTCAGGGAGCTTGGCCTTGTTGTCCGGCGTGTCCTTGAGGTTAGCAACTGCGAGCATGAAGCGGCAGAGGCCAGCCTGGTAGTTACCAGCTTGTTCACCGTCGCCAAACTCCGTGCCAGGGATGGGGAGCATATAGCGTTGGATGATGGGGAAACCAGCGGAGATGTTCTGGCCTTTGGAGCCTTGGGTGTCTTCGATGGTTTTGAAGGTCACGGCAAGGAAGGAACCTTTGCCGGACTTGGACGAGATGACTTCAGCCTTCTCGATGACAAGTGGGTGCTTGCCTTCGACGAGGATTGGCATGGAGGTGTCAACGTCGTTGAGTTTGAGGGATAGAGGGAGCATAGTGTTTGTTGTGTTTTGTTGTTTGTGTTTTGTTGTTCGAGGACTTGTGTCCAGGAAATTGGTTAGAGCGTTACCGAGGGCGGAACGTCAAAGGGCGAAGGCAAGGGCTCGGTAAGTGCGGAAGCCCAAGGTTTACAGGAGGTGGCTGGGATGCCGTCGAGGACGAGGGAATCGAGGATATCAGCGGCAAGGGCGTCAGGGTCAGTGGTGGGTTCGATGTCCACGGCGACGAGAAAGGTGCGGGTCATTTGGAGAAGATAGCTTGGAGTTCAGAGACTTTATCAGCGGAGAAGGACGTGCCGAGTTGTGCAGCGGACTTGAGTCCAAGGCGAGCTGAGCGGGCGTCAGGAACTGTGATGATGGTGCGTTCTTGTTTGAATGTAGCTCCAACGCCAGAGGATTTAACAGAAAGAAGCCAGACTTCTTCAAAGTAACCAGAGATTTTGTATTTCAATCCGCCTGGAAGAGCGATGACGTTTTCGTCGATTTTGTTGAGTTCATCTTCTTTGACTTCCATATGGCATTCGATGACAATTCGTTTGTTAGAGGTTTTTAGCCAGAAGAGCCATTTAGTTAAGAGAGACGCATAAGCACCCCAGTCAGGTTGTGTCATTTGGGTATCGAGAGTCTTAGGGTCGGCGGCGGAGGAAATCTTTTTACCTTGGAGTTTTAAGGTTTGAATCAATGCCATTTGAGCGAAAGTGGTTAAGCCGGATATGACAATGGTTTCAACGCGGGGGTCGTTGCCAGCTTCGAGGAGAAGCTCGTGAGAGCGTTCATATTGATTTTCACGAGGGCAGGCAGAGCCATCAGCTTTGAAGAGCGGGGAGTCATAGAAAAAGTCTTGATTAAGCCGTTTGTTTTGGCGGAGAAAGCGGACTGGGCCGTTAAGATTTCCGTCACAATCGAGGATGAAGGGCTTAGGAAGTTGGAGAGAGACAGTGGTTTTACCAGAACCGGGCGGGCCAATCAGGAGGAAGGATTGTGGAAGGCGAGGTAGGAAGTCGGAGGAGGATTTCATAGGATAGCGAGGGAGAGCTGGCGGTTGAGATCAGAGAGAAGGGAGAGGGACTGAGAGGGGTCGGTGGAGAAAAGGGTATGAATCCGCTGGGTGGTTCGGAGAACGTCGCCGTAGATGGAATAGAGAAGTTGTTTATCTTGGGGGGAAAAGTTATGCGCCTCGGAGGTGGTTACTGCGTGGGAGGAGAGAAGGAGGATTGCTGTGTGGGAATAGTGATTTGGGGAAGTGGGGGAGACACGAGTGGCGTGAGCGATAACAGGGACAGAGAGTTCGATGGGAATCATAGGTCTTTGTCTGGAGGGGTTTCAAGTAGGCGTTGAGGCTCGACGGTTCCTGGCTCGTCGTCAATCCAGACGTCTATTTTGAGTCCGATGGACTCCGCGTAGTGGCGTTTGAACTGTCCGCTTGCGAAATAGATTTCTACTGAGTAGGGGATATTATGTTTATTTCGAAAGCTCATTAAGTCACGCGGATCGTTTATGGGTTCTCTTCGGGTTATGATATAGAGCTTGTGTAAATCATTTTCACAAGCACCTGCGAAAAAGGCCCAGAACCACGGGTCGAGTGTCCACGTTCCGTCAAAATCAATTGCAATGTTCATACGGGTTTCCAGGTGTTGTTGATGTAGTTATCAGATTGCAGCATTGACATACGAGCTTCAGGCGGGAGGGAGCAGACGTCAAAGTAAGGGCACTTACCGTATTTGGCAATGCACCACTGGGTTTTCCTGGGGAAGAACTTGTTAGTGACGTTGGCAAAGAGTTCTTCAACAAGAGCGAGAGCGTCCTGTTTGAACTCGTTGACGTGCCAGTCGGCGTAGTGGTATTGACGGCGGTGGGGCTCGAAAGGTTTGGACGTTGTGGGCCTGCCGGATTTAGTCAGGGCAGCGACAGGCTTGCGGCAAGCGAGGACATTAGCCATGAAGCCTTTAATAGGAAGGTCAGGGAAGGCAACCTGCATGGCAGCGAAGTAACCAGTCGGTTGCATGGCGATTTCAAAACCGTCAAAGAAGTCTTGGGAAAGGATAGACGTGGTTTTGTGGTCAACAACGTAGATGTCCCCGTTGACCTCCGCAAGCATGTCGATGATACCAGTCCATTCGATGTGGACAGAGAGATGAGTTTGACCTTGCTTAACAATTTCATGCTCCGTGTCGCAGCAATCGGTTAGAACTCCCCAACCCCAAGCGGCGAACATGCTTGTGGGTAACTCAACTTTACCCAGCGGGTAGGCAAAGGAGAACTCAACGAGGGGTTTGTCGTTGTGGACAACAGGGGTGAGGATTTCGTTTTGGTAATGGACGATGTAGGAGTAGAAGGACTGGATGGCGTAGTCGGAAGTTCGATAGTCAGGGAAGAGGGATGGAGGGGACTCGGCGAAGGTGGCTTCGATGGCGGAGTAGCAGCGAGAGAGAAGGTCTTCGCGGTTGGTGGAGAGGCCGATGAGGTGTTTGTTCCGATACCAGATTTCAAGTCCCGCATGGATGGCAGCGCCAAAGGTAAGGGCTGAGCGGGAACCGCCTTGACGGGAGTGGATTAGTTTGTATTCAGCAGAGCGGTTGCAGCCGAGGAGGGATTCGATAGAAGACCAATCAATTCGGAAGAGGAGGGAGCCGTCAGGCTGCCAGTGGAAGAGCTTGCGGATGGGAGCGTTGGACTGACGGGGCGAAGGGGAAGATGCGGGGATGTGGATGGATAATGGTTGCATGGCAAGGGGAGAGAACCTGGGTGTTAGGGTGGGAGAGGATAACTCGGTGGTAGGAGAAAGGGCCGGAGATGGTGATGATTAGGGAGTTGTAAGAGGTAGGGGTGATGTGAGCGGTGCAGAGGAAGAGTTCAAAGAGGAAGCGCATGGGAGTTGAAGGGCACGTTTGAGTTTAAGACGGTGTTTCTTGGACATACGGATACGGGGGAGAACGGTGCCGTCGGGGAGACAACGGCGGATGGTGAAGTGGGAGAAGAGGTGTTCACCAAGGTGGTTGTGGATGGCTCTTTTGAACTCGTGAAGGTAGTGCTGACCATCACGGGTTTGAGAGCGGAAGCTAGATAAGGTGGGAGAGTTCATCTGTGTTGAGTTTGGGTTTCTTGCCTGAGAGGGTTTTTGCTGCTGTGGTTTTGGCTTTCTTACGTTCGGAAGGAGCGACTCGTTGCGCGCGGGTGGTGAGAATGAAGGCTTCGAGTTCTTTGTCGTTCATCTCAGAGACGTCTTTGGAAAGGATTTCGTGGAATGGGACGTCAGTGAAGAGGTGCTGGAGGTTTTTAGTTGTGTCCATTGAAGGGGAAGGTGAGGTTAGGGATCATTTGGTTGAACAGCGTGTTGTTGGTTTGTTCGATTTCGGGAGTCATAGCAAGAGGGAGGGAGCTTTTGATGGACTGGACGAAATGATAGAACAGGGTGCCGAGGACCGCATCGACAGAGCCGTGAGTGGCGAAGCGAAATTTGAATTCGTTATAGTCTTGCTGGGAGACGTCGAAGCAGACTTCTCGCAGGGACTGCGGGGTTAACTTGTAAGGGGACTGGGGTTTATCGTTCATAGGATTGAGAAAGAACCGTCGGGGTTAGGGACTAGTTCGATGTTGGGATAGTTAAGTGCAAGGTCAGGGGGCGGGGTGAAGTTTGTGATTGTGATAGGGAATGGTAGGAGGTCGAAGTTTTTGAGATGGAGGATAGAGGAAAGGGTGACTAGGTTGGAGCAGTCGATGGGAGAAATGGCGGGAGGAGCGTTCTCGTTGTAGAGAGTGACCGCGGAGTTGGAGCGCTTGGCTCTGCGGGGTCCGACATAAACCGTGCCGTCGGGGTCGGAGGCGAAGACAAAAGAACGGTAGAGAAGGGAGGCGGTGTTGTGGTCGAGGACGGTTGAGAGGTGAGGGTTCTCGACGAAGAGCTTGAGAGCTGCTTGGAGGTTTTGGCGGATGGTTCCTGGGGATTTGCCAGAGACGAATAGCTTGGAGGGTTCTGGATAGCGGGAAAGGATTTGTTGTAGGGCAGATTCCCACTGGGAGAGGAAGGAGGAGGGGGACATGGGGAGGGAGGGGAGGGGAGGGTGACTCAGGCCGGAATTTAGAGTCGAAATTGGTGCCGTGTCCGCTCAGGACTGGTGCTCACGGAATGACTGCTCATCATACAGATACACGGCGTTTTGTTGAGCCACCACATTGTCAGCAAGTTGCTCAGTCTCTGGACTATTCTTTTTGCCGTGCGTCACCACCGATGAGACGTTTTTGGGATAATCGCTCTACATCTTACTCCCCCTTGCCCGTCGTTACAGTGACGGAGCCGAGGCTGCTTGGTTAAGTTGTTTTTAGCGTCTGTCTAGTCCAAGAACCATATACATTGACGGAGAGTTCCAATACTTCCTACTCACAAATAGCAGCGTTTACAGTTCTGCACTCTGGCAGTCCCTTTATCCAGTGGGAACAGCAAATCTCTGGTGAGAAGCAAGCTGCACGGATTATTAAGTCCGCCGCTTTACCCTCAAATCAACACACGGGTCAAACTTGTGTGCTGATTTGAAGGTGAGCGGTTTAACGTCATGCTCAGGACGGCTCGATTGGTTACGAACTCAGCGCAAGGCTGAATAGGTTGTTACAGCAAGCCAGCTGGGAGTTCCAGAGCACGACGCTTCTCGTCGATTTCCAAAGCGCGGGCGAGGCCGTCTTCCGTGAAGCCACCGATGTTGTCGAAGTTGTAGCCGGGGTTGTTCGCGGACCACTTGGCGGCAAACGAGTCGGCGGTGACAGGCTGACCGTCGGAACCGGTAGAACCAGCTTCGACCATAGCGAGGATGCGCTTGGCGAGGGAGAAGAAGCGAGCGTCGGGTTCGGTTTCTTCTTCTTCCTTGCTGACTTCGAAGGCAATCGAGTCGGCGATCTTCTGGGCGAGGACGAGGTAGTCGGTTTCGAGGATAGCAGCGGGGGTGCTGTCGTTACCTTGAAGGACGAGCTTGATGTAATCGCCTTCGGTGATCAGGATGTCGACAACGTCGCCCTTGCGGTTTTTCTTTTGCTTGCCAGTGGAGGGGACAGCAACGCCAGTGGCTTCGACAAGAGCTTCCACCATAGCTTTGCGGAACTTGTTGTTCCAGCCTTGGTAGAGGGAGTGCTTGATCGCCGCATGGCGGACGTCGCGGGGATTCGAGAAGGCGATGAGGTCTTCAAGAGTAGCCGGGACTTGGAGTGTAACAGTTGCACCGAGGGTGCGATTAGAATAAGGAACGAGGTTCATTATGTTGGTTTTGTGTTTTGGTTTGTGTTTTGGTTTTGCCAGCGCGGTGGCTGGAAAGTTTGCCTTTTGGCAAGGTGGAAAGATACATGATAGGGGAAAAAGATCAAGGGGAAAGATGGGAAAAGTGATTATCAATTTTGAGAAAATTCGTGGTGGCGCTTTGATTCATGGTGGGTTATTCGGGCTGACGGAGGACAGGAGGGTTGTTGGGTTGGTCATGGGTTATTTCCAGAGGTCGAGGGTGCGGAGAAAGGCTTCGGCGCGTTGGGAAGCGGTGGCGTGAGCCATTTCAAAGTGAAAATACCCAATATCTCCTGTCCACTCTTTTCCTGCTACCACAGTGAATAGATGTTGCCAATACGCGACGTAGCTAAACTGGTCTTCACGCAGCACCTTCTCCGCTTCGTGCATTGCGTTGAGGTCGTTGAGGTAGTTGGGGATTAGTTTGAATCGCAGGGCTTCTTTTGCTCCTTTGACATTGTATCTTTCTTTGTCACGCCCGAGTCCGCAAACGTAAGTTTGGTGTTTTCCTTGTGGGTCGCGCACGTTAAACCTACCGAAACTCCACCCACACGCTTCCGCGATGGCGATTCGTTGTTGTTCTGGTGTCATTTGATTTCTTCTTTAGTGGTTTTAAAGTAGGCGAGGGCGCGGGTGGGCCAAGGGGCTGTGGTCATTTCCCAGCCGAAATCTCCGACAAGAGACACAAGGATGCGCAGATACTCGCTGCGGCAAGGTGTTCCCAATCCCGGTGCGACGGCCTCCAGTTTCTTCTCGCACTCCCGCATGATCCAGTCCCATTCACGGGGAGTGACGGGGGCAGGATCGCCTTCGTGATCTTTCGTTCCATCTTTCCACCAAAAAGTCGGTTCAGGAAACTGGCAAAGTTGATTGCCAGTAATTACATCGATCAATTCCGGTAGTTCTTTTGCGAGTGCAAGTTGCAGTTGTTGTTCTGGTGTCATAGTGGTATTATTCTTCAACGGTTACTTCATACAGGGTTTCCATCGCGCGGGTGATCGCGACGTAGATTAGGTTTTGTTCTTGCTCTTCCATCCAGGGTTGGGTGGCGAACTGAGAAGGCATGAAGGCGTTGCGACCAAGGAGGTAGACAGTGGGCCATTCGAGACCTTTGGATTTGTGGACGGAGGAGAGAGTTAGGCGGGGTGGCTTGGCTGGGTCATAGTCAGAAAAGACGAGTTCGATTTGTTGATAGAGCTGAGCGGGAGTGTGGATGAATGGAAGGGTGAGGATGGAAGTGATGGCGGCGATTTTATCAGAGAGCAGGTCGAGTTTGTAAGGGGAGAGCTTTTGGGATTGGAGGGCGAGGTGAGTTTGGAGTGCGGTGAGGAGGTCAGATTTGGTGGAGGCGGAGGTGGAGTGTTTTTTACAAAGTCGGATGAGTTCTTGCCCGATGTCGCGGCCTTCAATGCGGCAGGGGATTTGCTTGGAGAGGAGAGTGAATGCGAGGGAGACCAGCGGGGCGTTCCTACGGCAGAGGATAGCAGAACGCTGGAAGGAGAAGTCCTTTCCGTTGTCGAATAGCAGATTGTGGAAGTTGTATTCTGGCATTTTGAGGTTAACCGCGCCCTCGATAGCTCCCACGCGGGGTTGGATATGGCGAACGAGGGATTGAGCATGGCGGATGACGGACTTGGAACAGCGGAAGCAAGTGGAGAGCGGGAGTTCCTCGGCGGAGAATTCTTTCTTGAGAATGTCAAGGGCGTCGTTATCCGCTCCGGTGAAGCCGTAGATAGCTTGGTGGCGATCACCGACAGCGATGAGGCGGGAGAGTTTTCTTTGTCCGATTGGTTTATCAGAATTGCGTAACTCTTGCTCGTTGAAGTTTCCCATCCTCTTCGCGACCTCCCGCCGAGTGGCATTCGTGTCCTGCGCCTCGTCGATGAAGATAAAATCGAATTGAGGGAATGGAAGGTTGTGTTTCAACGGCATCCAGATCATGTCCGAGAAGTCGATCTTATCGGTATTCTGGGTTGACAATCGGAAGAGGTCAGTGCAGAGGTTGATGAAGGAGCCGAGGGGGAGCTTGTCTTCATCCCAGGAGATGTCGTGGTAGTCGATTAGCTTGCGCCACTCGGCGGTGTTGTTGGGGAAGAATAGGTCCATGCCGGTGTCTTTGGCGATGGAGACCGCTTGGGTGATTGGAGGGGAGAATTTATAGTTGAGTTTGAATTGTTTGAGGAGAGGGTCGAGGAGGTCGGTGAGCTTGTAGGAGTTGGGTTTGCGGGAGCCGAAGTGGGATTTGAAGGCGGAGAAGGCGAAACCGTGGACGGTGTTGACTTCAGTGTTGCGGATGTTACGGGAACGGACGCGTTCTTTGAGCTCGTCTCGGACTTTGGCGTTGAACGACATGAGAGCACAGCGCGCGGTGGGGAAGTGGTGGTTGATGGCGATGAGCATTTCGATGATGGTGAAGGTCTTGCCGGAACCAGCGACAGCTTCAAGGATGAGGTTGCCGCGGGAGGTGGTGACCCAAGAGACCGCGGCCTGTTGTTCTGGAGTGAGGGAGGGGGAAGGGATGGGAAGCGGAGGAAGGGCGGGAGTGAGGGAGGGGGAAAAGGAGATGTTCATGGGCTAGTCGGATGAATCGGTTTCGAGGAATTGTTTAGCTTCGTGGCAGGCTTCGAGGGTGTAGCCGGGGGATTGGAAGAGGATTTCCCATTTATGGGAGTGGTAGTGTGCCCAGAAAGCGAGTTCGTTGGTGTGCTGGTTGGACCAGCCGAGGGAGGTGTAGTTGGCGTCTAGGAGTTGTTGGGTGTTAGTTAGTTTCATCGAATTGAACTTGCTGGTTGCTGATGGGAAGCAGTTCGAGCTTGACCGCGAGCTTGTGGACTAGGAGGGACTGCCCGGTGGAGCTGACTTGGTAGAAAGAGCAGATTCCGGAAAGGAGGTTGATGATCGCGTGGTGGTATTTTACCCCGCGGTGAGTGACTGCGGGGAAGGTGATGTTGAGGTCGTCGATGTGGATACGTTCGTCGCGGCGAGCGGCTTCGGTGTGGGAAGCGACGGAAAAGATTTGTGATGGGATGGAGGAGGGGTTCATGGTGGGTTTGGCTTAGAGGGTTTTGTTTTGTGCTGTGTCAGCAGGGACGTTCGCCGAAGCAGCCAGACGGCCTTCGACCTCCTCGGCGATCTTGAAGCAAAGCCGAGTCGCTATCTCAGATGCTTTCTCCGCATTGAAGACCTTATTGCCCGTCTCTGTCTTCCATGTTGTTGAGGCTTCTACGATTGCCTCGAAAACGGCGTGATACATTTCGGATGAGATGCGGAAGCATAGCGGGCGTTCCCGTGGTGGTAAGGCCATCATTTTGATGATGTAGTTTGGCATTTGATTTTTTAATTATGTGTTGTTGTTAGTGAGGTGGGGTTTTGTGTTGCCCGCCCGGTATTCATGCATCTTTTGGAGTGACGAGTATTCCAACGTCGGGCCAGTTTTTTCTTGGCCTCCACCTCGTCGTTGATTGTGCCTTTTCCCTTCTCCCAATGAGACCCCTTTTCGATCATTGATATTCCGCACTGGCAGCAAATTAACCAATTAGGGTCAGCGAACTCTGCATAGGCTCCCTGGTA
>Ga0169931_10005013_pt1 | contig 20365 bp, 8 predicted proteins | sample Kivu_15m_20L_FD_129675 | JGI IMG/M metagenome (GOLD analysis project Ga0169931, IMG submission 129675) | Freshwater microbial communities from Lake Kivu, Western Province, Rwanda to study Microbial Dark Matter (Phase II) - Kivu_15m_20L... | ecosystem: Environmental > Aquatic > Freshwater > Lake ... | reverse complement strand
CAAAAAAGATTCTATGATGACAGGAAACAGTATGATGAGCAAGTTATAGACACAGCATTCTTCAGTAGTTAAGTCGATGATGAAGCCTTGGGGTAGTTCTATACTCAAAAACTGGGGGAAATCACCACTCAAGCCTTGGGAAAAGTAAAAAAATAAATTTAATTTAAATCAATGACACGATTTATGTAATTTTACTCATTTACTATTCAATTTATTCAATTTTTTATCCAAAATTACCAGATTTATCTCTAATTTAGGTTTTTTAAAGCAAAAATATATAGCATATCAAATACGTTGCCAGTAAACTTTAGTATCTAACAAATTTATAGACTTTTATAGGATTTTCTACACCAACTTATTCATAGCTAAGAATAAATCGGCTCGACGAATCATTTTTTTTATTGCGATTATCCATTAAAACAGAAAAATTCTGCTGCTTTTGGAATTCGCTATTGCATCTCTTATAATTTAAATATTATGTAAAAATTTCAAGATTTGCTGACCTAAGCTGCTCAGCTCAAGTAAGCTCAACTAAAAAAATAAAGGAAAAATTTTGAATCGCTGCCTGACTATCTTAAAGCAGGATTGAACTATTCCAAGCGTTATGCAATTCTAAGAACTCAGAACTATTTGCTTCAGATGAATATTAGCTAAAAATTGAAAAAACAAGGTAACAATTTCTTCAAAAAAATACAGTTTCAATAGGCTTTAGATCGATACGAATAAGCTTTAAGCATTTTTCGATTTATAAAAGCAAGGACTCAAGAAAATCTTAAGGATTAAGATCTGTAATTTGAACATTTTATTCTTAATGAAAACCAAAAATAGTATGAATAATAGTTTAACACTCATTTGACTGCTTTGTACCTGAATATATGCACTTGTCTGACTCGTCTGAATAAAAAAGAAGATGCGATTCACAGTGCAGATTAGGCATTAAAAATAAATTAAAATCCAAAAGCGTATTATAAGAAAGCTCAGGCATATTTACAGTACATAAATAGGGATATTCCTGATATCAAATTAGGATTTTTCTTTTTGAACAAATGTTATGAAATGTCCAAGGATCAGTCTGTTCTGCAATAGATGCATAGAATTAAAAAAGAAATCGATTAGGAAAGAAACAAGTAACAAAAATGGTTTAAATTTATGTTTGATAAAAATAGCAAAACTTAGGAAGTACTATAGGTATCTGCTTCAGAGAAAAAGTCCTAAAAGTAAGTATAACAAGCTTAGCAAAAAGCTTTGTAAATTAAAGATTAGAAATTGTAAGATTTTTAAAAGCAAATGAAAGGAGCATAAATAAAAGAAGACGAAAAATTAGAGAAAACAAAAGAAAAGTTGTCAAAATATGTAAACAAAGATATGAAATAAGATGAGTGGCTTGAGATGTATCAGGCAGAATTTATAATGAAATATGGTAGTAAAATTTATTCTATTTTGCAAGTCTATGGACTTAAGTAACTATTCGGATAGTATAAAGTAATGTTAGCTCAGTGCTTAGAGGCTGCTAAAAATTAGTCTTAAGGCATAAAAAGAAGGTAGTGTTTCAACAAGTATATAGAATGGCTAAAACAGCATCGTGTTTCTCAAGTAGAAAAATATGTAGAGAGGTACGGTTTGCAAACTAAATGGGTCATGTAGCAAAGAAAAAAAATGATTTTAGGCAGCTAACCATAGAAAATTTAAACAAAAAATATCACTAAATAGAAAGAAGCAGATCAAAAAATTTAGAAATCTACTTTTAAGGTAGAACATTCAACAAATAAATAATCATAATCTTCTATTCAAGCTTAAAGAACTTAGAAAAATTAAGCAAATTTATAAAATTAAGCCTCTAATAGGCCTTAATCTTTAATATCTGATAATTCGAATCGATTAAAAAATTGGTCGTTTATCATAGCGTTAGTGCTCATCGTGATTTTGAAATATGTGTTCTGAATAAAATATTTACATAAATTACTTCCTGTATTGATTTAAAGCAAAATATAAGCCTTTTAAATTAATATTTGAATGAAGTCACTAATAGTGATTGGAGCTTCTGGGGTCGGTAAGGGGACCATAATATAGTCTCTTATCAAAAAGCATCCACAATTCTAGTTAGTTATCAGCTACACGACTAGAAACATGCGTAAAAACTAAATAGATGGCAAACATTATTACTTCGTAGATCAGTCAACTTTTAAACAAAAACAATAGCAGTCATTAATGCTGTAATCCAAAAATGTGTTTGGAAACTGGTATGGAACAAGCAAGCAGCATTACATATAACTATTGTCAAAAAATAAAATTCCTTTGTTAGATATCGATATTTAGGGAATGCTAGATATTCGAAAAAGTATTGAAAAATAAATGTCCTATAACAATAAACTTTGTATGCCTTAAGTACTTTGTGTAATGCCACCATCTATCAGTATGCTTCGATAGAGATTGCAAAATAGAGGCACTTAAAGTAAATAAATTGTCGATAGAAGAATGCGTTAGAATGATGCTCAAATCAATAAAATGTTGTCTTTAAAGTTTTAAGGACTTCATTTCGTAACTAATTATCAATATCAGCTCACAGTTTATGGCATATAACTACTACTAGCGAATCGTATGGATTCTTTTAGAAAACATTATTGGAACAATTCATAACCATATCTAACAAATGCACATCAGCAAATCAAAGTCTTTTGATTCTATTTCGAAAACAAAACTCATGATATCTTTATTAATTTTTGATTGCCATAATTTATTTATTAAAATGAACAGCTACGGTGAAGGCTATTTTAATGTAATGTCAACGGTAAGTCACGATTTTCTGGGGCAGTACAACTTAAATTTACTATCAACATTCGAGAAAAAGATTCAGTGCTATCAGCGCTTTCAAAAAGACCCACATCAATACTATGATTGCTTTGTTGAAGTCGAAGGCAAACGAGAGGAGGACGCTAAGCAACTAACTAGCGCTTACTCGATGGTCGAAGAATAGTATAAGCTATGCTCTGAAGGATGTAAAGTACGACTTGATGACGTTAATTGTCAGCAGAAATGTTCTGGAGATTTTAGTAATAAAGTGAGAAATTTATATAAGCAGTTTTATTAGAGTAGAGTTGGAGGAAGAAAATAATTTAAAAGTGTGAAAGCCAAATGAATATAAATACTAATGATATGATAACACAAAAGATTAAAATATGAAAATCTAGCTATCATTAAGAATGAATCTATTGCTATTATTAGTAAAAATTTCAAGCTAAAATCTTTAAGTATGATTATGAATTTTGTATTTTTTGATGCTGATTTATAGATTAATTAAATATTCTATAATTAGAAAATGAGCACAGTAGAAAATCTTCAGAAAAAGTATGAGTAAGATGCAGACATGATGTCCACAAAATCCAGGTTTAGTTATTTCAGCATTTTACCCAATCACACTGCTGCCAGGACACATTTAAATCAAGCTCATCGTAATTCATCACTAAAATAGATTAAAAAGCATAAGACGGAAAGCCAGTCACATAGCCTAGAAATATCTTTTCAGGACCCACTTCGACAGGAAATCTCAAAAAAAACTATTTTTCTTACTTACCCTCACCTTTTCATGGCTCAGCCTACCAAGATCCTGGAAAACACTAAAGGCAGCTTTTGCTTAAATAAAACAAAAAGTACTAAGGAAAATAGATATTCAAGCCAGCTCGTCTTGATAAAACCTTAGCAAAGGCATCCTACGAATATTTGAGTCAAAATGATTCTAAAAAAGAGCGCAAAAATTATCGTGATGCCGATGGTAGGGTTATCACAAAAAGTCCCAATATGCTGATCAGTCCTCAATCTAAAATCAGCTACTAAAAGGAAAAGAAATTTGTTTATAAGTAATGTCCGCCTGCTGAGAAAAAAGCTGTGACTAAATCAAGTTAAGAATAAACATAAGCCGAAGCTTTCAAAACAGGAATGCCTAAAAAAGATGTATTCTATTCAGATTTACGAACTTTTTATGATACAGATATCAAAAAAGTTTAAGCTAAAAGAGTCATTCATAGAGTAGTGAGTCACGAGGGTCCTTTCAGACCAAGTTGTGCGGCTAGAGGTCGACCTTTTACGCCTATAAGATACAAAGAATAAGGAGAGGAGAAGACTAAAAAAGTGTAAAAATAAACTGTATCTAAATAAGCTTTTAAGTAACTTTGTTAATAGATAGACTAACTAAAATGGAATACAACTCGAAGCCGTGTCCTTCGATCGCTTATTCAAAAATCAATCTCAGGTGCTGCCGTTGATAATCTTAAATATTTTATGATTAAAATCATCAGATTATTTAACATCAATCAAATCAAACTAAGCCAATAGTTAAGCACACATGTGTTTTTTTATTTGACTCCAAGCAGAAATCTGCTGTTGTTTTTTTAAAGAAGGTTGATAGTGCCTTAACCGATCAGAGTTTCTGCAGTGAAAATACTTCCCTTCAACATAACTCTAACATCTACTATTACTCGATCGCGATAGATTGGTATTTTGATAGATTCTTGCCAATCGTAGCTTTTAAAAGTTGTTTATTTCAACGTATCTCCGTATTTTAAGACAACTTTCGCCATTTACTTGTAATTAGGATTGTCAAGATCGATCAGTGAGTCAATTTTGAGATTAATATGAGAATGCGAATTAAACTACTACAGCTTAAATTATGAAGAAACACCCGAATTTCCAGATTTTGAAGATTTTATTTCCATCATATCTTTGTCACCAAGCTATTGCAGTTATTTGATTGCTTTCTAGAACTCCATAGATAGAGGATCTGACCAATCAAGATCGGCCTAATCGTTCATTTAAGGCAATTTTCCTCCTTCTTGCTTTATTTAATTTTATAAGTTATTGATTCTTTGATCGATATCTGCTGAATTTTCATCTTAAAAAATTTATTTAAAATTCTTGTCCATTCGTTCTTACTCTTCTCCTTTTTGAAACTAAACCTATTGTTTAATGAGAAGAGTGCGAGTTGATTAATATTTATCGCTAGGAGGCTGCTACTATAAAAGTATTTCATCTTAGGAAGCGACTTTTTGTGATGCTGGCTGCTATCTCGGCTTTATTTTTAAAAATTAGTTTTATTAGTCTTCAGGTTAGACTGCTTTTTCTTTTAAATCAAAAATTTTGAAGAATTAAGTGATTCCTTCTTTAATTTTGGATTCATAATTTGTAGATTTGTTGTTTTCGCGGTCTGCTAATTGCTAAATAGATTTAGCGTTAGATTCTGTCAGAAGATTCAGTTTAGCTATATCTTGTTATAACTGTTCTATTTTTCCTTTTTTTCTTGAAAAAAGAGCTCTTTGTTAGTATATTTCTCTAATTGAAGAATCATGCTCTATAGCTGAAGAGTAATCTTAAAAAGATGCCTATTAATTACTTTTTTCATTTAATTTTGCCCTAAATAAGTATGCCTTAGCATTCTTGGGACAATGAGAAATAGCTTTTTCTATCAATTTTCTATCTTAAAATTGAATTCCTTTCAAAAGATAAAGGCATGATAAACTTTTTTACAGATCATACCAAGCTGACTCTTGTTCTTTAGGCAAATTACAAAGAAAACGATTGTAGTAAGCGATATAACAATACGGATCCATACTTATAGCTTTTGTGTTATAGTTTATGGCTTACTTCACATGCCCTCTTTGAAGTTCAAGTGCCGCCAAATTTGTATATATGCTATAAGTAGGTGATCCCTTGTCTATTTAAGCCTGAAGAATGTTTAAAGCAGCACTAGTATGCCCATTTTTAGCTTCGTTTGCTGCTTTTTTCAACACACTAGTCATATTTTAATTAACTTGTTAAGGTACAAATCATTGTATATTTATAGACATTACAGAATCATTTGATTTTTTTGACCACACAGCACCAGTTATCTTTGTCATAGTAGCTATTAATCCTCTAAAATTAATCATGATGCGAAATAAGTTCTTCTAGTTCTCCTTGTTTAAAAACATGATAGAAACGTTTGTATATGACTGAATGTTTCTCATAGTCTATTTCACAGCCTTCATGGTCGATATTCTAAAGATCACTTTAGTATTTAAAGTGCAAGTGCCAAGGCACAAAATTATCTTGTTATGTGAATTTTCTTTTGCTTACGCTTTCTTCACCTTGAAAATGTTGCTCAAAAGCCCAAACATAGATCAACCCTATGCCTCCAACTTTAAGTATTCGACTAAACTATTGTATAGCTTTGTGTCTTAGTTGTTGATTGGAAAAATGATGTATGACTGCGATCGATATAAAAGCATCGCATGACTCTGATTTCACAGGTAAAAAGAGACTATCGGCTGAGAACAGCTGATACTATGGATTTTTTTATTGTGCAGTTTTGAGAAGGCCAACTGACCGATCAGTACCTAACATGAACAAGTTAGGATTGACTCCTAGATACTTGCCGTTACCACAACCAATATCTAATACTATTGATCCTGGCTCTAGTTGATTCAAAAAAGCCTATATTTTAGGCCAAGGTTTGTACCTAGTATGTGAAAAATGAGGAGCAATTTTGTCATAGACCTCATAAACATGCTTTTTCTCCATCATGGTCGGCAGGCCAGACTCATTGGAATATTGCTATTATAGCTAATTGAGATTGGGCTCATTATCTTTTTACATGATTTCTTTTATTATTTATGAATTATAATGATCTCAGGAATCAAAGCTCTTCGGCAAAATTATCCCCATCCTCGTTGATCTAAACTTCAGGTTCCTGTGCACTTTGTTAGCCCTCTACTTCTCCGAAAGTCAGCTCCTTTGAGTATTTACCGAAACGTCTGCCTCCCTTTCTGTTCAAAATGTCATTAAGCCATTCTTCAAAGTTTTCTTCAGTGAAAGATGATTTCATCACTGAGAAGACTTGTCTCTGTGCGTTGATGAGGAGAACTGCGGGGAATCCAGAGAAAAGACTGAACTGGTCTTGAAGTTCCTGATGGTCGCCGGCCTGGGCCCACATAAAGCTGACGGGTTTATCTCTGAAGTTGTTGACAGTCTGAATGACTAAAAAATTACGCCCTTGATGACCTAAAGATAAACTTTTCTTTCTTCTTATGATGAGTCGAGAATGTTGGGAAGGAAGGTAATGATACATAGAGGAATATTGAGATCGACGCAGTTTTGTTTCCACTTGGCCTCTCCGGTCAATCTTTCGACCAAAAATCCTTTGTTTTGACCGATTTTTTCAATAGCCCATTCGTAAAGACTATCAGTGGTTCTGGCTCCTTCGTGAGTGTAGAAAATCTTTTGGTCTTTAGGGCCAGCTGGAATCATCACTACTTGAGGATAACCTTTAAGCCCATAGACTGAGTCAAACTTTCTGTGAATCGAAGCATCAATCTTGGCGACTTTGGCGATTCCCTTCATTTTAGTTGCCAACTTTGCCCATTCGGGTCTTAGTGTTTTGCAGTGACCGCACCAAGGAGCATAGAGTTCCAACAGCCATGTTTCTTCGGACTCATAAATTGTGGGCTAAAGAGTATCAGCGTCAAGAACAACGACATCTTCTTCAGAAGGTCCACGATAGTTGTCTTCCTATGCAGACAGCGCTGCCAAGACTAGTAGTGATACTAGTAGTAGTTGTTTCATATCTTAATTTTATATACGTGTAAAAATAAATGTTCTCGAATAATTAAGCTAAAACCCGGATATCTTAAAAATATACTTAAATCATCCAATAAATATATATAAACAATATTTAAAATATAAGGTCAGAAAAGTATTAAAATTTCAATCTTAACGAAATGAATAACTGGATATATCATTTAGACATTAAATGTTCTACTTTTTATAGGATTTTCAATAGTTATCTACGTATGATACTCATTTCTTCGATAGGCACTTTTTCAATTTCAATGCCACGTATAACCGAAGACCATGAATCACTGAGATCTGGTTCTCGATTATCAGTTGTTTCCTCCATTTAAGTCATCTAAAGATCTCTATTCTGTAAGTCCAGCCATCTAATGCACTATTTGATCTACATCTATATTGCTCTGTTTTTGACATTTTTGAGATCACCGTATTTCTATCGGTATCTTTAGATAGTTTAATTGCAGTTTGAAACCTCTTCCTTTAGTTATTAATTTTAAAGTCCAGCGTTGTAGAGTTTTCCATCAATTTCTTGTAACTGAATTTCCAGCTGTTCTGTTTGTTTTTTAAGCGCTTCTATGGCACTTTCCTTATGATAGAGGTTCATCTCAACTTGATCATTCTTTTATCGCAAATAGCTATTCTATTCGTTGACATGTTTATTTGCTTCTTTCAAATTAGTTATAGTCTTTTCCATGCCTTACAACTGCTTTTATAAAGAAAATATCTTTTTGTCTTTTTCCATCGTCAGTTTCTTCAAAATTGCTAATTATTTTTTAGTTTGTTATCTCTCGTTCAGCATTTTTTATGAATCTAATCCTTAAATCTAAAGATCTTGACGAACAAAAGGCTCACTATTTTTTCTTACGATCAGCTCAAAATAGTGTTTAAAGGCACCTTAGGCTTACTTTGATTTACAGCTTAGCTCCAGCTTCAATAAATCAAGCTTCATTTAAGTCTTAGGAAGAAAATTTCTGAGCTCTAAAGTGCTCAAGAGCCTATCTGCAGCTTATCTGTATTACTTTGAATCTTTTTAATATTTTACTAAATTCAGTTGACAATTAGATATTTTTTGCGTGCCCTTAGCTACTCTTTATTCTAAGAATGTATTTTTTTTCTTTTCTTCAGCCAGTTGATGCTTGACTGTTTCTACTTCTGATTTTAACAGAACCTAGTTAGCTTTTGAGCTACTTTGATCATCACTTCTCTTAAAATTCAAGGCTTGATTAATTTTTTAAAGAGACTTATTGATGTTACTAGAAGTGTTCTTGTGAGGAAGATCGATCGGTCTAGAAAGCAAAGCGTTAGTTCTTCTTTAGGGAACAAAGTAGCCTTAGCTTACGATCGAACGTGGTTCTGAAGAATTGCTGAGTTTCAAAGGATTGTTTTGCCTTTCAAAGCCCTTAGGACTCAATACTTTCTCAACAGATACTTTTTGTTATACAGGATCTGAGATTGATAAATGTTTTGAAACTGGATTTTGTTTGTTCACAAGAAGATGAGGTGTCTTATTAACAATATTGATTTCCATTTTGAGTTTCGAAGTGCCGATATCTTTCTAAAGTATGATATGAGATTTGCCTTAATTCAGAAGCTAATCTGTTTGAAACCCGCCGACACAACTAATGATCTATGTACCATCTTCGGAGACATCATATATTTTGATTATGCCTTTGACAGGGCAATACTTTTGTAGTGTTTTGGAATACAACACGTCGATATCGAGGACAAGTTGGGTGTTCATTTATGTGCATTTAGCAGTCTTGTTACCAAGTTTGATCAGAACTGCCTTTTTATTGTTAGTCTTAAGCTTAGAGTTTGATTTTATTTCTAGCGGAGTAATGGTGAAAACGTATTTGCAGGTCACTTGCTGATCTTATTCTTCGGTTCTACTCATAATATTATAGGCTGATATTATGTCATCTACTCATCTTAAACTATACAAATAACACTTTAAATCATCAAATCTAAGGGTACTCTCCGTTTTTATCTTTTTAAAGCTATTCTTTCAGTTTAAGGGGCGCATACTGGTCAGCAGCATCATTAAAAATTTATCGATTTAATTCGAAATCCACTGATCTTTACTAAAGAAAGCCTCTTTCATTATAATTCTATGCCTATTTAGCTTTGTTTTTTAAATATTGTTATTTAGCTCTATATTATGATTAAAGCTATCTTTAGCGCTATGCGTATTTCTACTACATTTATCTGCGAGCTTTTTATTCGTAGTATTTTTATAATTCTCTCTATTTTTACTATTTAAATTTTTATTTTTCATATACCTGATGATTGTTTCCAAATCCAAAAAAATCGATTTAATCGAATTTTTTTTGATAAATAGGTTCAGAAGGCATTTTTCCAGTTTTTGGTCTACTTTATGTTGATATTTGGCTTCCTTGATAGCTTTTGGATGATTCTAAGGGTACTTTATTAATGGCGCCACATTTGGGACATTAGAGATGTTATGTAGTTCCGAAGCCCCAAGCCATCTTAGCTTGGCAACATCCGCATATACAAATACCATACAAAGGCTAGCATTCGTTCATGTTTTCACACGAACCGCATATGTACACCTGAGTATTTCCTGGAACATTTTGAACAACCGTGCAATACTAGCACGCTACTTCCCTGTCTTAAAAAATGAATACATCATCGGAATACTAGGGGTTTTTTTATTATGATTAGAATTAGGTATGTTGAAAGTTGGAGGTGTGAATTTTTAATAATGGTCTTGTCTTTTTTAGAAAAAGATATACGATGGTGGCAGATTTTATTTCGGAGGTTCAACCGGATTGCGTTTCGGAGGCTACTTATAAGGTCTCCCTTCTTATTCATAGATTTTTTACCTTATTTAGCGAATTTCTCAGAAAGGATAGCATTTTTAGTGAGTCTGAGATCGTCCATTTCTATCCACTCTTCCTAGGCTACTGCCTGATAGCCTCGCTTTTTCTTGACGGCAGAATCAGTCATCAAATAAAGATAATAATCTACCTATACTCATTAATTCATAAGAATCTACTACTTGATAAATATCATACTCTAAAATTAGAATTGATAAGAGTTAGTATAAGCAATCAGAATTCATCTGCTGATTTCTGAATAAAAATCGCTGCTAACACTTTAAATAGCGACACTTTTGTCCTATGGTCCATCGAAATCGTATGGCATTAAGATGCTGACATCTTCTTCGAATTTATTGGGCTCAGCTCTGATAGAAATGAAATTTTCATCAGTCAGCTATCTTTTGCTAATTTGATTGCTCTAATTATGAATATTTCCAATATCCTAAAACTATGATTTTTTGGCTCTTCTTTTCTTTTTCTATCTTTTATCTTTTCTTCCTTAAGGCCTAGTTTGCATAACTATTGTCTAATTAATATTATCTATAGATTCTTCAACCTTTTAATTAACTTAAGCTTAATTTTCGACTTGATTCTATTAATTTTTTCTTCGTCGCCAAATAATTAAACATATTACACACGCACAGATAAGCACAGCTAGTATCGGTAGAAGTATCATCAATAATAGTTTTGTGATATCTGATTAGCTAGGCAGAGATATGCCGATTCTGCATCTACCTTAGGTCAGCTATCCGCTAAAACATGATAGACAAACTATTGTAAAATTGCTTTAAGAGCACTGTTTACAGTCTTGGCCTGCCTTCAGCTAACAAGAAAAACATGAGTTGTTTAGTAAAATTTTGTTAGAATTGCACGATAAGCAAGAAATATTCGAGGCGCCGTTGCATGTCTGGCAGTCAAGATGACAAGGCTGAGCTAAAAGATTGCTTCCGTCATCAAAAAAACCATCTTTAGGTATGCATCGAGGTGTGTATATATTCATAATTCTTTGGGAAGCAGATGAACAACTTAGACAAGCGGTAGAAGAATTACAAGTTTAGCATTCGTAGAGGCAGTTGAGACAATTAGAATGGGTCGAATCTGGATATTTTTGTAGCGGACATATAGAACAAGTGCTTCTATTAGCCACAATAGAGCATATTGCATTAGATTCTATAACGCAGGTATTAGAGCATCCGTCGCCATTAGCTAAATTGCCATCATCACACTACTAACTGCCATTAATCACAATAGAATCACCGCATACAGCGCGACATGTGTTATTTTGAGGTTGATATCCTACCTGACATCTATCACAAATTGTCAAATTTAGTACTTAACGACATTCTAGACAAAAAGATATGTCTGAGCAGTTCAATATGCAACTTGTATTTGAAGCATTTAGATAGTACTTTGGTGGACATTAAAGTTTACAAGTGTTATTCTATAATCTGTAACTAGAAGAACATTGAGTGCACCCTGTGTGATTCATTTAGCAAATCTCACAGTTTTGAATGCAAGCTGAACATGAGTTGTTAGTAGTAAGACCATATCTGTTAAAGCATCCTGTGCAAAATGAAGCGGAATTTTGGCAAGTTCGACAAGGGTTCGTGCATGCTTGAGCTAAAGAATTATTCATTCCATCATCGTAATAGCCTGCAAGGGGAACACAATTGCCTCCTTGTAAAGTTCTAAAATCTATTGTTTAGCTACAGCTTGAGCAAGTTCCATTGGAATGACATTTGTAGCAGTCATACTTTGCGCATCTCTGACATAAATTTATGTTTTAGTAGTAGCGGGCAGGACAAATATCATAGCACAAATCTTAAGCGATTAAGTAATATGGAGTCGGAAGAAGACATTATTTGAATTAAAACGCTAAAGCCACAAAATAAATATTGTTAATGGTATATGAGCTTGAGATAGTGAAAGAAGAAAGAGGGGTAAAATCTGTATCAAACTAACAGAAAGATTGAGAATCTATGTTCAAGCGATACAGCCCCCAGAATGTATTGTATGATAATGCTTTATTGTTCAATAATGTCGAAGATAAACTTATAGTTTAGATCGATATTGAAGATTTTTCGAAAAGTTAAATATTAGCTCTTGCTGCTGGAAAAGGATAGGAAGCCATTTATGCTTAGTTGAAGCTAAAAAAACCTAGTTTAAAGCCTCCGACTTGAGTGTTTCCGGGCGCCTGAGTAGTTACCTTGACTTGAAGTACAGTAGGACTGAGCATTGTGAAGTTAAGATGAAAATCGAAATGATTGCTGGAGCTTGCAGCAGTCGCATTGATTCCAGTAAAAAAGCCTATTCTGATGTGATTTCCTGTCAAATTTTGAGTCGGAATATTTAAATTCATGTTAATAGGAGAAGCAGTGCTCAAGCTGGTTGTTCCTCCAGTTGATGTGAATTATATTGTATACAGTGAAAATTTGATAAAGCTTCCATCGAGGACTAGAAGACGAGTGGTAAGGCTTTTGAGTCGACTTAAAGTTGTCGTGAAGAGACGAACTCTCTGTTGCGTTGTGAATGAAATGCCTTTTTGAATAGTGATGTTTATCAGTTGACTATTAATTTGATAGTTTATCGACTGAATCGATACCTGAGCTTGATATGATGAATAAGTTCTATTAAATAAGATATCGTAGGTCTAGTTTTAAACATTATTCCAAGAGGTGTTGTCGAAATATGCCGATGAAAGTATTTTGTGGGATCCTTGATTATTGTATAAATACTTGTTTAAATGTATTTGTCTGTGAGATAGAACGCAGGTGGATTTGATAAGCTTTTTGTAGTGTAAATGAATAACAATAGCAAGATTGCTAGGGCTTTGAAGTTTGACATTAAATTAATAACTAAAATCAAAAAATAAAAGATGCACTATATATTAGTTGTGAGGATTTTATTAGATTTGATAGCTAAGAGTGAAATTGAACTTATTTAGCCAATATAGATATTCTATCAGAAGTAAGGGCCTGGAGTACTACTATTCTTTGATATTCTAACCTTTCTTAAGCGAACTTCGCTGCACTTGTTGCCCGTATCGCCCTAGTTTTCTTTAACATCTATATCCATGTCCGAAATATCAGCTTTTGATAAGGTTTTTGAAGAAGGCGCAGTTTTTTCAATCATTACAGTTGCTTCTTTGATTTATGTAACAGGAATCGCTGTTTCGGTGATTCTTTTTTGACTTCTAACTTTTTTGAGAGGAGGTAGTTCTCTAACTGAAGGCTTATTGCTGAATGTGAGCACTGCCTCGCAGTTGTTACCAGCATTACTTATTCTTTCAGGAACTATCATTTTCCTTGAGGCTTGGTCGGGTGAATCGGGAACGGTTTCTTCACAGTTTTAAATAACGGGCCGAGCTGGAACTGAAATCTGTTAGACTGGTTATACTGGAGCTAAAGTTGATTAGCCCTTAATATTTGTTGAAACAGGCTGAGTTTAAGTAGGTGCGATAGGGTCAGAGGAGCCGTTGGTAGGAATAGAACTTCCCATTAATGGAACAATCTTAATTTTATTATAAAAGTAAAGAATAAATATAACTTTGGGCTCCTGATTTAATTCCTTTAAGACTAAAGATTAAAAAACACTTTTTTTCGATGAATTTTTGCGATTAATATCAAAATTTTTAAGTTTGATATCTTTTTATTTAGTTAGTACTAAGATTTTGCGAGTTTAGAATAATTTTATTTGATGCAAACAAATTAAAGTTCCTTAGGTCTATAGAATAAACCTTTTGAAAAAAGCATTTCATCTTAAAAGATAAAAAAAATTCTATTTTAAAACAAAGGTTTGATAAAAAATTAGCAAAATCTGAGCGCTGAGAAATTACTCAGAACACATGTTTCAGCATTTAAGTAAAAAACATCTTACATTAAAAAAGTAGACGGGCTGTTGCGAAGTTTTTGCAGACTAGAACCTACTCTGTAATATTCTTAGACTCATTCTGTTCTGGAAATGATTCAAAGTCTGCTTCGTCGTGTAAAGAAATAAAAATAGATTCATGGAGCGGTGTGTTAAAGAGAAAGATAAACTATAGATGATTATGAAGATAAGTGTAATCGAGCTAGCGAAGAAATAGAGTATCTTAAAGAGCTATTAAACGAATAGCAAAGATAACAATAAAATTGGAAAAAATAAGCTCTGAAACTTTAGCAAAGTAACTACGTACTTCAGAGAGATAACACATCGAAAGCATAAAGTATAAAAGTAGCTTAAGAATAAATAAAATCATTAAAAATTCAAGTAAACAAGCTTTCGACTCAATTAGAAACTATCTAGCATGATAAAACTTTGATTTCTAGAAAATATTTGTAAAAAAGTGACGAAAATAAAGCACTTATAGGGCAGATTGCCAAACAAAAGTAAGAAATAGATCGACTTAAAAAGCAACTTACTTAAACAATAGCTTCTTCTTTAAAGAAATAGTCCTAAAATAATACTTGGCTTACGCGTATTTCTTCTGACTTGAAGAGTACTTCTGAGCTGTAGATTATTAGACGCAATCTTTTTGGTCATTTTTTTGCTGGAGATGTACTACAACATCAGCATTAGGCTAGAAATTATTTAGTATAGACATTGCAAACTCATCACAAAAATGCGATTTTCTCAACTAGACTGCTTTATCGCATGGATCATTTAAATAAAACTAATGTGCACTATTATGTAGACAATCATCCACATTTGGTGGTGCTGATATAAACCTAAAGAGGGCATCTTATAGGTGCATACTCTTAGGGAAGTTTTAGACCTAAAATTATTTCAAATCATGCAGGAATGCTGTTTGCGCTTCGAGCCTAAAGAATTTTCAAAAACATCAAGAAAGCTATCGTTTATGACTAAAATTAAATCATTTTTGGCAACTGTGAACTCAGGATAATAAACGGAGATAACAAAGTTTCAAGTAATTTTGGTTTGAATGGAGGATTTTACTAAGGAAAAGGAGAATCTATAGAACTAATACTGGGTGTAACTAACGCAAGAGAGGTAAGAATGAAAAATTTTTAGATATTTGAAGTCACTTATTAAGAATGAAAACATAAAATGATACTGTATTTCTTGTCAACATTGAATGCTTATCAAGATTAATTCTGATTTATGGATTTTTATTTATTATTTAAAAAAGAAATAAGGTATAATTCTTTGTCTATGTAATAAGAGGAAAACATTCGAAAAATGGCCATTCAAGAAGCATTTGACGATATGAACAAAGCTGGTAGATTAAGACTAAGTAATCAAATATTGAAAAAGAAAAATGCAGACTTACTGACCAGTCAGCTGTTGTTCTGGGTTCAATTTAATCCACAAAAATCAAAGACGCACGATTGGGTATATGCAGAAAGATTTAGAATACAATTAATTTAGTTCAGTAGGAATGTTTCACATTTCGCAGGCCCGATGGCCTAATCTTATCAGCATAGATTTATGTACTTTCATATTAAAAAAGCTTACAATTCTATAGGAAATAAGGGATTAAAATGGATTACAAGGGCCAACTGGCCAGCTCTTCAATAACTGTGGCTTTGTAAATTTTTTTTTAGACAGGGATGAGTCTTATAGATTCTGCAGGAGTAAAACACTTAGCTAAGGGGCAGTGGAAAGATCTTTACAAGCTAAGCCTCGGTAAACAATATTAAAATTAGATTACAATAAAGTAAATGCTGATGGTATTCCTTCTTTGATTCGTGGAAACTGGCCTAAGTTATGGTAATTTGATTTATGTAAGAATAGGCTTATATAGGCTGCAATTTTATCTCAGATATAGGTATTGTGTTGCTGCTGAATACATAGTGGACCAAACTTTATCAAGTCAACTTGAGTAAAATTTAACCTACAAAGGATAAAACTAGGCTTTAATCAAGCTTAATACTCTTTTAGATGAGAAATACGTAGATATGTAAGAAAGACGATAATGGTGATAAAAATATTGTTTTAATTCTAAGATTGATAACAAACTACCCATATGATTAAATATATATTATAGATATATGTTTAAATATGATTGGATGCTATCACGCTATGACGTTTTCTTTATCACTTTTAAAATTTTAATCTTCGCCGTATTTTTCAGCCGTGTTACCTGTTATTTTGTCATATACACTAAATATAAATCCATCGATTGTCTATATTCTGTCATTGATAAAGTAGTAGACATAATGTGTGAAAATTGCAGCTGTAACGATATCCATGAAAAAGTTTTGTCGCATACTCAATAGCACCCATGTGACATAAACCAGCACGACTATCTGTACAACAAACAATTTTTTGTGACCTTTTTCATAAAGTTCAAGCAAGTTCAACATTAAAAGGCAAATTACTCCACTGAAAAAATAAGTGTTAACGAAATTAGCTCCGAAAACGATCGATGGAAAAGCCTGTTGAGTAAAACTATTATCTATAGTTTTTGTTTGGAAAAGAACCTTGATATGATTGTTTATACATTCAGAAGTATTTTTGAAATACCGATGATCGACAGTATGATAGGATAGCGCATGCTATCGCCTGTCATGAACCAATAGGCCATCATAACTACAAGCTGAATGTCAACTATTAACTGCATTATGCTTACAAGTGTCAGTCCTAGACCTACGTTGTTAAGATAGAAATTAGTCACAGGCTGCAGACCATCGAGAATAACGTCCTAGATACAGGGGACAGCGTCTGAAGGCTGTATATAAGTTTATTTACTAGATTTGATTTGCCCAGGACGATCATGAAGACTGCGAAGACTACGATACCGATTCTATATGGCATGTATTGGATGGCAGATTAAGGATAAGAGGGCGCAAAAGGGTCCTACTCGATAGTGGGCTGTCTCTAGGGTTGCTATTATAAGTTTTAGATATTATTGTTTAAGTTGACATCCATGCGAGGAGACTATCGATTTTATGCTTGCATTGCAATTAAATGTAATTATAAACAGTTGAAAAAGTAAAATTTACTTTTATGGATGCATCGATAGTCTTTTTATTTGATAAGCCAGAAATGACAAAACGTATAATTTTTTAAAAAAAAATGTTTTTTTTCAGAAGAAAATAGTAAAGTTATTGTAAATCATTAAAGAGCCTAAGAATTGTAAAAAAATCATCGACCAGAGTATTATTGTAGCATTCGAGTCAGCATAATCTTTAGCCATACGAATTTAGGTCGTTTCTCGGGGTTTTAATGAAGACATTGGAACATTATTTGTATTAAAGCAGACATTATGCATTAAGGCCCGATGTTGTCAAGTTTTTCATGAGCAAACATTACTCTCTCTAAAGCTGAGGTAGATTGATAGAGCTAACTGAATTTTCCAGTTGACATGCTGAATAAATCACAACAAAAAATCATCTAGTACATAATGACCCCAAACGCAAATACGTCTTGCTTTTATGAAAAATTAAAAGGCGCTGCTTTTTTCTGTTTCATGATCTTGAAGAGCTCAGGAGCCACGTAAGGAAACGTAAATCCTGGAAGATAGTCTACATAAAAAATAAATTACTAGGAGGACAAATATGAGGGTTGTATGCCTCACCGAAGTCGATTATTTTGGGAATCGACATTTTGCTAATGATGATGTTGCTAGGCTTGAGATCTAAATGAACTATATTATATTCTTAGATGTAATTCATTGCAGCAGCTAAGCTACAAAGTATGAATATTTTTGTCCATATAGATATGGTATCTTTTCTCATCTTTACGTACAAGTTAAGTTCCTAGCCGTATATGGCTTCCATAAGGATATCATCAGCGAATTGAGTTTCTTTTGGGGTTTGATAGTAACAAGGAATGTAAGAAGAACAGCCTCCTTTGAGAAGCTTAATAATTGCTTTTTCGTGATCTATTTTCATCTGAAGCTTTTCTCTGAGATTTTCTTTGAGTTTTTTGACAACCAGATCTTTCTAGATGGTATTATAATTGTACTATTAACCTTCTGTGGAGCTGATAAAACTGACGTTAGCTTTGAGAAAAAAGATATAGCTTGATCCTCCTTCGTTTATGGGGTATGGACTTATAGATTTTACCTCAATTTTTGCACTGTTCTGGTTGAAATCTTATATAGTTTTGTCAGCTTTTTGAGCATTAGAGAATTTCTTGTAATTTTTTATTTTGAATTTATTGTAAACTGAATCGAGCTATTTTTTAACAAAATTTTGTCTGATCATAACTCCTAATTATTAAGGCAAAGAAACAAACAATTATTGAGGCGCACTCTCAAATTATGGATCTAAATTGACTAGCTTACCTAAATATTTTAACTCCTCCTCTACTGTTTTTTATTGTTTTTATATTATATTTTACGGTTCGACCCCAAATATTGGATTGAACGGAAATACGATTCTGTTCAGAAAACGCATAAGCGAAAGCTACTTTTGAAGATCATTGTGTTACATATTATCTTTTTGTGTCAGATAAGCTCTCGATTGCTTGAAAAACCCTATGCATTATTCTAAAGCCTTGTCTATGCATTTTTTGAGTTAGCTGATGCTTTTTCGATTGTTGTGAACAGATAGAGTGTTTAGATTAAAATGCATTTTCGCAGTGAGACAATCATTATATACATAGTACTTGAACTGGCTTATCCGAAATCTTTATATTCTCCATACGTGTTTGAGAAATAGGTTTGTTTGCTGGGTAGATACTAATTTTTTAAAGTTATTATTTTGAGACTAAACTACTTTTATTTCCAGATGCTACTGTTCATTCGTCGATATGATTAGGAAATAGACCTGTTTTTATGACTATAAAAGGTGGAAAAATTAGTACCTTCGTTTTTACTTATTATATCTCTGGGCCACTATAGGCAAATTCACCTCTTTTTGCAGGTCCTATATCAACCGTATTTTTAATCTAGTTCTGTCCTCGTTAAACATCGCTCGTGAATTGGATGGCTACCTGTTGTCTAGGATGAAAGCCATTTTTATCGACAATCAATTATAACCAAAAAGTATAAGCGAATAAATAATCTAAAAAGCATTACTGAATCTTCAGGTTTAGATACGATTAAATCGAAAATAATATCATCTCCTCTTTAACGGCCTCGAATCGCTCTATCTTATCACATATTTATTAATTGGCTTGCTTTTTTTATTATTAGGGTTCATTGGATTTATAGTCTCTTAGGCGATTTCCTATCCTATAATACAGACTTCTTTTTCTTCAATACATGTCTTAGGTTGGTACAGTAAATTGATAAGCCGCATTTATTGATCTTATCTGAGCTGACGAATGCGAGTCAATTATTCATTAGACTTATCGGAAGAATTCGATATTTTTTATTAAGCCAGTGATGGGGGAAAAAATGGCTCTTAAGTGAATGAGGGCGTGAAAATTTGCTCTTTTTCGGGTTCTTATAGATTGATCCAGCAAGTCAAGTTTGGTCTGAATAATGATTGGCATTGCTGAGGATAGTTTGCGAAGTCGATTTCGTCTTCAGTGGCTTTGTGCTGATTGCTTAAGTTCTCTTCATGCGAACACTCTTAGAGAATTCTTTCGAAAAAGTTGTGTTAATTGTTGCATGACTCAACCGGCTACATGATTTTCAAGGCTAATGATATTCTAATAAGCGCAAAAAGTTACACATTGATGGGTTATATACCTATAATCATATTCTTTATACAAAAATTGACGAATTAGATTAAATTTTAATATATATTTCTGATTCTTTTTTCTCTAATTTTTACGAACAAGTATTTATCAAGGCATGATCAGAAAATATTAAAAATTTTGATTTATTATGATGATATGTATTTTTTGCCTTAAACTCTTGGATATGACGTCTAGGACCTTATATACATTTTTTTGTTTGAATATGTTTGCAGGTGTAAAATGATTTATTTTAGCGCGGCTTTGCATTAATTTGCTAGTGACTGAAGTGACTGACTATAATTTGAATTCAGCATGAACGACGAAAACATACCTATCAATGTCAATCCTTCTGTATT
>Ga0169931_10005011_pt1 | contig 20369 bp, 13 predicted proteins | sample Kivu_15m_20L_FD_129675 | JGI IMG/M metagenome (GOLD analysis project Ga0169931, IMG submission 129675) | Freshwater microbial communities from Lake Kivu, Western Province, Rwanda to study Microbial Dark Matter (Phase II) - Kivu_15m_20L... | ecosystem: Environmental > Aquatic > Freshwater > Lake... | reverse complement strand
CGATGCTGCGGGAAACCCTTGGCAAAACTCTCGCATGGGCGATAAGGCAGGCAACCGAATTCTCCTGGTCAACCGATCAGGTCATACAAAAACTTAGTCTGAACTGATTTTGCAAAAGTCCAGATGAAACGGTCAATGTCTGTTTTGGGCTATGCCTTGAATCGGGGTTCGGGAACCAGGACCTGCCGGACCGGCTTGAGCGACCATAGGTCCTTGCCAAAGTCCATCACATCGGTACTTGCAGTGGATTTGGACGGTCCGGGCCAAACAGCGCCTTCTCGCACCCAGCGCTCCAGATGGGCGATCTGGTCGCCAGGCAGTTTTTTGCCACTGGGCATTTTCAGTTCACCGGAGTGGCGGACCGCCCGGATCAACAAGCTTTCCTCCGGTTTGCCCGGAACGATGGCGGGACCGGATTCGCCTCCCTTCAGCAGCGCGGCGCGGCTGTCCAGCCTCAGGCCACCCTGCTGTTTTTGTCATCGTGGCATTTGGCGCAATGGTTGCTGAGGAGGGGCCGGACAGCGTTTTCAAAGTGGTCCTCAGCGGGACCTGCCCAGGCTGGTAGAGGAGACAGGCACAAGACGATCCAGGCCAATGCCCGACTCATGCCAGAACTCCCCGAACCGTCTCACCCGCCACATCGGTCAGACGGTAATCCCGCCCGGCGTGGCGATAGGTGAGACGTTCGTGGTCAAAGCCCATCAGGTGCAGGATGGTCGCGTGGAAATCGTGCACATGCACCCGGTCATCCTGCGCGCGCATGCCGTGCTCGTCGGTCGCCCCGTGGACAACCCCGCCCTTCACTCCCGCCCCGGCCAACCAGGAACTGAACGCCCAGTTGTGGTGCTCGCGCCCCTTGGCGTCGGCTGTGTTGTTGAAGGGAGTACGCCCGAACTCGGTGGTCCAAACCACCAGGGTGTCTTCCAGCATTCCCCGGTTCTTCAGGTCCCTGAGCAAGCCGGCGATCGGCTGGTCCACATTCTTTGCCAGCCGTTGGTGGTCCATCATGTCGCCGTGCGAATCCCAGTTGCCCGAGGATCCGGTGTCGATGAGTTCCACAAACCTCACGCCCCGCTCCACCAGCCTGCGAGCCACCAGACACTGCCAGCCGAATCCGGCCGATTGCCCACGGGTCATGCCGTAGAGGTTGAGTGTGCCATCCGTTTCCCGGGAGAGGTCAAACGCTTCGGGAACCGCCATTTGCATACCGAACGCGGTTTGAAAGGAGCGGATCCTTGCGGCGAGCGCGGGATCCTCACCCCGGGCTTGCAGGTGCCTGCGGTCCAGTTTTCCCAGCGCGCGTAATTGGGCTTCCTGTTGATTGGAGGGCAGGGCTGGTTTCACATTCGCCACCGGTTCGGCGCCCGGCACCACCAGGGTGCCTTGATGGGCTCCTGGCAGGAAATCGCTGGCGTAAACCTGGGTGCCGGCGTAAGTTTGCGCCGGGGCGATCACCACAAACGAGGGCAGGTTGTTGTTTTCGGTGCCCAAGCCATAGCTGATCCAGGAGCCGATACTGGGTCGGGCAAAGGCGAATGACCCGGTGTGCATGCCGAGCGTGGCGTTGTAGTGATTGGAATGATCCGTGTACATCGAACGGATCAAGGCAATATCTCCCATGCGGTGGCGCACATGGGGAAACAGATCGCTCACCTCGATGCCTGTGGCCGGATCGGGCCGGAAAGTCCATTGGGGTTTCTTCAGAAAAATACGCTCGTATCCGGGTCGATCCTTGATCTCCGGGTGGTCAAGCTTAACCTCCTTGCCCACATCCTGGGTGAGCCGGGGCTTGGGATCAAAGGTGTCCACATGGGACACCCCGCCGGTCATGAACAAGAAAATCACCCGTTTGGCTTTGGGTGTGAAATGGGGCGTCTTGGGGGCCAAGGCATCAACAGAGGGAGAATCTCCCCTGGCCAGCATCGGTTGGAGGATGCCGGCCATTAGGGGGCTGCCCGCCACCAGACTGCGGATAGCGTGTCTGCGGCTGGGGTGATTAGTCCACATACAGCACCTCGTTCGCCGCAAGCATCACGCCCAACCAGCCACGCCAGGCCTCGCCAGGACTCCGGTTGGGGTATCCGGCAAGGAATTCAGCCAAGTCCTGGCGGTCTGCCTCCGAGGCTGGCCGGCAAAACAACAACCGGCAGCCGGCATCCAGCCTGGCCTGGTCGGTTGGCAACAGGGCCAAGCGCTTTTCCAGGCCGGCTATCCGGGCCCGGATGAACGGGTCATTCAGGAAATACAGAGCCTGGGTGGGGACCGTGGTCGCCTCCCGACTGGCTGTGCTGGCGTTGGGATCCGCGCCATCGAACAGGGCCAGGAACCGGTCGCGTCGGTTCCTTTTTTGCATCTGGTAAACGGTTCGCTTGTTGGTGGGGTAGTCCGCCGCGAAGGGGCCGTGCTGCGTGAAACTCCAGGAGCCCTCCGGCGGGAACGGATGCCCTTCGCCCGGGGTGAGATCCAGCTCGCCGGTGGCTGCCAGGAAGCTGTCGCGGATCTCCTCGGCGGTCAGGCGGCGCCGCAGATGGCCGCGGAACAAATCGGAGAGATCACTGGCCACCGCTTGCTGTTGATAAGTGGCACTCAGCACCAGTAGCCGATGCATGCTTTTCAGGCTCCAGCCGGACTGGATCAGGGTAGATGCCAGGTGATCCAGCAACTCCGGGTGGCTGGGTGGTTGGCCCCGGGTGCCAAAATCGCTGGGGGTGGTGACTATCCCTTTGCCCATGTGGATCTGCCATAGGCGGTTGGCCATCACTCGGGCAGTGAGCGGGTTGTTCGCGGATGTCAGCCAGTTGGCCAACTCCAACCTGCCACTGGCCTGGGTGCCAAGTACTTTTTGGCCGCCAAAAATATCCAGATTCTTGCGAGGGACCAGATCGCCAGGTTTTTCGGGATCACCGCGCAGGTGCAAGCGGGCGTCTGCGGGCTTTCCTTCCGTCACCGCGTAAGCCACCGGAACCTTGGCCTTTTCAGCCTTCAGTTCCTTCAGGCGGGTATCCAGGGCGGCCATTTCCCGGTTTGTGTCGGCTTGACTCAGCACGTCAATACCCCAGCGGGGTGTGACCATCTGTTGCAGTTTCCAGGTGACTCCGTCCAGGGCGGCCTTATGGGCATCCTGAACCAGGCCGCGCAAACGGACAGTGCCTTCCAGCGGGCTCAACCAGCCGATACCGACGGCCGAGTCCGGGCCGGGATGCACAAAGATCCCCCGGGGCGCCAAGGTGGTCCAGACATTCACTGGTTGGTCGGAGTTGTTCACCAGAACGGAGGGATTATCGGTCAGGCGCCAAGCCAGCAATTCCGGCCGGTTGTTGATGTTGCCTGCCTTTTCCGGCAACAGCCGGGCCGTGCCTTTGTCGGCTAGCAGTAGCCAGGTGTTGGCGTTTCCGTGGCGGTCTGCATGGGGATTGCCGGCATGAAAGTTTGTCAACAGATCGGCCAGTGACCAAACACGCCCGGTTTTGCCATCTGGAAGAACCTCCTCCACGCACAGTTCCAGTCGTGTGGTATCGGCACCGTAACCACCGTTGTTGCCAATGGTGAGGACCAGGGCCTCGCCCTTTTTCACGGGCACAGTCCGCAAATCGCTTTCCGGAAGCAGGGCGGTGGCTCCCTCAGGCACCACGCCCGAGGCGAGTGCTTTGGAAAGGTTGGAGCCTTGGATGGCACTGGCCTTGCCTTGCGAATCGAGTTTGGCCGCCAGTTCCTTGAGGCGGGATTCCACTTTGGCGATTTCCGCGTCCAGGGGTTGCACCATCCGTTCCCGGTCAGCCGGGGACAGCAGGGCAACCAGATCACGGGGCTGCTGTTTGGGTTCGCATCCAGGGAAAGAGAAAGAGGTGCTGGAAAGGATGCCGTAGAGGCCGTAGTAGTCCCGCATGGTCAGGGGGTCATACTTGTGGTCATGGCAGCGGGCACAACCCAGGGTGAGCCCCAGGACGCCCTGACCCAGCGTGCCAATGGCGTCTTCCAGCGTGAGGTGGTGGTCTTTGTCGATGTCATGGCCGAACCGGCGGGCGATGGCCCAATATCCTGTTGCGACGATGTGGTCGGAATATTCGCGGCCGGAGGATCCCTTGGCCAGAAGATCCCCTGCCAGTTGCTCCCGCACAAAGCGGTCATACGGCATGTCGGCGTTCAGGGCATCCATCACCCAGTTGCGGTAGCGCCAGGCGTGGGGAAGAGGATGGTCCGAGTTCTCCCCCGCGGTATCGGCGTAGCGCACCAGATCCAGCCAATGCCGGCCCCAGTGCTCGCCGTGGGCCCGCGAGGCGAGCAACCGGTCCACCACCCGGGCGTAGGCCTGCGTGGAATGGTCCCGCTCAAACGCCCTCTGCTCTTCTGGTGTGGGAGGCAGTCCGGTCAGGTCATAGGTGACCCGTCGCAGCAACATGGCCGGTTCGGCGGGGGGCAGGGGTTCCAGACCGGCGGCCTCCAGCCGGGCGAGGATGAATGCGTCCACCGGGTTGCGCGGCCATGCCTTGTCCCGCACTGAGGGAATGGCCGGCTGCGTGACTGGCTGGAAGGACCAGTGTTTTTTGGGATCGGCCTTGGCGAATTTTTCGGTTCGCCCTTCGGGCCAAGGGGCTCCCTCCGCCACCCAGCGTTCCAATAAACCGATCTGGCTTGCTGGCAGCTTTTCGGAGGACGGCATTTTGAGGTCGCCATCATGCCGGATGGCCCGGATCATCAGACTGTCATCCGGCTTGCCGGGGACCACAGCGGGCCCGGAATCGCCTCCCTTCAGGACGGATTCCCGGCTGTCCAGGCGCAGGCCGCCCTGCTGTTTTTTCTCACCGTGGCATTTCTGGCACTGGTCGTTCAGCAGAGGACGGATTTTCTGTTCAAAAAAGTCATCCGCCTGAGAGGCAGCGCGGGTGCAAGGCACCATGGCACCCAGCAAAACCAGCAGCCGGGCTACCCTAAAGCCAAGGCATATGGCTCCCGTGCCGGACTTGCGGGAAGAAAACATCACAGGGCTCCCGGAAAGTGGGAGAATCAGGCGGGATTTCGCGGGAGCCCAAGGCTCCACGAACATGCAATCAGTTTAATCGCAGGAGTGATCCGAAGCAATCGGCTGGGCCTGTCAATCCAAAGCCACGACGAGGCAGGTCACATTATCTTGCGAGCCCCGGGCCAAGGCGAGATTGGTGAAGGCTTCGGCTGCGGCCTGGGGTTGGGTGTGGGCCGCCAGAGTGGCCACATAGTCTGCGTTGGGAATGAAATTGGCGACCCCGTCGCTGACCAGGACCAACCGGTCTCCCTTCTTCGGGGGGAATTCGTGAATCTCAGCCAGCTCCTGCATTTCCAGGCAACCGAGGTACTTGAAAAGCCGGTTGCGCCACGGATGCGTCTTGGCTTGTTCAGGCGTGAGCAGGCCCTTGCGCACCAGTTCGTCGGTCACCGTGTGGTCGTGTGTCAGGCGCGTGCACGTTCCATCGCGTACCAGGAATGCCGGGCTATCACCCAGGTTCCCGACATAAACCCGGTTTGGCATGACAAAAGCCACCACCGCGGTGGTACCCATGCCCTCCATGGCGGGATTGGTGTGGGCCTGCTGGATGATTTTCTGGTTGGCAACTTCCAGGGCGATGGCCACTGCCTCTTCCGGGCGATCCTTTGCCAGAATGCGTTGATAGACCACCTTGGGAATTTCGTCGGTGGCCAAGCGGCTGGCTTCCTCGCCGGCCTGCATTCCGCCCATGCCATCGGCCACCACGAACACGCCGTGGGTTAGATCAATGTGGAAAGCGTCCTCGTTTTGGGGGCGCTTCCCGGTTTGGGAATGTCCGGCGGCTGTCACCTGCAGCAAATGCATGAAAACCTCCGGATCAACTGCGCTATCTTAACCATAATGGAAAATGTGCGCCAGATTGTGCCCAGACCGTGGCCGAAGTCGGCAACTAACGGTTCATAAAGACGGAATAATGCCACCTTGAACCCCTTCCCACCCAAAAAGCCCCCTCTCCCAGTCATTCGACGACAACCAGCGGATGAATGGATGGACCGGCCTGGCATTTCCTTTCCGGAACACGAGTTGGCGCTGAAGGGACTGGCCCGATTGAACCGCGCTTCCGGGGTCCACCAAAAGGTATGGCGGGAACTGCAGGAGGGGATGGTGGCCAAACCCCAAGCCGGGCCGGTGCGATTGCTGGACATCGCCACAGGTGGAGCGGACTTGCCGATCCACCTCTTTCATCAGGCGCGGAGGTCTGGCGTGGACCTGCGCATACTGGCGGTGGACCGCGCTGAGGGCGCGCTCCGGCACGCCATGGAACGCTGCAAGGCTTCCGGGGTGCCCTGCGCGATGGGGGAGGATTTTCCCGCTGATGCGGGTATCCATTTTCGGGTAGCGGACGCCTTGGCATCTCCCTTAAGCCTTCCCCAACCGGATTGGGTGACCAGTTCATTGTTTTTGCATCATCTCACCAACCCCGAGGCGTATGACCTGCTGGTGGAGTTGGCCGGTCTGGTGAGGAGAGGCTTGGTCATCGCGGATCTCAGCCGTGGCTGGTTGAATCATCTATTGGTGACGGTGGGATCCCATTTATTGTCGCGATCGCCTTTGGTGCACAACGATGGTCCGGCATCCATCCGGGCGGCCTTCACCTCTGGGGAGGCCCGTGAACTGGCCGAATCAGCAGGCTTGAATGGAGTCTCGGTTCGTTCGGCCTTCCCCGGGATGTGGCTGATGCGATGGGAAAAACCATGACCGTTCCTGAGCGGGAAACATGGGACGCGGTGGTGGTGGGCGCCGGGGTGGCTGGCAGTTATGTGGCCGCCCATCTGGCCCATGCGGGGGCGGGTGTGCTGTTGGTGGAACGGGACCGGTTTCCCAGGGACAAGGTGTGCGGTTGCTGCCTGAATGACCGGGCGATGGGGGCTCTGGCGGATAGTCCGATTGCGGAATTCCGCGCGCTGGCGTCGGAGGCGAGACCGCTCGGAGGGATTCGTTTGGGGGCTGGTGGTCGTACGGCTTTTTGCCAGTTTCCTTCCGGGAGCGTGATCAGTCGTGCGAGGCTGGATCTGGCCTTGGTGGAGGCTGCCCGTGTTTGCGGCGCCCATATCCGGTTTGGTGCGCAAGCGCGGTATGTGAAGGAAGACGACCAGTCGGTGACGCTGCGGTTGGAGGACCAGGCGGGGGAACGGGAGATTCGATCACGGTTGGTGGTGGCGGCGGATGGACTTGGTTCAGAACTACTTGGGTGCGCTACCGGAGAAGTTTCGCGGGTGCGTGAAGGCTCCCTGATCGGGGCGGGGGTGGTGCTGTCCAAGGACTGTTCAGAGGCTTATGTTTCCAGCGTTATTCACATGGCGGTGGGGCGGGGAGGGTATTTGGGATTGGCACGGCTTGAAGATGGCAGGCTAGATCTGGCGATGGCCTGTGATGCGGGTGTGGTGCGGGATAGTGGTGGGCTGGGGCCGTTAGCCGCAAGGCTGCTGGTCGAAGCGGGATGGCCTTTGCCTGCTGGGATTTTGGAGGCGCGTTGGCGGGGGACCCCCCGGTTAACCCGGAGGCCTCGTCTGCTCCAGACCGGGCGGGTGGTTGCGGTGGGGGATGCGCGGGGATACATCGAGCCGTTCACCGGGGAAGGCATGGGATGGGCTTTGGCGGGAGCGCAGGACCTGTTGCCCGGGATGACCGCCTTGGCGCTGGGTGGCGAGTCAAACTGGTCCAAGGGGCATGGAGGTGTATTTCAAGGATTCACTTGCAAGGCCCTGGCCGCTTTTTTAAGGCGACCTGGGTTGGTGGCTCTGGCTGTTAGAATTCTGAATGTTGCACCTTTCCTGGCCAAGCCGTTCGCCTGGGGGACCGGGCGTGGCAAAACCTGGGGGATGGCGCCCCAAGGGAACGGGAACCCGACAGCAGTCGCCGGGGAAGGTGTCAGGAAATGCGATTAGGCCCTATCGGCACGGCGGTGCCAAGGCACTGTTACGACCGCGCACGCGACCTGGAGGTGGCCCGCCTCATCCTTCGGCCCACCGCCGAGCAGGAGAGCTGGATCCCGGGTGTCTATGCAAAATCCGGGATAGAGAAACGGTACTATATCCTGGGGGAAGCGGAGCTGGAGGACCTGGTCCGGCGGCCGCTGGCCGGGATGACGGAAAAAGAGCGTTCGGAATGGAACGGGCCCAGCGTGGGGCAGCGCATGGGCTACTACGAACGAGAGGCCAAAAACCTCGCAACCCGGGCGGCCGAGAGCGCCCTGGGGCAGGCCGGTTGCGCTCCCGGCCAGGTCACGCACCTGGTGACGGTTTCCTGCACCGGATTCGAGGCGCCCGGGGTGGATTTTTCGCTGATGGATTCCCTGGGCCTGTCGGCGGATGTGGAGCGGACGCATGTGGGGTTCATGGGTTGCCATGGGGCCTTGAATGGCTTGAGGGTGGCGCGGGGGCTTGTGGCGGCGCAGCCGGAAGCGCGGGTGTTGCTGTGCGCCGTGGAATTGTGCAGCCTGCATTATCACTGCCGGTGGGATCCCAGCCGGGTGATCTCCAACTCGTTGTTCGCGGATGGGGCGGCGGCCTCGGTCTGTGTGGCGGATGGCGGGGAAGGCGACCGTGGCTGGAGGCTGGTGGCGAATGGCAGCCACCGGGTGGCGGCAACCAGCCAGATGATGGGCTGGGTGATTGGCGACCATGGATTTGAGATGACCCTCACCAAGGAAGTGCCCAAGGTGATTGAGGCCCAACTGGGGCTTTGGGTGGATCGTTGGCTCGCGAAACAGGGGATGATGCGTTCGGACGTCGGTTCCTGGGCGGTGCACCCCGGGGGGCCGCGGATTTTGGAAGCGACGGAAAATGCCCTGGGGCTTGCCGCGGGTGGGCTAGTCGATTCTCGGGGAGTGTTGCGGGATTATGGCAATATGTCATCCCCCACGTTGTTGTTCATCGCCCAGCGGATGCGGGAACGGGGAGCAGATCTGCCGTGCGTGATGCTGGGATTCGGACCGGGTTTGGCGATCGAGGCGGCGCTGTGGGTTTGAAACAGTATCGCGATGGATGCGCGGGCTGATAATCAGTGGGCAGTCTACCCGACCCATTGGCCCTGGATGTACGCCATGCGACGCTTCTGGATGGTTTTGGTTCTGGCTTTTTGCGCCAGCAATGCGAATTCCCAATCTGTGGACAAAGGTGAGGCGCGCAAGCCAGCCAGCGAGGCTGAACTGCGGTATTGGCTGGACAACATGGCGGTGCGCCACCGGTACTCGGTGGATGAGATGAGCCAGGTGACCGGGTTGCCGGCAGATGAGGTGGTGGCGGCCTTGAAGCGGTTGGGGCTGGAGGGGAAGACGGCTGCCAAACAGAAAAAGGATGAGGCTCTGGTGGTGTTGCCCTACCCGGGAGGTCGGCACCCGAGGATCGGTTTTCTGGACGGGGCGGTCAACCCCCAGCGCGAGACGAAGGTCAGCGTGTTCACGCCGTGGGATCCGCCGGAGAATCCCGGCTATGTGGTGGCAGACATACCCGAGGCGGTGTTTTCGAACCTGGGCCTGATCTATCTGGCGCATACCCATGTGCCCACGCTGTGGGACCAGAAGAAGATCACGCTGCCCAGGCTGGAATGGAAGCGGCTGGAAAACGGGGATCTGGAGATCGAACGGCCGTTACCCAACGGGATTGTTTTTGGTGCCAAGGTGCATCCGGACCAGCAGGCGGTGCGGATGGAACTGTGGCTGAGGAATGGAACGGACCAGAAATTGACCGGGTTGCGCGTGCAAAATTGCGTGATGCTGAAGGGGGCCCCGGGGTTCACCCATCAAGACAACGCGACCAAAAAATTCCAGGCTCCGTACGCGATCGCCCGGCACAAGGACCTGAACCGGTGGGTCATCACCGGGTGGGAGCCGATCCAGCGGGCGTGGGGGAACGCGCCGTGCCCCTGTCTGCACGCCGATCCGCAGTTCCCGGACTGCGAGCCCGGGCAGACGGTCCGGTGCCGGGGCTGGTTGTCCTTTTACGAGGGGGACAACCTGGATGCCGAGTTGAAGCGGATCGACGCCACCGGCTGGCGGAAATAGACCCGACTACGGGTTGAAATTCAATCCGCCCGCGGCGGGAGCGGGAGCCGGGGCGTCCTTGGGTGGCTGGGTGAAGCGGGCCAACGGGCGGGCCAGCAGGTCGATGGCACGTTCGTCGATGACGAACACGCCGGAGTCGAATCCTTCCACGGCCAGCGTGGCGAAGCGATCCTTGCTGGAATCGGTGGCAGGCTTGCCGATCAGCAGGCGGCTGTTGCCGATCTCCAGGCTGAAGTAAGGCTTGTCGAGGCCGTAATCTGCCAGCTTGCCACCCTTGTCGGTCACATAGCGGGTCACGCGCAGGTTGGACAATGCCGCGAGGGTTTCCTTGACGGTGTTGGGGTCGGGCTTGGAGGCTGGGTCAGCCTCCACCATCCAGCCGCCGCCGACTTGCAGCAGCGTGAACGGTTTGCCTTCGGAAGGTGTGACGGTCAGGCGGCGGACGCGGCTGGGATCGAAGGGTGGATCATAGACTTGGCGGATCCGGTATTCGCCCTGGGCCTGGCGCGTTTGGACCGCGTCGAGCTTGAACAGGCTGGGTGAACCGGTGAAGCCGGCCGTGGCGAAACCATCCACGCCGGGCGGGGCGATGTCGAGCGTGCCGAGGCTCTTGCCGGCTTCGCCAAACAGTTCCCAGCGTGTGGCGGGTTTATCGAGGCCCAGGGCCTTGCGGTCTTCCGGAGTGTCCTTGCGGGTTAGCCAATCGCCCGCGCGCAGCGGGGCGAACTGGGCCAGCCAGCCGGCCAGGGAGGGATCGGCCTCGGCCTGTATGGGGCTGGTCAGCTTCCACCGATCACCCTCGAAGCGGAACGAAAGATTGCGCCCGCCGGAAGTCACCTTGGCCTCGCGAATGCCGGGCAGCGTGGCGACGGTGCGGTCGCGGAAATAGAGGTTGGGGGACACGAGCTTGGAGGCCACCTCGGTGGCGAGGCGGCCCACCAACGGGCCATCAGCGCGGACAAAACGGTTGCCGCGTTTTTCATCCGCGACTTTGCCCACCTGCAGCACGCGCTTGGCCGGCTTGCCATCGAGGGTGCCTTCCAGAACCCAGGTTGCCTCGGGTTGGTCGAGGCCGAACTTGACCAGATCGGCCTGGAGCCATGTGGGTTGCCATGCCTCGGCGGACTGGGCGTCGAGGCCTTCCAGCGATTCCAAGAGGTAGGAGAGCGTGGAGCTGTCGACCATCAGGCCTTCAGGCTTGGATGCGCGCCAGCCGGTGGGGGTTTTTTCGACCGTCAGTTCACCCGCTTTGCCCGAGCGGGTGACTTTGGTGACGGTGATTTTCTCCTTGGGAAGGAGCTGGCGCTGGAGGTACTCGGTGGGGCCGGCGGTGAGGGCGGCCGTGGTGGCCGGGTCCAGCACCACCACGGATGCCTCGTCATCGAGGCGTGCGTAGGTGCCGCTCTTGTCGGCGGCTTCCTTGCCGAGCCGTAACCGCTTGGTTTCGGGAGGTTTGCCGGCGGCGGCGGGTTTCAGGCTGATTTGCAGATCGAGGGTTGGTTGGTCCAGGCCGAACTCGCGGGCCTTGTCCACCGAATCCTTGTCGTAGGCGGCGAGTTTGACCAGCCTGGGGGAGGCGAGGGTCTCCTCCAGGCGGCGGGCCCGGTCTTCCTCTGTGGGCACGGAGAACTCGCCGAGGCCGAGCAGTTGCCAGCCGCCACGGGTGCTGCGCTCCAGCGCGAACGGGCGATCGGGGCGCTTCAGGTCCACTCTCTGGATGCGTGAGGGATCCAGGGTGGGTGCGGGCAGGGGCACCCATTCCAGCGCGGTGCGGTAGGCAGCCTGGGCCAGCTTGCCATCCACCACCAGCACCCCGGGCTTACCCTCCACTTTGGCGTAGCGGCCCGCGGGTGGTTTTTCAGCGGGTTGGGGAACGCCTGCGGGAGGGGGGTTGACCGCGGCGGGATCTTCCTTGCCCAGCAGCAGCATGCGGGCAGGGCCCTCCTTCACCTCCACCTTGACGGTGAGGGGTTTGTCGAGGCCCCGTTCGGCCAGTTGGTCATCGGCCAGGCTGAGCCAGGAGCTGGCGGAGGGATTCAACAGGGAACGGACCAGATCCTGCACCTGGGGGCTGGCGGTCGCCTCGAACGGGCCCTGGATTTTCCAGGTGGCCTCTGCCACCGGTTGATCCACGGAGGGGGTGATGGCGGGTGGCTGGGGGATGAGCTTGAATTCGGCGCCATCGGGACGGCGGATGGTGACGGCGGTCACATCCTTTTCATTGAGATTCCAGAGGGACCGGGGCACGAAGGCCATCGCGTCGCGATCGAGGGAGGTTTTCACCTCGGGAGCCAAGGCCACCACGAGGGACTCGCCTGGTTTTTGGCCGCCGGCATTGCCATCGAGCTCGGCCCGGGCGAAGACGCCGGGCTTGCCGGCGCGGTCCTTGCCCAGGATCAGCATGGCGGTTTGGGCAGGTTTTCCCTCGGGGGTGATCGTCAGGGCCAGGGTGGTGGCGGTGGCTCCCAGGCCGTATTCGGCGGCCAGCCTGTCGGCGGTGACGCTGTCGGAGACGAAGTCGGCGGCGCGGGCGGTGACGGCGGCGGTGAGGAGCTTGTCCACCTCGCCCGCATCGGCCTCGCCGGCGGGAGCCTCGACCATCCAGGGCTTGCCTTTCTCGCGCTTCAGCGACAGTTTTTTGCCGGCACGGTCGAGTGTGATGGCGGTCACGGCGGACTGGTCGATGTCGAAGAGCTGGGTGGAACGGTAATCGCCGGCCTGGCGGGCTGTGACGGCGGCGATCTGGTTTTCCGGCTGGTCCTTCAGGCCGTTGTCCACCTTGTTGATGCGGGGGAGGTTTTCCGAGCGGACCATGATCTTGTTGGCAGCCGCATCGAGATTACCCACCTCATAGACGACCTGACGGGTCCATTTGAGGGCATCCCCCTCGGCGGGGGCGGGCTTGGATGGATCGGTTTCCCGCACGGTCAGCTCGATGCGGGTCTTGGGCTTGTCCAAACCGGCCGCGGCCAGTCCGGCGGGAAGGTCCTTGGCTTCTGGCTCTTCCACATCGGCTTCCTTGGCCTCCAGTCCCTCGCACTTGCCGATGAGGGACTCGACCTTGGCGCCATCCGCCAGGCGGGTGAACGGAGCTTCGAGGCTCCATTTGCCATCTTTTTTGGCCAAGGTGACCGGGGCGGCGTGGGCGGCACCCGTGATCTGGACCTTCTCCACGTCGGCCACCTTGAAGCGGGCCAGCTTCGAGTCGCGCAGTTTGGCGCGGGAGACGAAGACCTGGTTCACCCGGTCGGCCTTCACCTCAAACACCTGGGGATTGTCGGCGAGCTGGGCGAACAGGAAATCCTCCTTGACCACCTCCTCCCGCGGGGGGAGCTGCATGCCGGGGGGCAGGCCGGGAGGGGGCTGGGTTTGCACGAGTCGCTTGAAGGAGCGTTCGCGGGATTTTTTGCCGACCATCAGCTTGATGGCCTTGCCGCTGGGATCGGTGACGGTCAGCACGCGCTCGGGTTTGTCGAGACCGGTCTTGGCGGGTGTGGCGGCCTCGCCGAAGTAGAACCGTTCGGCCCAGATTTCAGGGATGTTGTTCAGGAGGGTGTCGCCCGCGGCGGGATCGAGGAAGTCGAGCCGGTTTTTTCCATCGGCGGAGCTGAGACGCCAGGCGGGGGCACCGGTGGCGGGGTTGCCAGCGGCGGGTTCGGCCCGGTCGAGTCGCAGGGGGCCGGTCAGGGCATCTTTGGCGTCCTTGGCATCAGCGGGGGGCGCTGAGGCATTCAGTTCGATCGATTTGGCCAGGACCGGGGAGGCGACGGGACCGGCCTCACCGGGTTGGCGCACGCCAGGCTTCCGCGCGGCCTCCTGGTTGACGGCGAACAGGCGTCGCTGGCGGTAGAAGCTGGCGGGGCGCTTCAGCACCGCGAGGGTACCGGGCGTGAGGCGCAACACCTCGCTGGAACCATCGAGGCGGGCCCAGACCGGGCGGTTGAAGCTGTTTTGTCCGGCGCTCTCGTCCTCACCGAGCTCGAGCTTGATGTCGCCGCCGGCGGCGAGGGTTACCTTCAGTTCCACCTGGGCGGGCTTGAGGCCCCGCTTTTTCCAGTCCTGGTCGCTCGAGACTTTCTCGGGGGCGAAACGGGTGCGCAGGTTGCCCACCAGATCGACCAGCTCCTTCGCCTCGGCCTGGCGCAGGGGCCAGTTGCCGGGCATGGACCAGCCGTCCTTGCCGCCGGACAGGGTGACCATCTCCTCGGGCGGCTGGCCTTCCACACGCACCGCCAGGCTGCTGATGGCGGCCGGATCGAGCTTGGCCAACGGGTCGACCACCGCGACCTGGGCGCGCTTGCCCCCCAGGTCGGAAAGCAGCAGGGTGCCGCCGCCCAGGGCGGCCAGGCCCACCAGAATCAAACCAACCGTAGACTGGCGCATCGCTATTCTCTCACTCAAAACCAACAGCGCTTGGTGTGAAACCGGGGCCCCGCGTCAGCGGAGGCGGCGGTACAGCAACACGGCGAATCCGGAAAAGGCGGCCATCACCGGCAGGCCCAAAAGTGCCATGCGGCTCCAGAGGCCCTGCTCGCGGGGTGACATGCCCAGGCGGGGATAACGCCACTCGTTTTCGGCGTCGGGCTTGCGGGCGAGGGTGTCGTCGCGGCCGACGAGCCACTGGGCCAGGTCGACCGCCAGGCGCTCGCGGGCGGGGTCGAGCGTTGGCCCGATCAGCCACCAGGATTCGCCGACCACGGCGGTGCGCACCGGGCCGGGGCGGCGCTCGCCGTCCTTGAACCAGGATTCGGGCAGCAATTCCTCGGCGGCCACGCCGATGGGGAACGGACCCTTGCGACGCTCGGTGTAGGGATCGCGGTCGCGGTTGGCGGGGTTGGCGGCCTCGTTTGTCTGGCTGCGGAAGGCGGGGGTGCCCTTGTCGGTGGCGAAGGGTTGATCCTCGTTCCAACTGGTGCGGGCGGCGAGGAAAATCTCGCCCCACTTGGCGTTCAGACCCTCGGGGTCCTCAAAGTAGACCGGGCGGGGGTGTCGCAGGCGGAGCTGCAGGCCGCGGATATCGCCCTGCTTGCCGGAGACGGCACGCTCGGACAACTCGAGGCTTTCCCGCACGGGGTGGCGGGCCTGACGCCCGGTGGGGCCTCCTGCCAGGCGCTTGTCGCGGGGCATGCCGGCACCGGCGGGGAAATCGAGCAACACCGGGGGGATGTCCACCTCGGTGCCGCCGGTGAGTCCGCCGCCCTGGCGCTCGCTGAAGGCGACCTCCTCGGCATCGAAGAGGATGGTTTGCTTGTTCAGGCGGTAGCCGAGCTGGGTGAGCAGGGTTTCGACGCCGTCATTTTCCTTGAAGCCGGGGGGCACCTGGCTGTCATCGGGCCGGGAAGAGGTGGGGCCCACGGCGAAGAGGACCGGCTTGCCGGCTTTCATGAAATTTTTCACCGCGTCGAGCTGGGCGGGGTCGAGCGAGTGGAGCCAGTGGGGGAGGTTGCGGTCGTCCTCGCTGACCACATCGTAGAGCGAGGGGCGGGGCAGGATGAGCAGGTCGCAATCGCCCAGCAACTGTTCCATCTTGCCCTGCACATCGGTGTTGCGGCGGAGCTCGGCCAGGGATTCGGGGCCGAGGGTGGAGATCTCCTCGCGGGTCTGCCGGGCCCGCTCATCGGACTGCTGGTCGACTTGGTCGAGGAGCTTCAAATCCTCCTCGATGGCCTCGAGTTGGCCTTCCTTGAGGGCGGTGAGGAACTCCTGCTTTTCCTTGGGGTCGCGCGGCATGCGGATCTGCCGCGCCAGGGCGGTCTCGATGTCGGCGAGCGATTTCTCCTGGAAGAACTTTTTGGTGGGGAAGAGCTGCTTCTCGCGGTAGAGCTTGCGCTGGGACTTGCCCTCATCGAGGATTTTCAGGCGCTGCTCGAGCCGTTCGACGCGGCTTTCCTCGAAGGTGCTGACCACGGGCTGGGGGTTGCGGCCGAGGCGTTTGAGGACGAGGTCGGTCACTTCGAAACCGCCGGCGCTGAGGGCCTTGCGCAGGCCGACCAGGCCGTAGGTGTCTGTGCCGCGGCTGGTGAGCCACTCGTGTATGACGCCGATGGCCACCTTGGGCTTGCGGGACTCGAGGTTGACCAGCTTGCTGATGAAGGGGTAGGCGCCCGGCGCGTCGCCCTCGCGGGTGTCGGCGGGGATGCCCTGGGGCAGCAGGACGAGGTTGCCCTCCTGCTCGCTGGCCTTCTTGTCGAGGCGCAGGAACTCGCGGAAGCCGAGGCGCTGCACCTGCTCGCGGCCCTTGGCCACGCCCGCGTGGAAGAACAGGCTGCTTTCGGGCGCCTGCTCGATGGCCTGACGCAGCTTGGGGGCGTTTTTCGTCAGCGCCTCGAGGCGGCGGTCGTAGCCCTCGTCCTCGACATCGAGCTCCACCACGCGGAGGGCGGCACCGCTCTCCTGGCGTACCAGGTCGACCAGGTCGCGCACCTTTTCGAGGATCTTGCGCTCGGCAGCCAGATCGTAGCGATCCGGTTTGTCGGAGATGCCGGGGAAGACCCGGTGCATCTGGTGGACGACGACGGTGGTGCCGGGCTCGAGGCCGGCCAGTTCGCCCCGGAGGGCGGCGGGCAGGGTGAACTCACTCTCGCGGGTGAGGTCGACCTGCTGGGGGTTGCGGAAGACATGCAGGTTGATGCCCACAAGGGCCAAGGCAGCCAGGGCGATTCGCAGCAGGGCGCCGGCGCGGTAGGCGCTGCGCCTGGCGGCGGTGAACAGGATGAGACTGAAGACCTCGCCGGCGACCGACTGGGCCAGCAGCAGAAGGCCCAGAAGCAGCGCCACCCCGGCGGGGGTGAAGCGGAGCAGGCCGCGCCAGGCCTCGCGGGCGCTTTCGGCCAGGGTGCCCTCGGGCCGGGCGGTGGCGAAAGCCAGGCCGACCAGCACGAGGCCGAGCGCGCCGCCCATGCGGGACAGCATGCGGAGGCGCGAGCCCAGCCAGGTGGGCTTGCGGCTGTCGGTTGCGGATGCGTTGTTTGAGTTGGCCATACCGGACATCACGCCCACCTCCGGCTTTCCAGACTGCGCACGGTGAGATACAGGCAGAAGATGGCGACCGAGGCGTACATCGCCAGGGCGCCGAGATCGAGCACGCCACGGGTGAAGGCGCGTTCGAAGTGCAGCGGCACGCTGAGGAAATAGGCGACCCGGTAACCCAGCCCACCCTCGGCGGCGCTGCCGGCGTAGCTGCCGGCCACGAAGACCAAGCCGATGGCCAGGGCCACCTGGGCGGCCACCAACTGGTCGCGGACCAGGCTGCTGACAAACAGGCCCAGGGCCAGGAACATGGCGCCGGCCAGAACCAGGCCGGCGGCGGTGCTGACCACGGGAGCCGGGTCGAGCTGGAAGGAGGCCTCGACGAGGTGCCCGGTCTCGTGCCAGGCGATGAACTGGCCGCCCAGCAGACTGACGATGCCCAGGGCGGCGGCGGCCACGGCCGGGAGGCCCCAATCGTTGCCTGTGAAGCGGCCGGCGGCGCCCAGGCCGAGTCCACCCACCAGGAGCAGTGCGCCCAACAGGGCCAGGATGCTGCCCTTCTGGTTCACCCAATGGATCTGCTGGACCTCCATGCCCAGCAGGGCCGGGAGGTAGAGCAGGGTGGGCAACCAGAGGACCAGGTAGAAGGCCAGGGCGGCGGTGAACTTGGCAAGCACGATCTGCCAATCGCGGACGGGCGAGGTCATCAGCATTTCCAGCGTGCCGGAGGCCCTTTCCTCGGCGAAGGAGCGCATGGTGATCAGCGGTGGGATGGCCAGGAAGACCAGCCAGAAGACCGGGCTGGACAGGCCATGCTGCAGGGGCCACTCGACACCGCGGGGGCCGGAGGCGTTGAGCAGGTCGAGGGTGCCGGAGAAGATGTAGCCCTGGCAACCGAGGAACACCACCAGCACCGCGTAGGCGATGGGGGAGTAGAAGAACGACATGAACTCGCGGCGAACGAGACTGCGGGCGCCCCACACGCCCCATACCGCCAGCCCAAGGACGACCAGGAAGGCCGCCCCCAGCGCCAGCCAGGCCGCATCGGCCAGTAGGGATGTTCCAGAACCTGTCATGGTGATGCCATCCTCAACTAAACGCGAAAGAATACGAATGAATCGGGTATGGGGCCTCAGGCTCCCACGGGTTGGGCGGCGGTGCCCTCGACCAGCCTGAGGAAGAATTCCTCGAGCCGACCGCCGGCGGGGACCATGTCGGCCAGCCTGCCCTGGGCCGCCACGCGGCCGCCGACGATGATCACGGCGCGGTCGCAGGTCATTTCCACCTCGCTGAGGATGTGGCTGCTGACCAAGACGGTGTGCCGCTCGCCGAGTTGGCGGATCAGCTTGCGGGTCTCGATGATCTGGGTGGGGTCGAGACCGCTGGTGGGCTCATCGAGGATGAGGACGGGCGGGTCGGCCAGCAGGGTGTCGGCCAGTCCCACGCGCTGGCGGTAGCCCTTGGACAGCGTGCCGATCAACTGGCGGCGGACATCGGACAGCCAGCAGCGCTGCATCGCCTCTTCCACGCGCTTGCGGCTGGCGGCGCCGTGAAGGCCCTTGAGGCCGGCGCGGAAATCGAGGTACTCGGCCACCCGCATCTCGGGATAGAGGGGGCAGTTTTCGGGCATGTAGCCGATGGAGGCTCGGGCGGCGAGGGGGTCGGTCAGCACATCGTGGCCGGCGACGATGGCCTTTCCGGAGCTGGCGGTGAGGAAGCCCGCCAGGATGCGCATGGTGGTGGACTTGCCGGCACCGTTGGGGCCGAGGAAGCCGACCACCTGCTGGCGCCCGACCTCGAAGGAGACATCACGGATGGCGGCGTAATCGCCGTAATATTTCGTCAGTTGGCTGACCTGGATCACGGGAGCCTCTTGCCTGTTCGGTGGCACCGGATGGACCGTTAAACTGGGTAGGCTGGCAAACTGGCGGAAAAGTCTGCCTGGCACGCACCCGGCCACCTTGGGGGGTGGCGGGGGCCCACGGGCAGGGGCTTCACGCCGGGGTGTGGCACAGCCTCCCTTGAGTATTCAATAGCCGACCATCCCAGCCTTGTTCAAGGGGGTGGCCCGGGGTGGTTTTACCCATGGCCAACAAGGGCGGCCAGCCATTGAATGAAAAGGATAGTGTACAGATTTTTCGGGGGCTGTTGCCCCGGACCGAGGTGAAATTCCGTGACATCCCCCGCCGCCAAGACCCCCCAAGGCCCCAAGCGCATCCTCAGCGGGGTGCAGCCATCGGGCAAACTGCATCTGGGCAACTACTTCGGCGCGGTGAAGCAGCATATTGCCGCGCAGGATGAGGGGGAGTGCTACTACTTCATCGCCGATTATCACGCGCTGACCACGGTGCATGATGCGGCGGTGCTGCGGCAGAATGTGCTGGATGTGGCGCTGGACTACTTCGCGCTGGGGCTGGACCCGCAGAAGACGGCTTTTTTCCGGCAGTCGGATGTGCCGGAGGTGTGCGAGCTGTCGTGGATATTGTCCACGGTGGCGCCGATGGGGCTTTTGGAAAAGGCGGTCAGCTACAAGGAGAAGGTGGAGAAGGGGATCGATTCCTCGGTGGGGTTGTTCACCTATCCGGTACTGATGGCGGCGGACATTCTGGCGTACCGGTCGCATCTGGTGCCGGTGGGGAAGGACCAGGTGCAGCACCTGGAGATCACCCGTGACCTGGCGGTGAAGTTCAACCACCGGTTTGGAGACACCTTCCCGCTTCCGGATTACCGTCTCACGCCCGCCAGCAAGGTGCCCGGCACCGATGGCCAGAAGATGAGCAAGAGCTACGGCAACACGATCGACATCTTCGCCGAGGGGAAGCCACTGAAAAAATCGGTGATGGGGGTGGTGACTGATTCCCGGACGGTGGAGGAGGCCAAGGACCCGGCCACCTGCAATGTGTTTGCCCTGCACAGCCTGTTTGCGACGCCTGAGCAGAGCGAGGTTTTGGCCGGGAAATACCGGGCCGGCGGCATGGGGTATGGCTCCGCCAAGACGGAACTGCTGGCGCTGATTGACGAGCATTTCGCCCAGGCGCGGGAGAAGCGGCGGGAACTGGCCAAGGACCTGGCGCAGATCGAGGAGTGGCTGCGGCAAGGTGCGGCGAAGGCGCGGGCCACGGCGGGGGCGACCTTGGATCTGGTGCGGAGCAAGTGCGGGTTGCGGTGAGTGGAGGCGGGGTAAAGACCGGGGCAAGGGGCTTGATACGTGGAGAGGTTGGGAAAAAGGGCGGGCATCGGGAAGGGGCCGGGGCAGCAGGCGGTATTTGAAAAGGGTCGGGAAAAAAGGGCGGGTATCGGGAAGAGGCCGGGATGGCAGGCGGTAATTGAAAAGAGCTCGGAAAAAAGGGCGGGTATCGGGAAGAGGCCGGGATG
>Ga0169931_10005010_pt1 | contig 20371 bp, 14 predicted proteins | sample Kivu_15m_20L_FD_129675 | JGI IMG/M metagenome (GOLD analysis project Ga0169931, IMG submission 129675) | Freshwater microbial communities from Lake Kivu, Western Province, Rwanda to study Microbial Dark Matter (Phase II) - Kivu_15m_20L... | ecosystem: Environmental > Aquatic > Freshwater > Lake... | reverse complement strand
TGCTATCGAAGGGGCTATTCGCGAAACGGAAAGCCATAAGACCCACGTGAAAACGAGAAGGGACTGTTGCAACAGAATTACCAAAGTCATCGAATGGATGGGGAGTGACGTCAAATTGAAGGATGGTGAACCATCATCATACGTGATCTGACGGATGAGGAAAGAAAGATGTTGATCAATTCTCTAACCAGAAGAAGGACTTCATGTATGATGGTCTCAGTTATCAAGTCGTCAAGGCATTCATCTCTATGAACAAATAGAAGCCACAAAAGCCCTATTCAGATCCTACAAAACAAGAACAGTATGGGTTTGACCACTTGCGTAAATATCAAGACGCGATTCTATATGGTGCGACTCGGGTGGAGGCTTTATTACCTGGGGGCTATAAGGAAAACATGTCCACTTACCTTGATTCGCTAGAAAAAGAGGGGAATGTTGCTTGTAAGAGAGGGGAGCTTACGGACGAACAAGCTGATGCTTTCCGCATTGGCCAAGGAATTTGACGTGGATGTTCCGATCTCTTTAACTGAGTATTCGGATGTGTACGGCTACGTTAGTATCGAACTAAGCAAAACGCACCCGTTGTTGGTTCTCGAAGGTCTGCGTCGGACTTATTGCTTCAAAAGAGCCATTCTTTGTCGGAAGGCCGATCCTAATTCGGTTGGATTCCACTCATCTCCTATTGAAGCTGTTTTCGATGATAGCATATTGTAGGTTTTTCGTCATGCTTGGTAAACAATTGAGTATAATTTTCAGACGTAAAATCTGAAATTTCATCATTGACCTGGACATAATTGAGCTGTTTCCTCGAGCATGCGTGAGACTGAGTTGTCTCAAACGCATGCTGTCATCGAAAACAGCTTCAACCATTCATCTCCTATCGAAAACAGGCCAGTACTCGGAACAAATTCAGAATCGCATGACTCCGGGACAGGACCCAGCCAACCTGTGAGTTTCCCACCTGCGCGTTTCCCACCTGTGAGTATCCCCATCCTATCCCTAACATTACAGACATCTCACAAACAGGTTGGTGCAAAAATGTTGAAAACAAAAATTTTTCCATCCAAGAATCAACAATACACAATACATACAGTCATACAGTATTAGATTGAGATGGCACAGAGGTTCAAGGGCTACCTGTGTCGAATAGGAATCAACGTAAAGCCTTTATATACACGCGTTGCAACGGAAGCTTTTTACACAGATGATCGATACGTTTAACGGACGAAATATTCCAACAATCGTCATGAGGAAAAAATTTACAATTTATTTTCGTCAGTCGAAAATCACAAAAAAAAACTTTACATCAAATAACAAACCATAGGATGGGCAAGGCGACTTCGTAAGTACTATATTAAAATTCGTAATCATTTATGGCTCGTGAAACTGACCATAGTGTTATATATTTTAGAACCAACCATTCAGCTCCCGAAGACAAGGAACCTACTGGGTCACCAACGAAAGTTGCTTCTGAGATTTTGTAAGTACTGATTGAATTTTGAAATCATATACGGCTCATGAATACGGATTTCATTGTCTAGTCATGCGTTTTCGCTTTTCTTCCCACACAGACCAATGGTCCCCTTCCCGTTAATGTTCTTTACATTTCGGGTTCTAGTAATCAATCCCGTGTTATATTTCCCAAAATTTCTGACTGGTGGACCAATAGCAGGCTTCATATCAACCGTTAAACTCTTGATTAAAAAGCCAATGCAACTGGATTATGTTCCTGAAGGTTAGGTTATGGTCGTTAAAAGTTTCTCTCGCCATACTCAATAAAAAACGTATTATTTCTTAATTTACTTTTTTTTCTATGTCATGTGTTCTATTGATTGTTCCGCAAAGGCAAATCGTACCTTTCACGTTTCTAGTATCATCGTCAGTATCAAGGACCCACTGATAATCGAATGTTTACTCTTCTCCAAATTCAATGCGGCGCTTTGCAAACACCCCTAATCGATTAATACCATTCACATTCCACCTAAGAACTTCACGATTTGGATTACATGAATGAATCGTGATCCATCATCGATATCGCAGGACAATTCCTCGGATGATTCCAAGTCAACCCCATTCATAGAAAATAAAACGGGAAAGGAGAAATTAAGACTGGTAAATCGAACGCTCCAATACCGACTTTCCCATCTGAACCAATCAACCCACCCAATATGTTGACAAGGGAACAAAACCTAGTAAAGACCCTGCAGTGTATCACGTTACAAAATGCACTTGGTAATCAGACAGAGGCAAGTAGTGAATAGGGTGCAAGAATCAACAATATGCTTTTCTCAACTCTCAACGTTTTGATTGTTTTGATGTTTTGATGTTGAACGACAGGACATAATTACATACAGTCATACGAATGTACTGTAATAACAAGATAGGGTTGTCTGTATTTCCATAGCTAGGGTTAGGGGTTTGTCCGTTGACGTTCACGGTACTGTACACCTACAGAAGAAATTCAAACGTACATAGTACTGTATAACCCAGAAAGCAGAGCACATCGGCGTATGTAGCTCGAAATGCTATCATGCATCTAGAACGGAAGGACACTTAAATATGATAAGAAAGGTATGAACACAATGAACAATATATTCAAGAAATTCGGCCGAGAGAAGAAGAATATATTGCCTAAGGACCCTGAGAAAGATATCATCGATCTTTGCGAGGATCAGGATAATGAGACTGTCGAATCGTTCAGCAGTAGTAGCTTTGGATTGGAAAGCGCGACATCAGTGAAGCGTAGTCGGAAAGAACTAGGACAGTAAGTATTTTATTTCTCCTTGACCAATATCTGTCACGTGGTTTTTCTTGTCCTGTTATGAAGCCTGAACTGAACTCATTTTGTGTACTTGCTTGCTAAATTAGAAACGTGATTGGAAGTGAAAATAATCATACGAGGAGAACTCGCAACCTTTCACAAACATCTTTTATTTCCAAATATCACCGAAATGATTTAGTGGGTGGCTCGGGTACTGGTTTTGGGGGAATTTTACTTCAACCGAATAAGGTCCCTCCTGTTGAGGATAATGTTGCAATGAAGAGTAGGTCTTTATCAAGGGAGCCTAAAATTTATAAACGTAAGAAGTATGGAGGTAAACGAAATAGAAAGGCAAAGAAGAAAAACAAATATAGCAATAAAAGCTCCGAGAGTAGACAGAGTGCATGGTCTAATCGAGAAATGCGTGTTGCTCCTTATCATGATAGTTCGAGACTTAATGGAGGAGGTAAAAATCAATACATGCAGATAAGCACACTTGATCCAGCCTTGCGCAATGTCGGAGGTGCTCAAATCACATTTAGTTAAAAATTTACGTGGTAATACCGTTTCTAAACTATCACAGTTGTCAAATAATGACGAGTAAATACCGTAGTGCTTAATGTAGGTTTATATATACTGCACATATATTTTACACTTTTTCCGTTCGGTTCTCAGTTGTATGCACTGATCTACATCCTTTTCCAGCTTTATTCAAATCATTTCAAATCATACGATTTGACCGAATACACTTCTAAAACCAAGTGCTTGGTCTGAAGGCTCGTGAATTTTTGTACCATGTGAACGTAACCGGACGACAGCATCACGAAACATTCGATCAAATACAGATACAGTACCAGTAGGACACCAAAAATGCCAACCTTTGCATGGTCTTACAACTCCAGGGAAGAAACGATGGAAAGCTGATGTGCATTGGTATCGCGTTAAGTATAGCAACGTTTTGTAACAATCTAATGTAGTGTTGGATTTGTCATAAGGCCCATAGCGCTCAGCGCGATCTATGTTTCGCTGCAATACGCATTCAATGACAGGTAGTAAATCTCTCTTATCGCATGCCTCCACAAGCTTGAAAAGAATTTCAGATAAATCAGGATGATCCCAATCCGACTGAGCATATGACTGCAAGTTGAAATTTGCTAGCATAGGAAAATCATCTGATATAAACAGGTCGGATTGTAAAGGAGCTTCACTCTGGAGGAGGCCCTGATTTACTGTGGTTGCGATATTATTTCCTTGAACACTGATGTCATGGGTCTTCTCAAAAAGTTGTAAAATGCAAAGAGCTGCGGATCGGCAGCCTTCCTCAGCAACACTTTTTTCCCAACTTGCCATAGCACACCAGTTGCCACACGAATTTTTTTCAGCATCCAGTCCATCTGCACTTGGTTCGACAGCCAAAGAAAGAGGTAATGGAAGTGAGAACCTAGCGCAATAAAACCACAGATTATAAAAGATAGTAGGATCGAGACGACGTAATCTCTCACGCTCAAGAACGTCTTCGCCATATTCTTCGATGTATTTTTCCATTTTATACCTCAATTTCGAAGGACTCGTATAAGGCACGAACCCTATAGAGCTATCAGGATCCTGATGAGACATGACGGTGGTCTTAAGTTGCGGAGGCATAGGTCCTTCTTCATCTCGCAAAGGTATATCGTCAAGCTGTTTTGTCGTCGAGTCAATTATCATTTCTTTATAGCCAAGCAGTGGATAAACAGGATTGAAGCATCTAGGGCATCCTACGGTATCTATAGGCTCTGCGTCATCATCTTGTGTTTGCCAACCAGCTTGAATCTCCTCATCAAGAAGAATGTAAGAACATTTTTCACATGTTGTTGCCCGAGACCATAAGGCTACAAACTTGAAATCGTTCAAGAACTCATTACATTTCCCCTGTATGCCCGCGTCCCAACGTGGATTGAAAGACGAGGAGCAGACTACTGGAAACCATGATTTGTGATGTCCCCGCTTTGTATAATATGATTTATTTGGTTTCGTGGTCCCATTGAGATTGAAATCATGTCTGCTGTCATTTGTTTCCATAGATAGGTCCGGTCCATCTTTAAAACCATCCCTCTCGTAACGCCAGCTCCTCCCAGATTGCTCTAGCTCCACTAAATTTCCATCTAAGATGTTGATGTTATTGCTCCCATTCGATCCTATCAAATAATTCACTTCTATTTCATTAGATGCATCTGTTAGCATGTTACTCAAAGCCTCTGTCATATTACAAGATTTTCCGGAAGAGCGCTTCGAAAAGCCTTCCGCAATAGCTCTTGTGTATTGTCCAAGAGTGACAGCACTTGGAAAATTTCCATCTGCACGCAAAAAGCCAAAAAGTTTGACAACTTCTAGTCGCCTGTCACTACACGATCGCCCGCATGCCACGATCAGACTTTGCGAAAGTAAATCATTAATGCGCGTGACAAATGTAATGTCTATCCATAACAAATATTTCTATAGTCGGGTACACACCTTCTATAACCAGCTTCATCTGGAATAATACGCTGGCGGCTCCTCAACAGACGCACTGCTCCAAGAGCGCGGAGAAGATAATTTATTTGCTGATCATCAGTAAGATTCGGCTGACCTAGCTGATGCGGAACACACATCAACCAAGTGCATAAAAAGTGAGAACCCTGTAGGAGACAGAACGGATAAGTGGGTATTAGAGTGCACTGCACTTTCACGAATATGGTACGACGATAAGCAAAATATGTACCATGAGTTTTGGGAACTGTAGAAGACATCTCCTCTGCTTCTGACCACTTCTACGATTAAAAGTGGCATGTTTTCTTCTGCGTTTGGATTCATCAAATTCTCGTTCACTCCGTGTAAGAATCGGGACGTGCAAAGGACCAAAGTCCGCACACAATCGATCAGGCTCTTTAGGGTAAAATAGTGACGAGTCAAATTTCTGAGGAAAGAATGGGTTCCCATTGACACAATACAAATACCTTGAGCCCGAATGAAGATATTTACGAGAAGGTGCTGTAACTAAATCTCCCGTATTGTTTATCATGAAGTCTTCGGTATAACTTGTCAAAAAAGACATTTCTGCACTAGATCCATCGTCTGACTCTTGCAACGTCAATTCGCTTGGTTCAGCAGCACATTGATCTATAAGTAAGCTATAGACCGGAACCTTACGACCGAGGCTAGTTGTGTATGTGACTTCATGACTTAGCCTCCCGTACGAAGCCTTAGAAGCATGGAATTCTGAAATGCATTCATCAAATAATAAGCAGCGTATATCACTGGATTCAGTTCGTCTTTGAATAAACGCTTGAAACATTTGAGTGGCTATAAGTGACTTCAAGTAAGCCTTTGACTGTAGTAATGCCGTGGATAGGAATCCTTCAGAATCAAACCAATCACTTCCACTAATTAGGTAGTCGATATCAGGTACGACAAGGAAACGATCATAACCACCTAGTATGGAACAAAAGAATCTCAGAAAACAATCTCTAACAGCACGATCATCCAAGGACTCATCATGATCTTCATTGAGAATTGTTGGTATCGTGGCTTCAAATGAGGTCTCTTGGCCTAACGCCTCTTGTCCCGGGACGATTCCAGAGTCACGACATAATATTTCAAGCTCTGAGACAAGGTGCGTTCTTTGCTCAGCTGGAATGATTTCCCAACATGCTGCAAGTATGTCAAACCTATTCAGAGAGAAAAGAAAATCATCGGTCGGTGGGCTCAAAATATTCTCTCTGCAGGCTTAGAATGTAATTTGAATAATCATCTCACCTATTTCCTGAGCAATCAATGTCCCCTGTATCGAGGTCTATAATCAAAGTATCGTCAGGGATATGTTTTCGAACGGTTGAAGCAAGTCCATCGCATGTTCCGTCATCGTGTATACCGACAAAAATGCAACCTGGAAACTCTAAACATGACATAAATGGTTGAGTCAATCTTGGGACGTACGGGGCGCAAAGTTCAAACGGGAAGAGTAGAGATCGCATAAGTTCGCACACATCCAAAACCAATGATGGGTAAATTGATATCAGGATCACCTATGATAGAAACAATGATTTAGAAATAATTTTATTAGAGTGATAAGACTCATATACGTTTAAGAGCTATCTGACCTTTCTTTCGAGAGCTAATAATGCAAGGACGATAGTAACAACAGTTGGAACATCTAAACAGGAGAATAGTGTCTTAAAGGAAAGATCTAGTAAAGGCAGATCTTTGGTTGGGGGCATAGACAATACCATAGGACCTGATAATGCTGGTAATGGTAGAAGAATGCATTGGCCACCTGGTTTAGGGATTGGAACGGTTAAAAGGAGGTGTGATATATATCTTTCGACAGGCAAGTCTGACGTTGAAACTGATAAAAGATGTAGATGTGCCAAAAATCGACGGAAAGCAGTCCAAAACGGATAACGACTGGTCAAGCATATTGTCTTGCATTCGAATGTTACTGTTTGATCGAATCCTGTGTAAATGGAGTCTATAAACTTCGAACCTTCTGCATGAGAACAGATTTGATCCCCATATCCGCTTTTCAACCGATCCCAGAACATTCGATGTGCTACTGACGTTTTTCGTCGGCGCTTTGATATTTTATCTAAAGCATCAAGTTTACTCTTTGATAATGGTTCCATAAACGATATACAACTTACTGTAGAGGATGCATAAACATAAAGTCTGGTCCATGAAAGGATTTGATTCAAACCTACCGTAATAATATGTTATGAACGTACCAAATATACTATCCCCTCTTTCATTTTTAACAACAAAACCATAAGTCCTGCATATGCAATTAAAATTGTCAAGACATTTACTTAAGGTAGCAAGATAACCAACAAATAAATAATCTAAGACATCAATACTCACACCGGTTGAGGACAATCTATTCCTTTAGCTCGTAATAAATGACAACCTCCTCGTGGATAGCAGAACATCGGAAGTTCTTCAGTGGGAAGCGGGAGTCCTTTATAGTCTTTTCGAGGAAAACGGTCGAGCACTCCGGTAACAATAGGCATATCGGCGAACCCCATCGCAATATTCTTTCTAACAATAATTATTGGTATAACGACGAATTTCTGCGCGTCCTTAAGCGAGTAACTTCTAGAGGGAATGACAGCCGCAGACCATGTCGTCATTCTCAAATATTCGCGAAAATAGTCATCATTCTCATCTTCATCTTCATCCTCGTCATTGGCATTATCTGGAAACACAGGATTTCCTCTTGCATCAACAAACGAAATGGACAAGTCGGTGACGGCAGAATCTTCATGAAACCTTTCATCGTTTCCATATCGTTGGCGACGTACTGCGATAATTGGAAAGTATTCATAACTCATATTACTTTGCGAACGATCTAGCTCGTCTAAGTTGTCATAAGTTAGGATGACTGGAATGATGGGCTCATCGTCTATCGCATCTGTAGAGAAACTGTTTTGTAGATAATTTTGTGAATGAGGGTAGTCATCTTCGTCAATACAGGGTATGAGTTTTCGCTTAGGGCTAGGACTATAGTTAGACGGACTCATTTGAGACATTGCGTTGCTATCAATGTAAGCCTCGATGCCATCGCCTATTTCATGGACGTCTGAGTTGGTAACATGACGTACCAAAAATGTTCTCCTTTTCCTCTTTAGTTCACTGTCAGCAAAATTTGATTGATGACTTTCTCCAGGTAAGTCGACTTTTGAGCTCGGATGTAAACCGCCTTTGGTCAATGATGGCAAAGCTAGAACTTCTATCGCATCAGGTATGACCCATTCATCAAAGCCCTCAGGAAGTGTGAGTATCTCGGAAAGCGGTACCATATTAGCCTTATCCCCACTATCAAAGCTTCGTGTTGGAGACTGAGCCACATCATTTTCCGACGTAAATGTAAAGTGTTCGGGTTCAACATCATTACACACCTCCACTCGATCCGTTGGTGTGCCGAGTATTCGACTTGCCCCTGAGAGGGCAACGCGGGCCGCAATACCTGCGCCTTGCATGAGTGATCTTCTAAACGTTGTAGCAGGTTTATGATTTCTCTTACTCAAAACGGTTGTGTCAAGATACGTCGTTGACGATATTTGTTCAACTTCATTACTAAAACCAAAATTACTACTCTCGTCATTGTTTGTACAAGACTCATCCATCCCATAGGCGCCTTCTGGAATGGTAGATGTATGAACTCTGACATACAATAAAACGGAGTCTGCAATGGCTGGCCGGTCGTTTTCGTCAGCTCCTCGGCGCCTAAACCCAATATAATACTTTTTATTCCTTCTCCTCGGATATTCGGATGTTGACGATCGCATACCGCAGATGGGTGATAGAGGAGTTTTAAATTTGATCTTATCCACCAACCCACCAAGGCCATTTTTAGTTTTTAGTCCGGTGGAATGGTTTTGCATTCGTGGCGTTGGATCATGGCAGGAAAAGTCATTACCAAATGCGACAGCTTTATCTTGGGTTCGATCACTGTTCGTCGATAAACTTGATCTTAAGCCAGTCGATGGATTTAAATCAGAGTCCAGTGCTTCAATTTTTTTCGACAGGATAACTCCTAGACTAAGGCTATCACCCGACTTATCCATGGAAGATTCGTAATCAAGACTCGTGGAAGTATCTACCTCGCGATAATGTTGACTCCTTGATATGGATATATCCATGTTCTTATTGTTAAATGAGCCATCCTTCGAGAGGTCGTCAGATGATTTTGACCGCGATTTCATGGGAGAAAAAGGATACATTAATATCATTTCAGAGGATCTTCCTTCTTCAAGAGTAAGAGATCCTCTCGATTTTTCTTTCACATTGTTGAAGTAAGGATCGTTGTCAGCATCACGGACGTGATGAGATAAAACGTCTTTGGATTTTGTATCTATTGGTAGCGTTGAGTATACTATATTATAACCAGAGACTTCTTTAGGGAGGAATTGAGATTTTAATGTTACCCCAGCTCCCCTAATAACCATACTCTTTTTCTTCGTTTGCTGTCTCGTATGATTATGATTACTCATGGTTTGCATATTACCTGGTTGTTGAGTACGTTGATTAATGGAGCTTGTCGTCTTTCGCAGGAGTACTGTGCTAAGGTTTAGTTTGTTTATACCTCGATTGTCAACGTTGGTATATGGGTCGGGTATGCGAGATTCGTCTTCATCCAAACCAAAGGAATTATTTCTTGCATCCATGTTTGAATCCCAAGATGGTGCGGCCTCTTCGACAGTAATCAGCGCCAGATCAACGATTTCTCGATAAAAGCGCTCCACTAAAACACATTCTTCTTCTTCCATAAACTTTTCTTGAGCCAATGTGTTGCTTTCTCCGTGATTGGCTTGAATACCATTAGTAGTTTTTTGTTGTGGTACTTTAAAAGTAATAGTGTCACCAATACCCAAAATGGCAAAGTAGTCAGCTACACCTCCTCCTATAATGGCACGTTGATGCTTTGTCCCGTTATTGGTAGTCGTCGTGGTGATGGTAACGCTACTGCTGCCCATGATGCGAACAAACTGCACTCAATATTCGGTTCCAATCAATTTATACCTGCAATAGTGATGCTTAACGGTACAGTAATCGAAGGAATTGATCAATGCATGGGCTTACTTTATTGGAATATTGGAATTTGCAACAAAAGAATCATAATAATCATGCGATTTTTAGAGCGTACGACGAGGGTCGTGCTGATGAAGAGAGTATTCAGTGATTCAGTAGACTACAGTAAGAAAAAATAACAGACGACGACCAAGTGCAAGGTGGTTTTACCCACTAGGTACTGTATGTACAGTATACATAGTTGCAGAGGTGTGTCAAAATGTAAAACGATTTCCTTTGTCGGATTATAGTATCAAATCACGCAGACCACGGTTTGAAGAAGTCCTTCAGGTGAAAATTCATGCTCAACAGTTGGAGTATAAAGTGAATGTCTTTGGCAAAGTCTTGATATGAATAGAGCAAAATACCACTAAGACATTGAGTGGATGACTCATGACAAGACTCCGTTATTATACATAATTCCTTTCTAGAAATTGATATCACTAAAAGAGAAAGAGAGAGAGAGATCTCACTCTCTCTCCCACACGGTTTGATCAATGATATCACCTACTGAACCGGGTTTAAGCTAACAGAATCTATAAAACAGTATGAGCATATTAGTTTAGAGGCATAATCTTACATCAATTTGTATATATTTTCACTTGTGGAAATGTTATTTCCTTTTGTTCCCAATCACTTTTCCAATTTTCCTCCACGAGCGCTTCTGTCTCGGAATTATACCATTCAGCTAGCTTTTTACCCGTTTCCAATCGATGAGTGGACGTATTCTCTTCTAAAAAAGACCTCGTGCGATTCTCACATCCCTCATTATCGTTGCCCCAACCGCTTGAACCAAGTTTTTCCCAGGCGCTTCTCCCATCTACTTTGGAATGAACATGGCTTAACAATCGTTTAGCGTCTTGTTGTAAGTTATGCTGGTAACCAATAAAGTTAAAGTATGGCCACCATTTGGAATCTATTTTCAATGCTTGTGCCTCCCAATGCACGTTTGTACACTTGTCTGGAAATTTTGTTACATAATGCAGAAAAGAAGCAAATGATTGACTCTTGTTTACACAGTCTGTTACAACTTCAGGATCATCCAGTTGTTCACAGCACTTGTTTTTAAAGAACCACTTTTCTTTTACTGATTTATCTAAAAATGCTGACAATATTCGTTCCTTGGGTTCCCTCACAAAAACTGCCTTGGTCCATTCTGGAGAAATCATCATCTGAGAAGCAACATCCACAGGATATTGAGATAGATATGGTATGTTGTGAACATCTGGATCATGAGCATTTATACCTCTGATTTTGCACCACAATGGATTCCCTAGCATTCTCATAAACATTCGTTTCCATTCTGAGCAGGCGACTTTAGGGATACTTACAAATATGAGTTTGTATTCCTCGAGGACAAAAGCCCCGATGCGAGGATCATAGATTCGGTCAGTAGGAAGCACAGTAGGATGGTTCGTTGATGATAAAGAGGAGAATTGAATCTTGTTCATATACTCAGCTTTTTGGTAGGGGTAAAGAATATTTTTATGTATGCTCAAAGGTGTTAGTGATAAGAGCAAGACAAGAGATCCTATGAGCACTCTCAAAGCACGAGTCCGTATTTGGGATATCGGTGTCGATCGATATGCCATCTTGGATACCATCTTCTCGTTTCAAGGGCGATAGATTAGAGCTCTATCGATGACTTGACCAAGTTCTGCTGTCAGCTTTTTAAGATGCAGCAGAAAGGCATGATCTTTCATCATGCAGCCAGTTTGTCATCACAGAACAGAGCCAAAAAATGGCCGTTGCCCTACAGTACTGTTGCCGTTTTCCTTGCTTTTTTTACGCGCGTTTGTCGGGTACTGTACTGCATCGTGAAACCAGGTTATGATAAAGGAAGCAATTATTGAAAGATCTAAGTTCGCTATTTATTTGCATCAAGGAGATGAAGGTAGTTATCTTATTTCAACATTCAGCCTTGTAACAACCTCAGATCTCACTCTCTCATGTAAACTATCAATCTCATCATTGGTTAAGGATCGTTCCATCGATCTGTAGTATATTCGGAAGCAGTTGCTTGTACGATTCGTTTTTGGGTGCGTAAATACGTCAATCAACTCCACCTTTTCTACCAAATCTCCCGCAACAGATCGAGTAATTTCATTCAAATCATTTGGATGAAATGAATCTGTTATCCAAAATGATAAATCCTTAAGGCATGGTGGATATTTACTAAACGACTGGAATCTCACAATCTTCCCATCTTTAAATTGACTCTTGAACCGATCATCTGTGCTCCAAAATAGACGTATATCAGGAATCGAAAAAAGAACCATAGCTAAACGTTCTAGGCCTAACCCGAAGGCCCAGCCCAGTTGATCAGCTCTACCCACAGAGGCAAGTATATCCTTATGCACAACACCACAACCCAAAACTTCAAGCCATTCCCCATTAAAGAATATTTCAAGTTCAAAGGACGGCAGAGTGAAAGGAAAGTAAGTATCTTGCCATCGAACTTCGACATTTCCAAACATGGCTCGTACCATGCCTTCCAAGCCCTGCTTTAAATCAGTAACTACTAAAGCTAATCGTTCTTCCTCATTAGTTGCTCGCTTTAATTCATCCTCGGTAAATATTTTAACACCCTCCATTTGATGAAATATTGGATAATGGGAACTATCAATTTCATCACGTCTTGACAGAGAATGGAAAAAGTTTGAACATGTAAAAAAAATAAACAAAGAATAAATCTACGATTAAGAAAACAAACCTATATACATCCCCTGTAACTAGAAATTGATCCAATCCTTGCTTTAATAAATTCATTTGATGTGCGCTTGTATGTGTTCGTAATAGGGTATCCTCTCGAAGATAGTACGTATCACTCCTTGTTCGTGAAATATGATTCGGCGGTATTAAAAGACTATCAAAGTTTTCGTAGGTAGTAACAATTGGACTTAAAGTATCCAATGTATGAAATTTTTTAGAACCGCGTTGTTGCCAATAATTTTCAATGAATTTTTTTATTATATTTAGTGGGTGATGGAGTTGAAGATGGATATTTGTACCCACTCGAGCTGCGATATGGACTGGGACATTGCATTCCTTATGATTTAGATTATACCCTTGTAGAGATTCCACTGATTTTTCCTCGTGAAAACTGGCATAGCATTGCAATATGGACGGTCGTGTACGAGGAGGGCGATATGAGCGTCCTGGACAATGCAACAAAGTATGAAAATGGCTCACTCCATGGAATGTCGTAGACGCAAATGCTGGTATTATACTCCCTGCGCATGATGCTAATGGCGATGATGAACTTCTTCTAGTGGATGTGGACCAAATATCATAGATGAACTTGGAAGCGAGGATCTGTCGTCTATTCATCGTGATAAAGGTTGCTCATGTGCTAGATGCCTATACCACCGATACATGGAGCTCATTCCTCTCTAGTAACACTGTGGAAAAGCTTTGCAGAGAATTCCTCCGCATACAATACTGTGCTTCGGTATTTTAACCCTAAATCGTTAGTAGCCCCAAATCGACTGGGTCGTGAATCTACATCTTATGTACTGTACATCGCATAATAAGAAGCATTTGATTGCGTAATGAACTTGGCACTGAACAGCAAAGATGTTTACTCGTTTACGAGAGTGGTTGCAAGGAGATATTGAGAAAAGAACAGCTCGTTTAAATCCTCAAATGCGGAGAGACTTGGCTGCAGAAGTAGAGGCTAATCTTGCTATCGATTCGTTCAATCACGCCGACAATGAGGAACTTATCAAGGAACTCAATCAAACCTTAGATGATTCACGAGCCTTGTTAAGCCAACTAGAAGAAAATGAATTGTTTTTAGATATGAGAATAAAATCCTATACAAGACTAATGGATGAGCTTGAAGCTCGTCAACTGGAAGATACAACTTCTACTTCAACAGATTTAAACCTAGAGGAAAATACTTCATCATCCATCGCTACGAAAGAAAGGCAAGAAAAGCAAAAGGCTTGCGCGCAATTACTCCAAGGTGTAATTAATGCACATAAGTGCTTATTGGCAGATATATTATTACAAAAAAGAAGGGTTGATTACTTAGAACGAACTAGAGATGATTTACTTGAAAAAAGACAGGAATGTAAAGATTTCGTAGAAGCATCAAAAAAGCTGGACACACATCAGATTACGCCTGATTCACAACAATCAACATCGGATATAGAAATGGCTTCAGTCACATAGTCGTTTCATGATGTGTGTGTAAAAGGGACGTTATGTTTAAGTTATTAATTTTCATTTCGTCTTTACAGGAAGTTTTATATTGCATGTAGAACGTCCAATGTCTCCGAGTAATCGCAATAAATTACTATCTCTATCTTCGGCTCTAGATTTTGCAAGTTCCCGAGCTATATCCAGAAAGCCCAGTTCTTCCAAGTTTTCTCGGAGAATAATAGCCTCCTTACACCGTGCAGCTGTGGCTTCATCATATAGACGTGCTTTGCCTTTCACCGCGTTCAAAATTGTAGAGGTTGCGTTTGAGCTTTGAGTTAATAAATCTACATCATCACCAGATACGCATCTGTTCAAGACTGCAAATAAATGATTTTCGTCACAAGTCACGAGGCTAATGGTGAATTCAGGTATCGTATCTTGATAAATCAAGTCCATCTCCTTTGATGCACAGATATATAGGCTTTTGCACAAAAGCGCGGCTGCTCGTCGAAGCACTCGAGAATCATCGAGGCTTAACGTATTCAGACTGAGACGACAGAGGCTTGGACAATATTGCGCTGTTATAGAAGGCGAGAGCGTCAGCACCAGCTCAATCACTATTTGTACGCAAGAAGATCGAGCTAAGTCACTTTCTTCTACATCGAAAAGAGGTCCACCTGCGGCTACTCGGATGTTCACTTCCTCGTTTATGGACTGGAATGTCTCATCTGAGGCTAAACTTTCGTCGTGGAAGTAAGAGTATGTTGAACTTTGAATCAAAGCACATCTTTCTAGAGATTGATGCACATCAAAGACTTGGATTTTTGGAACTATAGCCCTACCGTAGATGATACTTTGTAAAACGCTCTTGCCGTGAACATTTACGGCAGCACCACGACGACGAATGATAAATAGCATTGCCTCTGTGACTTTCACCCGTTGTGAGGATGACAATTCATCGTGCCATGGCTGATTTGAGGTAAGAAACGAAACTGCACCTGTACAAATGGCATTAGTCAGTACTGGAATCATGTAATAGGGCATGACATCTGCGAGAGCAACAATAGTCTGGATCCCTGCAAAATAAACATATGATTCAGTGTCATTTAGCGAAATCAACGTAAGCTTCAAAATATCCCCAATAAGACCAATAGCTTCATTATTGGACTCATGGGCGGCATTCTTATCTTCAGTCGTGTCTTTAAATAATTGAGTATAATCCTTGCGAATACTAGAGAGCTTTTGTGTCGGGTTTGAGGATGCTTCTATGTAGAGCTGCTCAAGTAGGGAACTCCGTACAAGATGGCGGAGATTCACGACTCCTTTAGCTCTCAACGGAGCTTCCTTTGATGATAGGTCCTTCGCAGCATCACATATCTTCAAGCACAAAATATCATGGATTGATAATTCATCATAATCATTTTTGTTTTCAAGTTTCATGTTATGGTCTGGATTCTCGCGTGAGGCTATCAATGCCATGGCATGACTTGCCATTTCAGCTAGGTCTGAATGATGAGCGATGGCAGGCGAATCATCGTCCGAAGAAGAATCGACGAACCCAGGACTAGCAATCATCGCAAGTGATTGAACTATAGACTTAAGCATTGCTTTGTCCACATTAGAGCTATCTAGCTCTAGAATCGCAATAAGTAAAGTCAAGGCGATGGAGAGTAGAGACATCATAGATTCCTTACCCTCTCTTGTATTTGCTTTTCTTGTGGCGATGTCAGAACTAGATGTGTCTAATGTGGATAGAGATATGCTCATGTCTGTAGTTCTATCACTTGCGGTAATTGTGAGTTTATCCTCAATCAATAAATCTACACATGGGACATCGCTATCTCTTGCCCCGTCTAAAACTCCTTGATAAAAAGTGCCTTTTATCTTATCATTCGTAGTTCGACTATGAAAAGAATTGTGTAAATATTTGTTCCCGTCGAAACCCAAAGGTAAGTCACACCTAGAAAAGTCAATACTCTTGTTGATGCGAAATTGGTATGGAGCTAAACAGTTCCCAAGGGTATCTTTTACACAACTGTTTACCGCTGAAGATATTATTAGATGTAATATATGTATGGCGCTATGGTTTGTACTATCCTCAGTAATAATCTTTTCAAACTGACATTTCTCGCAAAGAATTGAGAGTAGATTCAGAATGACTACGTTGGGAATATTCGATAATGAAGCGAGTGATTTCGGAAGCAGCGTACTGTGAAACGAAGAAGTATATTGGAGGTATAAAATCAAGAGCAGCTGAAATAGAGCCCACTGAAGTGAGGAAAAGGTTGGAAGAACATTCTCAACATGGTCCTCACAAGTTCGACTAACGTTCTCCGTTTGCATAGCGGTTGTTATGCTGCTGATTAATGCTATAGCAAGATCATCTGCTTGGTGTTGAGATACATCATCATATGTTTTTCTGTAGACCAAATATACACTTTCTCCTACAGTTGAAGAAGAAAATACCCACCCTTCTAGATCGACACTATTTAATATTGCGCTCTTGACCAGGGCGACTGCCAATACTTTCTCAGCTGTGACCTCTTCTGTAACAGGAGACTGAAAAGAGCTATGCTTCAATACAGCGGCAAGTATAAAGTGAAACACAACTTTGGCTACATCCTTTTCTCTACAAGCAAGGATGGACTTTTCCCCGGCATGAATGATACGCAGGAGTACACTGAGTACAGTTACGTCACCAAGACATGAAGGCTCAGTTTGTTTTACGATAAGTATATCAAGAGGTAAAGGACAAAGCAATAACTGACAAAATCTAGAGGCGACGTCTCCTTGACGTGGAGGAACCGGCGGTATAAAGCAGAGAAGTGCGTATAATCGTAGAAGTGAGCGATAGATTCGTTGCGAGGAGTCTTCGATTAGATTGCGTTCTTCAGTGACTTGAAGTTCAATAGGCCAAGAACTTTGAGGGTTTGGTAATAAACCTTCTATCAGAAAAGGCATGAAATATCGTTGAACAGCATCCATCGAAGCATAGTCCAAAATAGACCAAATAGTCTGCATAGTTGCCATAGCTCGAACATCATATATATAATCCTTTCTGCTCAAATTAACCCCTATAATGTCGAGTATCAGGCATATATTTCTAAATAGCGTCTTGTAATAATTCATCGTTACCTCATCTTGATCAGCTCGATTCGCTATGGGTAGGTGAACACGAGATAACGTTTGGCCCAATCGATTACTTGCACCGGTAGTATCTTCTGTGGGTAAATTATTTGTAGCGACAACGAAAACATCAATAATAGCTTGCAAGCCCTCGTGATTTGAAAGAGCCAGCTGTGTCAGTAAGGGACCGACTCGACTTCTTAACCACTTTGGTGAATTCTTTCCACCAAGTAATAAAGATTGATATGCTTGGGCTCGTGCGTGGTAATCTATAGTTTCTATGTTGTCACAAAACAAAAATGCTGAAGAATCTAGCGACGCGTTTCTTGGAGATGGTATAAGGTATGCTTTTATTTGGTTCCACATCGCTCGGGTAGAGTAAGGTCGCCTAAGACTATCGTCTTCATCATTATTGTGTAAATAATCATATTGATCAACTTGGAAAATTGCAGCGAAGAGATCAGAGATATGCCTTTTAAACAATATATGACGAAAGCGATCAAGCAATATGACTTGTGAAATAGCTATGGTGGTATCCATCAACTCCCACTTAGACTGTATGATCCTTCTTTTCTCTTCCCCCTCTGCTGTAGGTACATCCAAAGCTAAACTTTCTTGATGTACACGATACCCCCAGTAAAGACTACGTTTAGGCATGCGACCCCCCATTGTTTTGGGTATGAATTTAGATCTGTCATCCGCTGAAGTCGGTATAAGTACGTTTGGTTCTAAATTAGGCAAGATAGTAGAGCAAACTGTAAATTCTATTAGGCAAGCAATATCTGTGTAGTTTGAAAGTGACAACATTCCGATAGGAACCGTTGGTTTGGTAGATTTTCTTTGATCTTCATTAATGAAGGAGCCTTGTGTAGCAGGATATTGATCGAGTTGATTGTACCAATAAGAAAGAGATGAAAGTATAGGGACCAATATTTCGTAAACTAACTTTTGTCGATCGCGTTCCAAGTGATAATCTGATGGTATTAAAAGACGAGGATGAAATAACTGTGATTCATAAGACCTAATTGTTTCTAATAACTCTTCCTTGAGGCCTAACGTTTGCAGGTGATGATAGAGGCGAAAAGAAACTAAAGAACTATCGGATTGTGGTTGACTTGATCCATGCTTAGAGCATCCCTGAATCAAAGTCTTCGTAGATATTGGGGCGAATGCCGGAATCTCACGAAAGCAATCAATCAGCTTCGTGATGAAAGTTGCAACAGCTTGAGCCGAGATCTCTATCTCCTCAAGCGAATGATCTATGGCTTGAGACATTTCCTCCATAGTTATTGATAACGAAGGAAATAGGTTGTGTGAAAAGGAAAGGCGAATTGATGGCAGAGATGTTGGCATGAGGGTGTACCTCAGTATCGTGGTCGTGCGTACATAATTTTAGCAAAATTTTTTATTTCCGACGATAAGAATTCTTAAGATCATAATGACATTTGAGAAATATTGAAGGCATACATATTCATAGTTTCACTGCTGAAAAAGGTTAGATCCATTTGTCTCACAATGGGAAACAATCTTTCAGGAGACATACTTCGTCCCATTTCCCGTGTGGTCCACGTAAAGATTTTAGGTTTTGTGATTATTTTTGGTGGTAATTGTATCATAACAAAAAGTCATTCTGTGGCAATTTCGTCTCACCTAACCTAACCTATACTATTACATGAAAATATCCTTTGGTATCTCTGATAGCATTTTGATTCGATTCAAGGCATGATATTTTTCTCGGTTAGTCTATAATTATTTATTTTCGACTGGGTCGTCAATCCTTCTCTGTCTTGAAACATTGCTGTCTGGCATTTTTCGCACCTATTTCTCCTCCTCGAAAACGAAATAAAATAGGAGCACATCTGAGACATAACTTAAGTTTAACGAGCTCCTCTTTCTTTATTCCATCTTCCATATATGCAAAATGAACTTGATAATCATCTAAACCGATTCCATATGGGATTTTGTCTAGAAGCTGGCGTTCATCATTTTTAAAATCGTGACTTATGGCTTGTTGCGTATTTGTTGTTTTTATTTCTCCATCAGACTGGCCATGCTTCGAAGAAGTTTTGATTATCGCATCTTGAGAGGAATGATAATAAGTGGATAAAAGTTTCACAAAGGTGCGTTGCTGGGACCATTTTACAACATCCTCTACTATTGCTTTGACCATCGTTTCTCCTATAGGATTCATAAAATAACATGGACAATATTTATTTCCGCAAGTGTCTACACCAAAGCCACTGGCTACCTCAGCCTCAGTTCTCCATCTTAGTCCAATCTGTGATGACGGTGTTTCATATTTTGAAAAATCAGCAATAACATGTGTTTTGTACAAGTGCGAATGATACTGTCGGACCATTCTTTCTTGCCATGTCGTGTTCATTTTCTTGACTTTAGAATCTGATTCCGATTCTTGTGAAGGTTTATTGTCGCCCTCTTCATTAAAATTATCTTCGTCCAATACAAATTTATAATGACGCTTCAATTGATCAAAATCATGCGGTGTGATGATTTGTTTCACATTTCTTGAACTTGCCTTTTGATGATCTGCACCTTTGTGGGTAAGATTTGTGGCAGAGATATACTTTCTCTTTCTCTCCATTCTCTTCTAGCGATGATAGAAAGCATCTACTGTAGGACTAACTCTCTTCTTGGCTTGACCAGCCAGAGAGATACATGGACAGGCGAATGTTCAAAAATGTGGGGGCTGCGTAGCTTTTCCGTAGCCCTGGTACATCTCTCATAGCCGTTTACGGA
>Ga0169931_10005009_pt1 | contig 20376 bp, 21 predicted proteins | sample Kivu_15m_20L_FD_129675 | JGI IMG/M metagenome (GOLD analysis project Ga0169931, IMG submission 129675) | Freshwater microbial communities from Lake Kivu, Western Province, Rwanda to study Microbial Dark Matter (Phase II) - Kivu_15m_20L... | ecosystem: Environmental > Aquatic > Freshwater > Lake... | reverse complement strand
GGGATTGGGGATTGGGGATTGGGGATTGGGCCCAATCCCCAATCCCCAATCCCCAATCCCCAACCGGTAATAAATTATTATGAAAAAATTTAAATTTAAATTTTTTAGAAGATTATTAATATTTACAATTCTACTTTTAAATATAATTTATTTTTATCAGCATAATTAAGAAAATTTATTTTATTTTTCAAAAGCTGTCATGATCACGATACAATTAATTGATATAAAAGCTACTATGCCTGAAATATAAGCTATTGATATAACTAAATATTTTAATCAATATTATTTTACAGTTTTTAAATTTTTGAGACAAATCTTTTCTCTGTAAATAATAAAAACTTGGAAATTGTAAAGTATTACATAAGATGTGTAATATTATTGGAGCCATCAGAGTTTTTGTTATAATATATGAATAGCAAGCATACATACCAAATACACTGGTGAATAAGGATTGGAAAATAATAGCGCCTGTCATTGTTTTATAATAATGAGAATCCCAAAAATGTCTTAAATGAGCTATAATTTATGAAATTTATTAAAGCCTTACATATTCCAAACATGATTGAGCTAATAAGGGCTGATTGAAGATTTGTGAAACTGGCATCTTTAAGAATGTTGAAAATTATTCCTCTATATATAAACTCTTCCAACAAGGGCCCATAAAGATTTTCCTTCAAAATAAGGACAAAATTTTTATCGTCAATAGACAGAGATTCTATTCGTTTTACTATTTGAATTATGAGTCCTAAATACAGAGTTGCATTTAAAATTGTTATATAGGCACAACCTTTTATTATGATCAATATGCTTTCCACTGTAAAAATATCTTTAAAGAGGTAATTTTCGATATTGAATTCTATTAAACTTCCGAAAGCGTTTAAAAAAAGGGTCAAAATTACGGCGTAAGCAAAAGTTGATTTGAATATAGGTATAAACTCTTGGATTCTATAAATTTCTGCGTTATCATCATGTTCATAAGAATCATCAGAATTGGTTTTGTTTTGATATTGTTTTTCGAATCTTTTCTTTGTAAATTCTATTACAATTATAAAAATTATCAAAATAATCAATGAGCATATAATCGCAAATAAAGAATTCATTTATAAAAAATTATAAAATTCAATTAAGTTTTTATGTGCTTAATAATTTAATCAAATGCTACCAAAGATAGTAAAATGTATATTTTAAAAACTGCACCTCAACTTTTATTTTTTTGTCATGTAATCTACAGCTTCTTCTATTTCGGCAATTAAAACAGGAATTCTTTCAGCTACCAATTTGGTTTTATCCCCATCTTTTTTATCTTGGAAATATTTAAGTAATTTCCTATCATGATCTAGTTGATATCTCAACATTCCAAGATACATATTAATTGATATTTCTGAGCCCATTTGAGCTTCTAAATTCTTTTTAAAATTTAATATAAATATGATTACATTTTTAGTGACTTTCATCTTAATCAATTTCTCTCTGATTTTCTGAGGTGCTCTGCCTTCAATCTTTTTTATTTCTTCCTCAATTTTCCCTATCTTGAAGTTCAAAACCTTTATCGAAGTGAGGTTCTCTATAATGTCTGGGTTTTCCAATTCCTCAGGTTTAAAATCACTAATCTTATATTCAACCTCAGGAATGGACCTTGTTTGTTTCTTTTTTAATTCTGGGTTAGTTGATTTCTGATTGGATTTCTCCTGTTGCTGTTGTTTTACTTCAGGTTTTTTAACAACTTTTACATTTTCGTTTATCTTCTTTGGCTTTTCTTCTTCATCAATTACTCCTGAGATATTCTCTCCTTTAAATGGTGGAAATGTCTTTGTGATAGAGATTTCTGTTTTGCTTACGATCACATATTCTTTTTCTATCGTTGGTTGTCTTATATTGAATGAGACGAATATTTTTGAATTTGTTTGATTATTATCAAAAGTCTTGAACTCATATTCATTTTCGAAATGTGAATTCGATTTAATAGAATCCAATCTTATTAAAGCTTCACCTATTTCTATCTCCTTCTTACAGCATAGGAATCCACTTCTTTCTACCAGAATTAATTTAAAACATTTTCTGTGTAAGTATTTAAATTCATTATTTTCAAGTTTTAATCTTGCAGAATTTTGGAAATCGGCGCTTCCTTCTTTTTTTTGTATAAGGCTTGTAATTACCTTCTCTTTTGTGATTTCGAAAATTAATCTAAGATAGCAATCCATGGAACTGTGACTAATTTTTCCTATTTTAATCAAAACCTCGTTCTGTGCTACTTCTTCATTTACTTTCTCGACTTTTTCCTCTTCTTCCTTTTCGACAAAAAGAGGAGCCGGAATCCAAGGATTTTTAACCATGTCCATTAGTTTATTGATGATTCCTGTTAAGTTGTCAATTTTAGTTTTTTTTGGTTTTAAACTTTCAAGAAATTGATTTTTCTAATAATTCAGTAAACAGATTAATATTTATAATTACTAGATTTTTCTGAGTTCTTTGATCAAGCTTGTTATAAGCATCGATAGAATTCTTTATCCCCATATTAAGTTCATTTTTTTTCCTTGAAAAGTCTTTGATTATAATTGAAAAGTTATTGAGTCTTTCTTGTTTAGACATATTGCAAATGTAATCGGGAGTTATAGCAATAGGTAGATCAATTTCATCTACTGACTTTCCTTGTTCCATTGATTCTAGAGCTTTATTCAATGCAAGGACTTTTGATCTGGCATCCTCTGCTTGTTTGAGTGATTCGATATTTACGAAATATTCTACTGCCTTGCGGTATTCTTCTGATCTGGATATAATTTCGTTATAAAGTTTTGGATTTTTTATCTTATTTACTTGAGGTTCTATTTGCTCAGGCTTTGATTTTGTATCATTTGAATTTATTACAACAGAACTTTGTTTATTAGTATTTGAAACTTTTTCTTCTATTTCTTTTTGTTTTTTTTCTGTTCTAGGATTCTTCTGATTTGTTTCAGGTGATTTTATTGAATTTGTTTCCTTTACTACTGGTTTTTCATTTACTTCTTTCTCAGTCTCTACCGGTTCTTCTTCTATTTCTTGATTTAGCTCACTCTCTATTATTTCTATTCTTTTATTAATTCTTTTCTTCAAAAAATTTTTATTTTTTATTTTTTCATCTGCATCGATTTTTGTTAATAAAAATTTTTCTAATTCTAGTTGCTTAGTTATAGATTTTTTATATTCATTTAAGTCCATTCCACCAGATTCTACTAAAAGATTTATTTTCTAATTTCACAAATAAAATTGTTACATCAATTTGATTTTTTAGGAAAAACTTTTTATTCTCAAACTCATCTGGGTCTAATTTATTTTTCGTATTGAATTTGATTATGTATTCCATCAAGGTTAATTCTTCTTGAAGAACACCTATACTGTTCATTCTTTCAGCTGAGTGAAAAAATTCTTAAAAGGTAAATAATATTTGAATTTTTACTTTCAACTTTTTCATCATAATATTCTTTATCTAATTCTGAATTATTTACAGTAGAAATAGAAGGAGAAACAGCAGAGATTTTTGATTGGATTAAATTCGATTCAGTAGTTGGTTTAGTTTTGTCTAAACTAGTTTTACTAATTATATTAGAATCCTTCACATTTACAAGACTCTTCTTGATATCTAAATCTTGCATTAAGGATGCTTTCAGGTCTTCTGTCTTCATCGTAGTTTTTTTTCTTATTATCTCCTCTTCCTTTTTTTGCTTAAATTCGACGTCCTCTTCGCATAGTAAATCATCTAATTCTTTATCACCCTCATTTTTCTCTTCGCTATTTTTACTTTCCAAATCTTTTAAGCTTACTATTTTTAACATATAATCTATTACAATCGTCTAATTGATCATCTTGCAAAATGGAAGCTTTCTTCTTTTTATCTTTCTGCATTACTAATTCTCTCAACTCAGGATCTTCATTTATTAAGTCATCTAGATCTTTATCGTTGTCATCATGAACCATTCCTATTCTCTTTTGAAGTTCTTTCTCAAAATCAAGTTGATTGTTGAAATTAAAATTCATTATAATTAATTAAAATTTTATAATTACTATTTTAATTATAAATTTGTATGTGCATATTTAATTTAATAACAGGAAATTAAAAGAATAATTAATTAAAAGGAGTTTAATTAAATAAATAACAATAAATAAATTTAGATTTTTAATAATTAAATCTGATCATAATAGAATCCATTCAATTATTCATTCATTCAAGATTTTCCTTATTATCCATTTCCATTCTATTGTCATCTAAATTCTCATCAAGAAATCCTTCATCAAGGACTACTTCTTTCTCTAAATCTAAATCATAATCATCGTCATCTTCCATTACATAAGCTAAGTTAAGCTCATTTACGTTCTTAGGATCAAAATTTTTTTGTTTGATAGGACTTTCATTCTCTTTAATTTGATCTAAATTTAAATTAATTTTTATTATTTTACTCATATCAACATCTAAAATGTCAACATTCTGCGTTGGGTTGATAGGATTCTTATTAAATTTCTTAAGTTCTTCCTCTAACATTCGAATTGACATAAAATCATAGTCATCAATAAGCTTTAGCTTTGTATAAATGCAGTATACATCAATATCAACGAGATTGATGTCAATAGAATTCAACGTGTCTAAGAAATCCTTAAGATGAATAACATCTTCATTTCTATGTTTGAATTCCTGGATCTCATTAAGGTTAACGATATGTTTTTTAAAAATTTCTCTAAAAGATTGGTTTGTGCTCTTAATGTGATTATGAATCTGTCTCAATACATTTTCTACTTTCTCATTAAAATTATCTGATGTTATGACTATTTCATCATCATCATCATCGTCTTTTTCATTCTCTTCATTTTCTGTTATTGCACTTGCTATGTTCTTTTCTAAATTCGAAGGTGTATTGCTTAAGAATTTTAAGACTACTTCGTAGTTCAAATCGCATAAAGACATTTTGTCGTTTTCCTCAGATTTCATCCAGTATATCATAAACTCTATCAAATCTGGATTAATTTGGAGATTCATAGATTCAAACAATTTTTTAAGATTTTCAAATGAAATTATTCCCTTAGAATCCGTGTCGAAATTCTTACTCTTCTGCTTGAATTCCTCTTCGTATTTTTTAAGTTGTTTGTATAGTTGTTGTTTTAAGAAATTCTTCTCACTAGTTTTGTATGATTTAACATTATAAAAAATCGAATTGAATTTTTCCAAGAAAATGTCTAATTTTCCTTCACTTGAATTAAGAAGCTTTTTAGCATATTTCTCTAGATTTTTCTTATCAGAGTCCAGTTTAACATTTAAAGCATCTATTACGTTGTTAATTAAAATTTTCAAAACATTATCTGTTTCGATTTCGTTCTTGTCATTTGTGACCAAATTATTAAAAATTTTTTTCATGGCGATATTATGGGTTATTTTTCTGGCCTCAAAATTTTTAATTAAATAATAAGTGTAATCAGTTAAATAGTCATCATTAGAAAAGGTTAGATTTTCGTGATTCATGCGATTAGATTGGGAAAAGGAAGTTTGGGACCTCCCAATCAATGGATCTGAATTCATATCATTGTTTTTTAATTTCTCTTCTAATCTATTGACTCGTTTCTCTAAATTATCCTTTTCTTTAAGAGCTTCCATCAACTTTGATTTCAGCAGCAATGAGAGATTGTCATATTTCTCTTCAGGGTTTTCTTGAACATATTTTATGTCGCTATAATTAAAAGAATTCGGTTTCTGCCCTGTTTGGTTACCCGACTTTTTCATAAGGCTTTCCGTTTCTCTAATTGTTCTGTCTTTTCTATCTGCAATTTCTCGGTATCTGTTGATTTCCTTATTTAATTCTGTAATCTGCTTTTCATATTTCCTTTGAATAATTGCGACTTCATTTTTCTCATGATTTTCCTTAAACAATTTCTCTCTCATGTTATTTGCATTTGTAAGATCTTTTTTGAGTTTGTCTACAAGCTTTAAATTTTTGTTTAAATTCTCTCTGAGTGCATCGATTTCTGAATTTTTTGATTTTGTATCTTCGTTCATCTTTTGAAGATTTTCTTGAAAATTTAAAATAATAAAATGCTGTTTTGAAAAATTTTCTTGAAGGGTTTTCATTTCTTTTAAATTATTTTCGTGAATCTCATTCTGTTGAAGAGAATGAAGGTACAAAGTTTTTAATTTAGCCATTTCTTCGTTCAAAGTTTTAATTTCGATATTTAATTCATTGATCTTCGTTGATTTCAAGATTTTTTTGAGGTTTTCGGTCTCAGTAGATCTTTCTTCATATTCTTTTTTTAATTGCCTAAACTGTTTCTTCATTTTAGAAATCAGACTTGCTTCCTTTGCCTTGGCCACTACATTTTCTTGTGGTGGCCCTGAGTGAAGGCTGTTTTGAGAATCGATAACTATATCTTCGATGACTTTGTCTTTTTTATTGATTTCTGTTTCTATTTTAGCGTTTTGCGATTTTTGAAGGGAAAGTTCTTTTTTGAGATTATTTACTAAACTCTTATAGTATAAAAGTTCTTCATAGAGTTTTTCTTTTTCTACACCTGATGAAAAAGTTTTGCTGTAGTGAATATCATTGTGTGAGCTGTTAGGAAATAAATTAGGAAATTCTTGAAGGTTTCTATATAGAAAATAAAGATTATATTATTTGATTGAAATTTTACTTTTTGGATTTGTGAAATGATAGGAACTCAGATTTCTTGTTATAGGCAGAAACAGGACGATTTACCGATGCAGAGCTTGGTTTTGAAAGATATAACTGATTTTGGGGTTTGTTTAAGTTATGACTATCCTTAAGAGAATTCATTTTTTAATGATTATTTATTTAATTGTGTATTTGTTTAATTACGAAGACTATAGCTTATATTTAGATATATGATTTAGTATATAAATTTTTTGAAAGTAATTTGATAAATTATTGACACAATTGTATAATTTAGTAACATTAAATTGATTTTGTGCACCAAAATTCTAAGTCTTATTATTATGCAGAAAATAAAAATTTTATATAAATTTATTTTTGAAACAGAGTGAAAAATAAGAGAAATAGTTTAAATAAATTGATATTGAATTAAAATTTAAAATAAATTATTAAACCTCCTGGCATGCGCCTACTTCCTAAATTATCTAACAATAAAAAGTATATCTGCATCTTCAAATTTCTTATCATTTCGCTTTTACTTCAAAATAACAAATCAAATCATTACGCAATCATCGAGAGTCAAGAACAAAAACTAGCAGAGATAAGATCAGAATTTAATTCATTCCTAAAAAAATACAAAACAAATTCTTGCATAATGCAAATTTTTTCTCAATTCCAAAAGAACTGCGATGAAATGACTGACAACCTAAACTCACATCTTTCTATACAGATGACAATATGTCTATATAATAATCTAAACAAACAAATCCCTCCTGATTGCAAAGAAGGAAAAATTACTTTGAATAACTGCCTTAAATACCTAGAAGGAGATGCCTGGACAACTTATATAACATTTTCTCATCATATAGACAATCTATGCTTTTATTACAAGACTTTATTATGGGAAAAATCGTCTGAATTTTTGTTCATGAAATTACTAAACACAAGCATGGGGGTTCTAGCAGAACTCTCACATAGTCAGAGAATAGCCAAAGAAATGATAGACACACATGAAAGATTCTCTTCGCATATCGAGCAGAATTTCGTTGAAACGATGAATAATTTCAAAAACTTTAATCAGTTTTTTGAGAATTACACAAAATCTGAAGAATATTTAAAAGAAAACATCCAGGCTTTAGAAACTAAAATCAATCAAAGCAATCAGAAAATGAAAAGTATGGCTGAGTATATCGACGAAAAACTGGAATATCTTTACTACATTATTGAAATATTTCATAATAAGGAAAAAGATTACTATTCGCTATATTACTATTTAGTTATCTTCTCTTTGAGTTTTATTTTTACTGCTTTTAAATCAACAAGAAAAATCAGAATATTTATAATTTTTTTGATTTTCGGATTTTTTATATTTGAAAAATTAGCTCATGATTCAATTTGTAACTCCTATTGCTCTAATTCTCAATTTTTTATTCATTTGGGATATATTTGTTGCAACTTAATTTTTTATTTTTTTAGAATTGTGTTTTCTTTTGCTCTTCTTATTATAATTTTGATTAAATGTTATAATTATAGTCAGTCTAAGAAAAATAAGAAGAATAAGGAATTAGATTTTTTAGATGATTATAAGAGTTTCTTGAATATAACCCCTATGTGGATGAAGAAATATTTCTCAAGGATCAATTTCCAAAACGAAGAATTGATTGGGAAATTTAAAAAAATGAATAAGATGATGGTTGAAGAGAAATTACTTATGCTTAATAGAAAGGAAAAGAAGAAGGATAATTCATTTTCATCAGACGAGGATTATGAAAAATTTTAATAAAAGCATGAAGTGATGAAGATGATTCAATTTCTTTGGATATTGTTTATTAATGAAATTAATCATTTAAAATTTTTATGAATTAAAATCTTAATAAATGAAAATTTTATTAAATTAAAATATAGCGATTAGTTGAATACAAATAAACTTATTTTACTATTTTTTAAATTTAATATAATAATATAATAATAATTTTATAGATATGATTGCGATTAGGGATATTATTTTTTATTTTTCTTCTTACTCTTTTTTATAAATTGTAGAATGCTTATACACTGACTCGGCTCTAGTGTTTCATAAAATTCTAGGTTCTTATTGCGACATGAAGGGCAGTGTGAGAAATGAGGGCCGAAATAATTTAGATCTTCCAAAAGTTTTTTAACCTCAGGATTAGTAATCTCGATTTTTTTATTAAACTCCTCATAATTAAAATTTAGGAAAGGACCGTATTCAGTTTTACTCTTTTGATTCTTTTTAGTTTTTTCGATTGATCCTGGCTTTAATTCGTTCTTAACTCTGTTCAATTTCACAGGAATCATCGAATTATAAATCGTCGATTTAAACAATTGACTCTTCTGCGTGGAATTAAGATTGTCTATCATTGAAATTCCTCTGTTTTGATCATGATTCACTCTCATTAAACTAGGCAATATAACATGCTTATCTTTATTAACATTACTGATATTTTCGATATTTTCTTTTGGAACTTTTTTTGATTTATACATCTCGTTATAATTATCAAGAATTTCTCTGACTTCTTTACTTGTATAAGCTTTTGCATTTTTATTTGAAATTGTATTTTTCCTTGTTGTGAAATGTTGACTTGGTGAAATCCTTGAAGCCGATTTTTGCATTTGCTGCATTTCCTCAGTGTTAACAGGAGAGAATTTCAAATCTGCGTATTCGTTTTTAAGATTAGAACTTTCTCTATTTATTGGCCTTCCTCTTGAAGATGGATGTTCGCCAAAGCCATTTTTCGTTTCTTCCTTATTGAAGCTTGTATCTTCCACCTCGATAAGATTTTTTTGAATTTGATTGTTTTCTTCAGATTTTCCCACTTTTGTCAAGTAGTTAAAGAAAGTAGTATCGTTGTTCATTAATTTCATCATACGTTTTGGGTATTCTAATTTATTTTTCCAAGTTGAAGGTACATCCAGATTAGAATAGGCACTAAATATTAATTTAATTATAATATTTTGCTTTTCCTTACCAACTCTTGATAGTCCAATCTTTCGTTATGTCTAACTTTTTCTTAGAGTATTTAATATCTGAGTCTATATTTTCAATATCATCGTAATATCCTTTTAGCTAGCGATAATATTATTTATAATTTACTAGCTTGTCGAAGTCCAAAACTCCTCCTTGTAATATCTTTGATTTTTTCTTTTCTGCGAAGTTATAAGCGTATTTATTCATTGAAAAATTTACTTAAAAAAATAAAATTAATAAAAATAATTATGAAAGTTTATTGATTAAATATAAATTGAGAAATAAATAAAATCATTATATTTCTTCTCCTCTGTTTATTTTACTAATTTTCGTTGGCAATAACTGAATCATTTCCTCACATATCTGCATTTGTTCTAATAGAGCTGCGCTGCTATTAATAAACTGGCAAGTTTTTAACCTTATGTAAGTCTCCTCGTAAAATTTCAAGCTTATTGCTAAGTTATTTACTTTCTTCTTTATGTCCCTAGAGTCTAATTTAGAATGCAGCCTTGCCAGGTGTAATCTGATTGTAATTATAGTCGAAAAGTCCTCGACTGTCTTTTCTTGAGCTTTATTGAATTCTATTTCAATAAACGAAAGGATGTCTTTGTAGTATTTAATGGAATTTTCTCCTATGGAGTTAATTTCGTTTAGCTGATTCTGCTTTGGAATCGTCTGTTTATTTCTCATAAGTTCATATTTGCTTTCGAATATATCTGAGTGAATCTCTGCTAATTCAAGTCCAATTTCCTAAGAATAAAATAAGAAAATATTAATAAAATTAATACCTGCCATTGAAGGCAATAAACTTTAGGATTAATCGAATTGTATATCGGCTGTAAGATATTTATTCTTCTATCAAGCATTCCGTATATTCTATTATTATCAGTTTCGAAAAATATAAGATTCTTATATAGCTGTGAAATGTCTTTAATAATGTTTATGTGCTCAGACACAAATCCATCAAGTTTATAATATTCAAGAGACTTCTTGAATTGAGTGTTTGAAAGTCTGAATAACAATTTGGCCTGCTCGATATCTCTGATATCCTCTATTTTAGGCCATATTATATTCAAATTAGCGAATGTGAAAATTCTTCTGTTAACAATAGAAAATAGCTCTTCATTCTCTGAGATCCACAGCTGCTCTCTTGTTTGTCTAACTGCAAATTTCATTCTCTCTAGGAAATATTTCCCCAACTGATTATGTAGGGCTGCTCTCAATTTCTTCTTTTTTGTGGGATCTTCGGGTAATAAAGAAATCGCTGATATCAAAATATATTCTGCTTGAGCGAAATGTTGATTCTCAATATAGAATTCTGTTAGATTCATACAATTCACAATCGTGTCTTTTAAATCATATTCGTTTAATTCCACCTGTCGCTTAAGTGTAAGTGAACAATACTTGATAGCTTTCTTGCGAAATCCTAATTTTGTAAACGCTTGGGCATAGTAGAATATAGTTAATGTATAATTGTGCTCAAAGCCCTTTTTATTCAAACCTCCATCAATATAGAAATTAAAGAATTCTAATTTATCATCAGGCGGGTTATTTGAACAGAAGGAATGGTTGTCACTGTTAGACAACTCGGCCTTAGAGCAACTCTGCATAAACCTCGCAAAATTGTTTGTCATTAAAAACCCCTTTAAATCGCTGAAGACTTTATACATTTGTTCAGCTTTTCCCAGATATTGAAGACCCTTTTTGATTTCTCCCTTGTTATAGAAAACGATCCCAAGATTATTATAGATTTCTTGATATATGTTTATATATCTGATTTTCACCATTGTAGGCAGTGTGTTGAAATAATCTAAAGCTTTTAAAAATGGACCTTCACAAATAGATTGATCCTCTTCGCTAAACTTTGCTAGACCAATATAAAAATTCAAAATTCCGTTTAAACAAGCATATATTATTTTGTTTGATTTGTAATGATTTATGAAAGAATTTTCCAAAAGAGAATTTAGAATTTTTAGGCATTTCTCGCGTTTTACTGGGTCGTCTTGGTTCATTAGTTCATTTGCCTTCTCGAGGTAATATTGAAAGATCGTATAAAGAAAAATACACAAATCTTTTTCTTCCTCTGTTACAAAACTGTTTAACGGCCTGGTTGAATTAATAATTTGTAGCTCGGTCATTAGTTTATTAATTTATATATTGAAATTTATTGTTTATTCAAATAATTTTATTTTTAATATACAATGAAAAGTACATATGAAAAGGATAATTTCGATAATCATGAATATCATCAACTTTTGCCAAATAATTCTGAATTAGTAGAACACAAAGATCACTACTTTGAGAAACCTAAATCAAAAATAGATCAACATAAAGAAAACCACATCAACCATGAAATAAGTGAGATTACTCTAAATAAGTTAAAGATTGTTTCAATTGTATGCTTGGTTTTTATGATATTAGAAGTTATCGGAGGTTATTTAGCAAATTCGATTGCAATTATGTCAGATGCTGCTCATTTGCTTTCTGATTTTCTCGGATTTATAATTTCTATTGTCAGTATATATATTTCAAGAAAACGTGCAAATCACAAAATGTCTTTCGGTTATCACAGGGCAGAAGTTATTGGCGCCCTAGTATCTGTTTGCTTGATATGGGGACTTACTATATGGCTCTTATTTGAGGCATCGTCAAGATTAATCAGCAGAGATCCTGTTGATGGTCTTATTATGCTCATTACTGCAATTATCGGTTTCGTTTTTAATATTGTAATGGGATTAATTCTAGCCTTCCAAGGTTTTGATCATCATTTGCACCACCATCATGACGAAGAAGTGGAGAATGGACATTATTTATTACAAGACGAAGATACTGAAGAAGAAGATCATCACAAAAACAAAAAAGTGAAGAAACACAAAAAGGAGAAGATACATTATCAGGAAGAAGGACATTACCTACATGGACATAATCATGAAGAGAAACATGATGTGAACGACGATCATAATGATGAACACGAACATAATCATGAAAATTCTCATGACCATGGCCACGACCATAATGATGATCATAGCCACGACCACAACCATATCCATATCCATAATCATAGTCACTCTTATCACATTCATGAAGCTGATAACAAAAAGCATCATGAAATAACTATTACAACTTCAGATATTCTCTCTACCAGAGCACAGGAAGCTTTATCTAAGGAAAAAGAAAGCAAATTAGATACAAATCATCACAGTGAAAATAAGCACAAAGCTCATATACATAAGCATGAGCACAAATCTCATTCAAAGGTTCATGAACACGAAAAAGAACACAAACATGGGCACGGAAATTCTCATAAAGGTCATGGACATTCACACAACCACGGACACGGTGATGGAAATATAAATTTAAAAGCTTCTCTTATACATGTTATTGGAGATGCCATCCAGAATTTGGGAGTAGTTTGTGCTGGAGTAATTATTTACTTTTATCCTGAATATTCTATTGCTGATCCTATTTGCACATTCATTTTTTCAATAATTGTAGTATTTACTACTATTAGAATATTAAAAGAAGGTATTTCCGTTCTTATGGAAGCCACTCCTGTTGAAATAGACATGAAAACATTAGAAAAAGAATTAAAAAGGATCCCTTATGTCGTTGAAATACATGATTTACATGTTTGGTCTTTATCTCCTGGTAAACTTTCTTTATCTTGCCATTTGATTTCTAGTCTGCCACAGGATTCACTAAAAGCTGCAAGAAATCATCTTAAGGCGAAATACAAAATCACTCATTCAACTATCCAAGTTGAACTTGATTCCGGGGACGTAAGAGAAGATTGTTCTAATGATTTGCATAATGAATTTTCTATGAATTCAATTTCTTGAAAGTATTTATTTTCATATGTTAAAATTTATAATAAAATAAGTTTTATATTATTTTTGAATTTTTACAAAATCTATTATTTTCAAAATATTAACTAGTAATTAATATACCTAAGTGATACTTAATTTAATTAAAAATATTAATAAATTGCCTTCGATTATTAATTATTATTAATAATTTTAAAATAGAATTTAATTGATGGATAGAAGAACCACTCTTTCTCTTGAACATAATATCAAGAGCCCTTTAATAATATATAAAATAGTGTCTGAAACAGCTCACAAATATGCTAAACTAATTTTAAAATACCTTCTTAAAAAATCATTCATCAATTCTTTATATGTTCAAGATCGATGTTTCAAGCAATTTTTTGAATTATCTACAGACGAGGACTCTGAAAAAATAAAAATATTTACGAAAGAATCAAAAGTAGATTTATGTATAATAGTAGGAGGTGATGGAACTGTATTATGGTGCAATAATCTATTTGATAATGAACAAGAGCGTCCCCCATTTTTGACGTTTAATATTGGTACTCTAGGTTATATGACCTATTACAATTGCGAACTATATAGGGACATTTTAGACGAGCTATTAGAAAACAAAGATAAGAACATTTATTTTGAAAAAAGATCTACACTCCTCTGTGAATTTTTTTCATTAGATTCAGGTGAGGAGACAATCAAAGAAAAATTTGTAGCCTTAAATGACATAGTCGTTTATAGAGGAGACGGTACGCATATTGTTAGTCTTGATGTATATGTTAATGAGGAGCCAATAACTAACATAAAGGGCGATGGACTCATTATTTCAACATCAACTGGATCTACAGCCTATTCTCTTTCAGCAGGTGGCACTATTATCCACTATGATGTAGACTGTATTTTATTGAATGCAATTTGCCCGCATTCTCTATCCTTTAGATCTATTGCTTTTCCGAAAGAAATAACTTTAAAAATTATAGTATCTGCAGATTCCTTCACTTCGTGGGTGACTAATGATGGAATTAAAAGAACCCCAAGGAGATCAAAGCAAGGGATACTTGTCACAACGAGTGATAAATATGTAAATATTATATTGTTAGAAAAATTCATTTCAGTTCCTATAAAAGTTTGGAGACAAAAAATAATCGAGCAGTTAGGATGGAATAATGCATTTAAAAATATAATTTAATTATTAATTCAAAATTATGTAACTATTTATAAATAGATTGTCTTTATGTCTTAATTATGCAAATTTAATCACTATAATACAAAAGAAATAGTATTACATATATTTCTAATTAATTGATATAATTAAACTTCTTTACTATTCATAATTTGTTTTGATTTTTCTTCTCGAAAAAGCTATTTATATAATCGTCTATTTTCTTTCCTCTATCTTCATCATTGACAAACTTCATAAAAGTCACTAAGGAGTTTATCAGCCATTCCTTGTATGAATTGGAAATTACAGAAAATACAAAATTCTCATTTTTTGGAATGGTTGGAGTAAAATCAGTATTCTCTATTTGATTCTTCAATCGTCTGATTTCTTTTCTGTATCTTTCATATCTTGACTCAGCATTTGCAATTACATACAGCCCACTGAAGGTGCCTATTATAATACCAGTTGCGAAGTATTTAAAATTTTTGATAATACTCATTTTTATTTTTAAAATTATTTTAGTTTAAACAATTAATTAATAAAGAATAGAATAATATAAAATCATTATATCTTAAATGATTTGGGGAACAGAAGAAGTTGAAGAAGATGATAGAAAGATTGACCAGAAGACAACCCAGCCATTCTCTAAAGGAGGATCCAAGGCGTATGCATATGGGGAATCAGAATCTTCAGAGGAAGAGAAAAGAGTCCTGAAAACTCCCAAAGAAAAATTACTTTCATCTATAAAAGATAATTATCTGAAAATAAAAGATAACATCGACTCAAGAAACTTTGTCGAGATTATACAAAGCTTCGAAGAATTAATGAAGAATGCAGATAAGATCAAGAAAGAATTCGGAGATAAGCTTCCTCCGTTTTTCGTACGTACCCTCTTCTTAGTTGAAGAGAGTTTGAATATTCAAAAAGAAGAAAAAAGTAGATTGAGTAAAGAAAATAATACCGCATTTAATTCTCTTAAAAAAAGTTTTAAATCTGCCAAGCCATTTGAAGAAGCAATTAAAAACTACAGAGAATCAAGTACAAAGGAAGACTTTTTTGAAGAAGAAGCGCAGTTAAGTGATCTTTCTGAAATTAGTAAAGAGAAGAGTCAATTATCTGATATAAGCTCAGAAGTTGACTATCAAGCTGATAAGAATGAAGACCCCGCTATGAGAAGATTGAAATGGGTAAAAAAGCCAAAAGCAGATAAAGACAAGGAAAAAGAAAAAGATAAAGAAGCCCAAGCGAAAAAGAAACAAATTAAAAAAGGAAAAGTTAAAATCGAAAAGGTCTATTCTTTGGAGGAAGAAGAAGAAGAAGAAAAAGTAAAAGTAAAAGAAGTCGTAGATAAAAAAAAGTCTATTACCGATGCTGAAATCGAAAAAGAATGCAATGAGATTTCTAATCAGAGAGGACATATTCAAAAGCCTCTTGAGATGGTAAACCGTATCGACTTCCTTCTTAAAGAAACTCAAAATTTAGTTCTTAAAATAAAGCTGTTGAATTTGTACATTTTGATATGTTTCGATACTTCGCCAGGCCAATATTCTGCTTTATCTTTAGAAATCTGGAATAAAATACATGATTCCATTCTAAGTTTACTAAGCAACTATAATACTTTGAGCAGTGCGGCTTCAAGTGGAAAGGATGAAAATATAATTGCACAATTTAAAAATGTAACATTGATACTCCAAGGTAGTCTGGTTTCGATACTAGAAAAATTAGAATTAGAATTATATAAAGCCTTGCAATATACTGATCAGAATTCATCTGAATATATATCTAGAATAAGAGATGAATTGAAATTCCTCTTATTATGTTCTAAACTAGAAAAATTTTACGAAGAGCAGAAAGACCAATTGTCAATTAGCAAAATTTACCTGTTGATTATTCTACATCTCTACTATAAAAATCAGGAATCCATAAAGAAAATGATAGAAAGGTTTAACCTGAATGTTAATCGTGATGAATATTTAATAAAATCCTGCGAAAATCCTGAAAATTTCATGAATCAACTTTGCGAAAAGATATACACGTACTGTGACGAAAAGTCGAAGTTAAAGGCGATGTTATGTAATGTTTATTTCTTGTGTATTCATAACCATTACGATGTGGCCAAACATTTATTCAAAAGATCACATGTCTTTGAACTAATCCAATTATTCAAAGACGATCAATTAAAAATTATTTACAATAGAACGTTGGCCCAATTAGGACTTTGTTCTTTTAGACTTGGAAAATATTCTGATAGTTTGCAATATCTTCATCCCCTCTGTCATACAGGAACAATTAAATTAAAAGAATACCTCGCTCAGTCCTACAACAAGGACAACGAGAAATCGATTTTCTTTGAAAAAGAAGAAAAGAAAAGAATGATTCCTTATATAATGACTATAAACATAGACGAGATAGAGAGTACCTATTACTTGATATCTATGATACTTGATCTACAGAATATTTTGTTATTTAAGACAGGCAAGGTTCACAAGGAATTCAATCAGGTATTCAAAAAGCTTCTAGATAACTACGAAAAACAGATCTTCAACGGTCCTCCCGAAACTATAAAAGAGCTCATCCTTTCATCAGCAACCCACTTGATAAAAGGTGACTGGAAGCAATGCACTGATTTACTATCAACCTTGAAGATTTACAATCATCACAAAAGTCACAAAGAAATTAAAAATTTTTTAAATAACTCAATAAAAGAAACAGGCTTGAAATGCTTTCTTATCTTCTACTCTAATCAATACAGTTCATTCTCTCTCTCTAATTTGAACAGAAAATTCCAAATTGAATCAATTCTGATCAGAAAGATAATCAACAGAATGATCTTGGAAGGAGTCCTTGAAGCCAAATGGAATGATTCCATTCTTCAAATTTATTCTGAGGAGTTTAATTGGAGTATAGTTAGAAATCTCGAGGATAATTTGAAAACTATCACAGAGCAAAATTTGGCTTTGCTGGAGGCTGTGGCTATAACTACTACTAAATAAAATATTAATTTAAAATAAATGAATAATTAGCATATAATTTTAGTTTATTATTTAATCGTAATAAAATTTAGAAATAAATGGAATTTATAAAATTAAGTAATTGCAAATCTGGGAAATGTCTAGAATACAATAAACAAAGATTCTTCAGCGATATTGTTTCCAACCTAATTGAGATTTTTAATTATATTGTTATATTTTCTTTAACTTTTTCGCACATTTTTTGGATTGTAAGTAAAATTTTGCCTCAATATGATTATTTTTATATGAGTAAATCAAAAGAAAAATCTTTCACAATTTCTTTTCTGAATTACATTTTTATAATTTTTTTCATTTCTTTGGGATTTCTATGCATTCAAAAAAGAAAGCTGGGATTATTGACTATGTATCTCATTTCTCTCATTACAGTAAATTTAAATTTTTCTTTCCAATTTAGTTCGGTAATAAGCTTAGAAATGTTTGGCCAAAAACTTGAATCTGCAAATTATTTATTTATTTCAGTCTTTTCTATTTTAAGTTTATTAATCGCTTCTAGTATTACATTGGAATATTTAAGCCTAGCTAGTTATTCAAGAATAAATGTAGACTCGAATTTATTTAAAGAAATCATTCATGAAGGCCAGTTAAAATTAGACTTATTGAAAATAAAACTCAATTCGTTCGTTATTATAATGGGTTTACATAAATATCTTCCTTTTATCTTGTTTAAAAAGAGTGATTTATATTTTATGACAGAGGAATGTTATAATAAAAAAGAAGAAATTAATAAATCAGATTGTAAGGAAAATTCAGACATTTTCATGAATTCAAGATCGACAATAGATTCTGAGACAGAACCTTTAAAATGAATAGATTTCTCTTAATAAAGAAAACTTTTACATAAATTTAATAAATTTTAAATAAAAATGTGCGATAATTATAAAAATCCTATTGTAAAATCTTATAAAAAAATAAATTAATTTCATTGTAAAAAATATATATGATAATATATATAAATAATATAAATTAAAATATTTTATTTTATAAAAGAATTATTAAAAATTCATCGTATCTTTGAATTAATTTTTATACTGTTATTAATTATGATAATTAAACTTCCTTTTTATGAAGAGGGACGAACTGCTGGTAGTCTAAATCTGGAAAGAGCAAATAAATCTTCACATGAATTTTCAAGTAATTTTGTTCTGCTGCAGGCACTGATAGTTAATTTTCTGTTGTTGTCATATTGAGTGTAAACTAAGTACTCTCCTCCCTTAATGAAATTGTATCCGCAAGCATTGAGGGTCTTGGGGGTATTGATGATCATTCTGTTTGAGGTTGTTTTTCCTTTGAATACAGTATTGATATAGAAGTAAATTTTGTTGTTGTTATCTGATGAAACAATGTTGGCAACTCTTCCTGAGAAAATTAAAGGAGAATTTGTGATGTGACCTGCAAGATTTCTGACTGTGCAAGTACAACCTGTTGTACCTGAAGGAGTTGCTGGAGTTTCTTGAGAGTTTATGCACACCAAACTGATTGCAAACAAAAATGTGAAGAAAATTGATCTCTTGTCCATTGTTGATAGTTTAAGAATGCTACTCTTAAATATTCAAAAATTTTACAGTTTTTGGACGGAATTAAATTTTTTCGTTTTAAGTTGTTTTTAAATTGTAATAAAAAACTATTTATTTTTAATATCATACATCAAATTTTTATAATTTTATAAATTAAACGTGATGTTTGAAATTTGAGAATTTTCAAAAATTATTTGTTAATTATTTTAACGTTATTTAATATATCTTGGGAGTAGATAATTTGACTAAATTATTATAAATTAAGCAAGAAATAATTAAAAAATTTTTGTTATAAGAAAAGTTTTGGTTTGAAATACTCATTTTATCGTTGAAAGGATAATTAAAATGACATTAAAATTTAATAGATGTGTTTTAAAAGAAAATTTTATTGATAATATAAATATATATCATAAAGTTAATTAGGTATTTTATTTCAAATATTTGCGTGGTGTTAAAATTTCGCAAGAGAATATAAGTAACATAAGAAACTTTCTTAATTAATTAAAACATTAAATTAGAATCAATATTTTTTATTATATTTTGACTAGTTATTAATTTTAGTTAATTAAATGAAATACTTTAAGGCTTTCTTCTAGCAATTGAAATTAAATCATAGGAGGCGTTATCAAGCAAAGAGGTTCTGCTACAAAGATCTACTTTTAAATCATTTCCTGATCTTGTTGTGTAGACTAAGTAATCGCTTCCTTTTTGAAATTTATAACCACAAGCATTAGTTGAAGCACTTGTAATTACTGTTAATTTATTAGAGGATCGTCCTTTAAAAGTTCTGAACACATTGAATGTCACTCTATTATTGGATCCTTGTCTTACTATATTTGTTACTATCCCAGAGAAAACAATATTTGAATTATTATATTGATCTGAAAAGGTTCTTGGAGTACATCTGCATTGACTTACTACTTGATTTACTTGAAAGAGTAGGATTGTGATAAACAAGATGAATATTGTCAGTCTCATTTGTTTGTTTTCTGAAAAAATTTAATCTCGTTATATAGTTGAAATTCAACAGTTATTACTGGAAAATGTTAAAGGTTGGTATTTAGAGTTTTTGTTTTAATAAAAAACGTCCAAAATTATGATATTAATAAATTCGATTCTTTCTAAAATTACTTTATTTTTAAATTCCTTTTTTCACCAATAATTTACATTTCCTGAATTTCCATCTTGATGAGAAGTATTAACTATTTAATTATTTGATAATCGCCCAAAAATAT
>Ga0169931_10005008_pt1 | contig 20379 bp, 22 predicted proteins | sample Kivu_15m_20L_FD_129675 | JGI IMG/M metagenome (GOLD analysis project Ga0169931, IMG submission 129675) | Freshwater microbial communities from Lake Kivu, Western Province, Rwanda to study Microbial Dark Matter (Phase II) - Kivu_15m_20L... | ecosystem: Environmental > Aquatic > Freshwater > Lake... | reverse complement strand
TCGACCGCCTGCTGGTCTGGCAGGCCATCCAGCGACAGCATGTCCTGATTACCAAGGATGGCGAATTGCCGGCTTATACTGCGGCCGGCCTCAAGGTACTCTGGTAGAGCAAACACCGTGCTGCCAGCACCGACAACACCCACATCGTCAGGCCGATACACCTACAAGGCTCGTTAGGCATTGCAATTGCTGAGGCTGATGGAGCGGTGAAAGTTCTAGTCATCGTCCTCCCAACGTTGCGAGCTCGGCGCATTCAGAGGGTTCTGGGGCTCGCTCTGCAAATGCCAGATAACAAAGCCATTCCACACCGTTAGTATGAGAACAGCAAGCCACGCACGATTATGCCGAATGGGGCTAGGACCAACACCATCCAGGCGACCACTAAGCATGGGCCTAGCCATGTTCTTTTGGCGCAGCAGACTGAGGAGCGCGAGAAGTCCAAGGTGTGCGATCGCTACAACCAGGAAAGCATTGCCCAGAAGTTCGTGTAACTCCTCCAGAGCGTCCTCGGCAAGTCCACCGCCCCAATCGTTATAAGTGGCGTAGCCTCCCAGTTTCCAGGGTCTGAGGCAAAATGTTGCCTTACATAAGCCCCCCGGCACTCGACATGAATGATTCCGTAATGAAGACGGTTGTCCAAAAGTTCTATGCTGATGTGTGGAACAAGCACGACAAGTCCGTCATTCCCTCGCTGCTTCAGTCTGACTTCACATTCAGAGGTTCTCTCGGTCCCACCAAGACTGGACACGCCGAGTTTGTGGAGTACGTTGATTTTGTCCACCAGGCCCTTGGTGCATACCAATGCGACATTCTTGACTTGGTAGAGGAGGGCAACCAGTGTTTTGCCCGAATGCGGTTTTCAGGAATCCACCATGGTGACTTTTTGGGTTTCAAACCCACAGGAAAGCAGGTCGAGTGGTCTGGAGCAGCATTGTTTTCGTTCGAGGAAGGGTTGGTCGCTGACCTCTGGGTGCTCGGCGATGTGCACGGGTTGTTACAGCTGCTAGAGCGCAACCGTGAATGACACCGTAACCCCCGCTGTGGGTCGAAAGCCGACCTATGAAGTGGACAGTAATTTGCACCCGTGGAATGCTGCGACCCGGCATATACACCTCGCTTCCTAGAACTCGTTCAAGGCATATCGCACCATCATTGCCGACAACACCCACATCGTCAGGCCGATCAGACCGTCAAGCACCTGCCAGGCTCGCGGATGGGAGAACCAAGGTGCCATCCATCGGGCACCAAAGCCAAGCAGACTGAACCAGCTAGCGCTCGCCACAGCGGCACCAGCTACAAACCAGCCCTGCAGATTCTCGGGTTGTTGGGCCCCCATGCTGCCAACCAGCAGCACGGTGTCCAGGTAAACGTGCGGGTTGAGCAGCGTGAAGGCGGCGGCCTGCGCGATCGCGGCACTCTTTCTCAATCCTTCTTCGCCGGAGGAGGCCTGCAAACGACTCGGCCGGCGCATGCGCATCAGCGCTTTCCAACCGTACCAGGCCAGAAACAGGGCCCCCGCCAGGGCCATTGCCTGTGCCCAGTCAGGCCGGTCGCCCAGAGCCTGGGCCATACCGAACACACCGCCCATGATCAGTACGGCATCGGCCGTGGCGCAAAAAAACACGATGCTGCCAACGTGCTCGCGTCGGAGCCCCTGCCGCAGCACAAAAGCATTTTGCGCTCCGATGGCAACGATCAATCCAAAACTCAGAGCCAGTCCCTGCATGAAGACAGGCCAGATACTAATGAAAGAAGTTGTAGAGGAATCCATGCCCCGAGGTTGCCACCCGACAGGAAGTTAGACAAGCCACATGCGAATCGACATACGGAGGGCCACAGGTGATATGGGATTCACCGTGCGATCACCGACCTTCGATCGCGGTGGGTGGTCAAGGATTCGCTTCGAAATCCACGAATACCCGATTCATGTTTGCGCGATGGAGCTCTTCAAAATTCTGAAGGTGCGTGAACTGTCTCGGAGACATGTAGTTATCGAGCGTCTCTGAAATTTGCTCCAGGTTGCGGGCAGCTGCACCAATATTGGTAATCAGAAACTGATAGCAATCACCAGTCTCTTTTTGGGCCTGGGCCATGTTAGTGACTCGCCCATGGCCGGGAACGACATGTTTCGGCGAAAGTGCCACCAAACGCGCAAATGCCGAGTTTTCTGTTTAAGCATGATGGAGCGATAAATTGATTAGTTGCAGTTGTTGTGCAGTTTCCATTTTTCTTCGTGGCCGATGGCTTTGACAAATTCAGGTACCTTGCAGCGCTCGGCCTCTGAGGAATCAAGAGGAACTAGTGCACTCTCTGTTGGCAGCGCAGCCACGTGTCCCCTGCCGGGTGGGTGCAAAGTTGCCCGTCACCCATGCGTTCATGAACGAGACCATGGCGAAAAAGAACAAGAGACCCGCCGAAGCGCGAAGAGCGCGTTCGTTAAGTACGGGTACTCCGTATTCCGGCATTCGGCGCCCGAAGCTAAAAAATGCATTAGTCATGGTTGAAGTATGGACAAATTAATGCAAGGCATCAGATTATTGGTAGATAGCATGACATGACCATGAAACCTTGAGATTCAAATCGCCTGCCCGATCAATAAGTGTCGCATCCTGACCTGGTGTCTCTCCCCTTATACGCAAACGGCTGCCATGAATTTCTACTCCCACTCTAGGTTCCAAGATCATTCGATGGGCGCAGGTCACCCCGAGCGGCCACAGCGACTGTTGGCCATCGAGAGAGCACTCCAGAGGCAGTCGCTGTGGTCTGCGCTTAACCAACAGTCTGTCAAACCTGTAGACGAAAGCCTGCTTAGACTCGCCCACACCGAAAGTCTTTTGCAGCGCCTTGCATCCCCCGTGCTTGAAGGCGATTACGACTACATCGATCCTGACACCTGCATGAACGCAAGGACCTACGAGGCTATTGTTTTGGCCTCTGGTGCGGTGGTACAAGCGATCGATGCCGTAATGACAGGTCAATCACGTCACGCATTCTGTGCCGTTCGTCCGCCGGGACATCACGCAGAACGCGCATCCGCCATGGGCTTTTGCTTTGTGAATCATGTTGCGCTTGGTGCCCTATACGCTAGGCAGAAGTTTGGGCTTCATCGGATTGCCGTAATCGACTTTGATGTCCACCATGGCAATGGCACCGAGGATATCCTTGCCCATGAAGATGGCGTGCTCATGGTCTCGTCTTTCCAACAGGGGATCTATCCCGGTTCAGGCACTAGGCCTAAGGGCCCCAATATGGTGAATGTCCCACTACCAGCCGGTGCAGGTACCCGCGAGATTCGCACCATGCTCGACGAAATCTGGATTCCCACCCTTGAAGCATTTCGGCCGCAGCTGATGCTCATTTCTGCTGGATTTGATGCCCATCGCGACGACCCGTTGGCCGGCCTCGCCTGGACCGAAGACGACTACGGCTATATCACTGATGCCCTCGTTGCGGTTGCAGACGCATTCTGCCCAGGTCGTATTGTCAGTAGTCTGGAGGGCGGCTATAACCTCGATGCACTCGGGCGATGTGTCGCAGCGCATATCGCTAGCCTCTTGGCGCCACAACTCCGTCCGGCCTCAGCGACTCGGGAGTAAGCGAATTCACGCGCCCACTTTCCAGTGAGGTTCTACTCTAGCCTTACGACTTTTCAGTCGGCGCTAACTGCATCACCGCGCGTAATAGCCGGGTATAGTTACCAATGCTAATTTTCTCCAGAGTTTTCTCGCTGACGGATCGACTCACCAAATAATCACTGGTTCGGCGCAGGTCATCATAGTGGTCAGTAAACAGCGTAAACGGCCCCAAACCATCCATGTCGGTGCCGAATGCGAGGTGATCCTCACCGACGTCGTCGATGAGGCTGCGAATCCCGTCCCCGTATTCGGCGATGCTTCTGTAATTTACAAGGCTCGGCCAAATCCCCACGACTCCACCCTTGGCTGCCAACTTCTGCGCTGTCGCCCTAGATAAAGCCATGATCTCTTGGCGGCCGGATAGGTAACTCGATCGCCTCGGAATTATCGTGCTGTGCGACCAGAGCATCGGTGCTTTTGAGACATCAAGAGCCTGCTCCACTGTTTGGTCGGTTGAGTGTGCCAAGTCAATTAACATACCCAGATCATTGCATTGGCGTATCACTTCTCGACCGAGGGCACTCAACCCTCCTAATTTAGGCGCCTCAGTCCGGACATCTGTCAGGTCGCTATCCGCAAAATGACTGAGACCGATTTGACGATAGCCTAGCTTATGGGCCCAAAGAAGTCGGCCGGGGTCACCCTCTAGAAAATACGCTCCCTCAGTCGACAACACGATGCGAATTTCCCCCTGCAACACGCGATCAACCCCGACTGGTGCCAACAGCACGAGAAGTCCCTCTTGCTTTAGTCGACCATGTACCATTCTCGTCATGCGTTGGAATTGCTCGAAATACTCCCCTGGGGCAGCGTTTCGGGTTGTTATTACCTGACCAGACGCGCCTCTCTGTAGTAAAAAGCCGTCTGTACCCACTGCCCAGGAAACTAGCGAAACCCTATTCTTGGTGAGTTGCTCCCGCAGGCTGAGCTGGGTCGTTCGCATGGACAAACCAAAATGGGAATGAACATCGGCTAACCATCCGTTTGCCATAACAGCTGGGACATACGCGGATGTCAAAGCAGACAACCCTGCTCCGAGGAACGCTCTACGAGTTTTCAAAACTTGTACCCCTAACCTTCAGAATGCTGTTGATGTGTCCTGGCTCGGCTACTTACAAATACAGAATTCTGTACACTTTTCTCATGAAGACAAGACGCAATCTTAGCGAGCTGATCAAAGGTGTAAATCTGCCAAGTAGCAAGGCACTCATTTAAGGCCCGCAACGAAGAAGCCTGATACATGAAGAACATAATTCCAATCGCCATCGCGGCAATGATGTCCTTGCATCCGCCCGTCTATGCAGATTCAAAGGCGGCAGTGATTGATGAGCTAGCCGGTTACCTGGAGTTTGTGGACTACGGCGGTGGCGTCATCTTTGCCGAGCAGATCCCAAAGGCAGAGTATTCCAACATGATGGTCATTGACGCGCGAGATGCCGGCCAGTTTGCAAAGGGCCTCATTCCTGGTGCTGTCAATATCGAATGGCGCAAGGTACTTGAGCAGCGCGCCAGAATTCCCAAAGAAAAGATGGTGCTGATCTACTGCAATACGGGTAGCCTTTCTGCGCAGGCGGGTTTTGCCTTGCGGGTCACAGGCTACGACAACGTTAGGATTCTGCAAGGTGGCTTTGACGAATGGAAAGCCAAGGGCGGCCTAGATGCAAATGCCAAGGCCATGGGGGCTCAGCCAAAGCACTAGACGTCATCATGTCCGCCCTGGAAGCCGACCGAGCAAGCATCCCGCCTATGCAGGAGCGCGAAGGGCTGTGATCTATCTGCTGGAACACCAACAATCTGGGCTATCTGATCGAGAACCAGCCTCCCGATATCCATCACTGGGATGGGGGAGACCACTGTCAGGCTGCGTCCATCGGGCCATGCGCATTGATGCGGGGAATTTCGGGAAAGGTTGGGGCATCCCAGTCTGTGATGTATGGATTGGCGGGAATCTTCACTGTCGCGCCGTTCACCGTCATGTCGCGCGTTCGTAGCTGCGGATGTTCGATCAAGTCATATACAGAGTTAATCGCACCAAAGGCGGTCTGGGCCTCTGTGAGTCGCGCGACAGCCTCCGTATGGCTAAGTCGCGAGAAGATCTGCTGAATCAACGCTTCTAGTTCTGTACGGTTTTGTGTTCTCACAGAGTTATTGATGAACCGCGCATCGACCGCGATCTCGGGCGCCCGCAGCACAATCTCACAGAATCGCAACCATTCCCGTTCGTTCTGAATCGAAAGCACCAGTTCTCGTCCATCGGCACACGCAAACGCGCCGTATGGGGCTATGGTGGGATGTTTTAGTCCCACGCGCTCTGGCGCGCCCTTACCGTATCGCGCCTGAAGATAGGGCACGGCCATGAGCTCGGCGGCAGAGTCAAAGAGCGAGACTTTGATTGCACTGCCAAGACCAGTCTTTACCCTTTGAATAAGCGCCTGCTGAATACCAATCAACGCATTCATACCGGCAGCAATATCGCAGAGCGATACCCCTACTCTTCCCCATGGGCCCGGCGCGCCTGAGACCGCCACTAGGCCACTTTCTGCCTGGACAAGCAGATCGTAGGCCTTCCTATCCCTCAAAGGGCCTGCCTCACCGTAGCCGGATATATCGCAGGTAATGAGGCGGGGATGCGCTGCGCGAAGCGCCTCGGACCCAAAACCCAGCCGCGCTGCAGCGCCAGGGGCAAGGTTCTGAATAAAAACATCGGCCCCTGCGATCAGCGATGCAAGGGTGGAGATGTCCTCCGAGCGTCGCAGATCTAAGGCAACAGACTCTTTACCACGGTTAATCCAGACAAAATACGAAGACTCCCCATGCACCGCGGTATCGTATCCCCGTGCAAAGTCACCCTCGGGCCGCTCGATTTTGATGACGCGGGCTCCGGCGTCGGCAAGCCGACTTGAGCAGTATGGCGCGGCCACCGCCTGCTCCAGCGCGACCACGACAATGTCCTCTAATGGTCTGCTCATCATCTGTGCCTCTCCCCTTGAGAACGTCTAGATTGCCCAATTTAAACTATCCCAAAGTAGAGTGAGGTGTAACCCTTTCTGAACGACCTTTGGCGCGGCGCGCAGTCGTTGCCTTTTCAGAGGAATAGAGCATGAATCGATTCGGCGTGATTGGTGCCGGCAATATGGGCGGCGGGATGGTGGAGAACCTTCTCTCCAAGGGCTGGGATGTACATGTGCATGACATTGACCAGACTGTTACCCAGCGCTGGGAGGCACGCGGTGCGGTGATACACGATTCACTGCAGGCCCTAACGAGCGCCTGTAAGGTCTTCGCGGTGGTTGTCGTAGATCAACCGCAGGTCAATGCGGTTTTAGAGGGCCCAACGGGGATACTCGGTGCGATTGGATCGACCCACACCGTGATTCTCTGCCCTACCCTGTCACCCGACGACGTGCAGTCCACGGGGTTACGCATAGAGGCGCAGGGTGCGGCGATGATCGACGCGCCAATGTCTGGCGGGCCCGCCCGTGCCGCCAGCGGCAGTATGAGCCTGATGGTGGCCTGCACCGAGCCGGTCTTTGCGCAGCACGCGAGCCTTCTACAGACGCTCGCAAACCCCGTCTTTCATGTCGGCCACCGGTTAGGAGATGGCGCGCGTACCAAACTCGTAAACAACCTCTTAGCCGCCATCCATCTCGTCGGGATAAGCGAAATACTGAACCTGGCACAAAAGGTGGGGCTCGATCCCGCGACCACCCTGGAAGTCATTGAATCGTCTAGCGGGCAGAGTTGGATCGGCAGCGACCGCATGGCCCGCGCATTGAAGGCAGACTGGAGGCCCCTCGCCCACATGACCCTACTTGCCAAAGATTCCCGACTGGCCCACACCATGGCAACTGCCGCGGGCTACGACGTACCACTGGGCTCTGCGGCGATGAACGCCTTCGCCCAGGCCTGCCAAAGCGGTTGGGCAGATTTCGACGACGGCGCCATGCTTGCATTCTTACGAGGAGACGCAGTACCCACGAGCACAACGGACAGCAAAATAAACTAGCGATCTGCGCTCAAAAAACGACTCTCACCGATCGCCCACATCTGAATCCGCGTGGCATTTTCCGGAAGATATTCTTGGGCCTTCTCAAGATCAGCTATTGGCTGCTCAACGGGCTCATCACAGAGTCGAAAGACACCCCAATGCACACCCAGAGCCTGCCGCGCTCCCAAGTCTTGCGTGATCTGCTGGGCCTCTGCCGGATTCACATGCTGCGCTTGCATGAACCACCGTGGCTCATAGCAACCCACCGGAACGAGAAGCCAGTCAATCGGTGACCAGTCGCGTGCCATGTCTCGAAAGATCGTGCTGTATCCGGTGTCTCCGGTATAGACCATATGAAGATCCGATGTCTGTAGCCGAAAGCCTGCCCAGAGGGTCTTGTTGGTATCCCACAGGGTGCGACGACTCCAATGGTGGGCGGGAATCATCTGTAAGGTGAGCGTGGCATCGTGGCGAAGCGGCAAATCGAAATGCATGGTGTCATTCCAGTCCATCACGCGTATCGACGAGACACCCCATTGCCTGAGATAGGCATCCACCCCCAGGGGAACAATGAAGGTCGGTGGGCCGCCCGACTGCATGTTCAGCGCCCGCACAGTGCGTGCATCAAGGTGGTCGTAGTGATTGTGGGAAATGAGCACCAGATCAATGCGGGGAAGCTGTGAAATAGAGATGGGGGGCTCGTTATGCGCCCGCGGACCAAAATTATCGAAGGGTGAGGCCCGTCCGCTAAGCACAGGGTCGATCAACACCTGTAGCCCGTCGATCTGCAAATGCACACTAGCGTGACCAAGCCATGTCATGCGCCAACCCAGGCCACGTGTCTGCAGAATGCTAGGAGCGAGGGGCACCTTCTGCACCCGACTGGCGTCTTGCGGCGGTAGGACGCGTATCACGCGCTCCCACTGCCAACGCAGGAAATCACCGAAACCTGGCTTATCACGCCCTCCCGGCAGATTCTGAAAGCCCTCTGCCGTATGGTGTGGCTTATCTAAACGGCTTTCGCTGACGCTGGTTGCGCAACCTACAAGACCCAAGCAGGCTGTAAACAGTCCCAGAGCCAGCAGAAAACGAAACATTTGCAAGCTGCAAGGGAAGTTCAGGCTCTTCAATGTTTTCGCCTCACAAATATGAATTCTCTCCAACAGAACAGTTATGGCAGCTTGACGCCGAAGCAATACGAACAACAGCCACCACCTTGATAGAATTTTGACATGCTCATTGCGTACGCGGGCCTCTTTGTCAGCGCTTTTGTCTCGGCAACGCTTTTTCCTGGTGGGTCCGAGGCATTGCTGGTAGGGCTTCTGGTGTCGGGAGAGTACGCGGTGCCAGGGCTCTTGCTCGTTGCCACCACCGGTAACGTTCTGGGATCGGTGGTGAACTGGGGCCTAGGGCGATGGGTTGTGCAGTTTCAAGATCGCCCCTGGTTTCCGCTAGCGCCTGAAAAACTCTCCCAGGCGCAGCAGTGGTATCAGCGCTATGGAAAATGGAGCCTGCTGCTCAGTTGGGTCCCTGTCATCGGCGACCCACTCACAGTCGCAGCGGGGCTGATGCGCGAGCGATTCCTGGTCTTTCTGCTGCTGGTGACCGTTGCCAAGTTTGGGCGCTATCTTGCAACTGCTCTAATAACGCTCGAAATGTCCACATAAGTCACACGACTCAGGGTCATGAGGGATAACCATAAGCTGATTTATTTGACGATGACAGGGGCCTCTGTCAGGCTCAGGCAGGTTTTGATAATCAGAATCTTGGCTTCAGGGTTGTACTTAATAACGTAAACAAGAGGAGAAGACCGAATGCAGCATAGAAAGAATGAAAAACTCGTCATGAGTCGACGTGAACTCATGAAATATGCACTCGCCACTGCAGCGATTGCACCCATCCAGACATGGGCGCAGGCGAAACCACTTTTTGACTCGCTCAATATGTTCGTACCCGCGGCGCCGGGCGGGGGTTGGGACGGCACTGCGCGCGCACTTGAGAGAGCCGCAAAGGCGGTAAACCTAGTCGGCAACATGCAGTTTGAGAATGTTGGCGGTGCCGGTGGCATGGTCGGCCTGCCGCGGTTTGTGAATCAACGCAAAGGCCAAGGAAATAGCCTCATGGTTGGGGGTTCCGTCATGGTCGGTGCCGCAATCGCCAACAAGAGCCCCGTCACCATGCGCGATGTCACTCCCATAGCCCGCCTCACCGAGGAGGCTGGGGTCGTCGTAGTGCCGGCCAGTGGAAAAATCAAAACCTGGAATGACCTAGTTGCAGCACTCAAGGAAAATCCGAAGGCGGTCTCTGTTGCCGGAGGTAGCGCTGGAGGTACCGATCACATCATTTTAGGACTGATGATCAAGGCACTGGGGCGTAATCCCAAAGACGCTGCCTATGTTGCATTTGCAGGCGGCGGACCGGCGAACGCCGCGATCGTAGGCGGCCAGGTAACCGCAGGGATCTCTGGCTACTCAGAGTTTGAGGAAATGATCAAAGCAGGCCGGATGATCCCCCTAGCCACATCGGGACGCAGTCGCATTCCTGGTACGAATGTCCCAACCATGAGCGAACTCGGCCTAAACGTGGTCATGGCAAATTGGCGTGGGGTCTTCGCGCCACCGGGAATCACCAATGCCCAACGTAATGCGCTCATCGACCTCGTTACCAAGATCGCCAGCAGCGACCCCTGGAAGAACGAGTTGGTCACCCGCAAGTGGAGTGACGCCTTCTTGACTGAGGCCCCATTCGTTCGTGAAGTGAACTGGGACATTGAGCGCACAACGGCCGTCATGAAGGATCTCGGCCTGGCATGACACCATCCAGAGTCGCTGTCCTGCTTCTGGCCATCTGTGCGGTGGCTGGCTGGCAGGTCAGCGTCATTCCTGAATCTGCAATCCAGATGGCCGTGGGCCCTGATATGGTTCCGGCCGTCGTCGTCCTACTTATGTCTATTGTCTCGGTCTTCTACGCCTTCAGCGCTTTTCGAGGACAGCAACGCGACGAAGCTTCCGAAGAGGAACATAGCGCCCTGCCTGGAAGCCAGTTACGGATGGCGACACTACTGCTTGGAGGCGTCATCTTTATTGTTCTCGTTCCAGTTTCGGGGTTCGTGATTCCCGCCACGCTGTGTGGCATGTGTATCGCTCGGTCATTCGATGCGCCCCTGAACCTGCGATCAGCGCTGATCTGCGGATCCGTTGCCCTCGCATTCTGGGTGTTGTTCGCGAAGATTCTGCTTATTGGCCTTGGGCCAGCGTCACCCTTTGGCCTATAAATCCCTATGGAAGCACTCGATGCCCTTCTAATAGGATTTTCCTCTGCGCTCACACCCACGACGCTGATGTGGGGATTTATCGGGTGTTTTGTGGGTACGATGGTGGGCGTTCTTCCTGGACTGGGCCCCGCTCTCACGATCGCGCTGCTTCTTCCACTGACTTATCACGTTCCCGCAACCAGCATGTTTGTAATGTTCGCGGGAATTTATTATGGGGCCGCCTATGGTGGGGCCACAACGTCAATCCTCCTCAACACGCCTGGTGAAACCTCTTCGGTCATCACCGCGCTGGAGGGAAATAAGATGGCCCGCAGTGGCCGGGCAGGCCAGGCATTAGCGACCGCAGCCATTGGTAGTTTTGTCGCGGGAACCCTAGGAACGCTTGCGCTCACCTTTATCGCGCCAGAGTTGGTCGAGATCGCGCTTGCGTTTGGCCCAGCCGAGTATTTCAGCCTGATGGTGTTGGCCCTCGTTGCGGTATCCGCAGTGCTTGGGAACTCATTGTTGCGAGGACTGATTGCGCTTTCGCTCGGCCTTCTCATTGGAATGGTTGGTATCGATCTACAGACCGGTCAGATGCGGTTTACCTTTGGACAGCCACAACTGCTCGACGGCATCGAAATCACCGTTGCCGCCGTCGGCATATTTGCAGTAGGAGAGGCCCTGTTTTTAGCTTGGCAGGGACGGAGCAGCACTCCATCAAGCCTCATGAAGCTCTCGGGTAGCCTCTGGATGAGCGCCCGTGACTGGTCGCGATCATGGAAGGCGTGGATCCGGGGGGCGCTTTTTGGCTTCCCTATTGGTGCGATGCCTGCGGGAGGGGCCGAGCTCCCAACGCTGTTGTCGTACTACACGGAAAAGAAACTCTCGAAGCACCCAGAAGAGTTCGGCAAAGGAGCCATAGAGGGTGTGGCGGGACCCGAGGCAGCAAATAATGCATCGGCGGCGGGGGTTCTCATGCCCCTACTCACCCTGGGTATACCGACCTCGGCTACTGCTGCGGTGATGCTCTCCGCCTTTGAGAGCTACGGGATCCAAACAGGACCACAACTGTTCTCAACGAATAGCGCCCTTGTGTGGACGCTTATTGCAAGCCTTTACATCGGTAACGTTATTTTGCTTCTTCTTAATCTACCGCTGATTGGACTCTGGGTCCGCCTCTTAAAGATCCCTCCTCCATGGCTGTACGCCAGCATCATCATCGTGTCTATCGTCGGGGTTTACAGCGCCGGTAACTCGGTCTTCAATGTCGGTCTGCTCTTTGTTTTTGGTCTTATTGGATATGTCATGCGAAGGTTTGACTTCCCCGCCCCGCCGGTACTTATGGGCCTCATTTTGGCGCCGTTGGCAGAACAGTCTATGCGCCAGGCGCTTACCATCAGCCAGGGGCAGTGGACCACATTTGTTACGCGGCCACTGTCTGCAAGTCTGCTCGGTATCGCTTTGCTTCTTCTTATCGCCCAGCCAGTCTATCGACACTGGCGCAATCGGCAACCAAAGGCGACCCTCTGAATCGTCGTTGTAAAAGCTAAGATACCGGTGCGTTAGTAGCTAGCCGAAGAGAGTCGCCCTCATGAAAATACAAATCAGCGAGGTAGGGCCCCGCGATGGTCTGCAGTCCGTTGCAACCGTCATTTCCACCCAGCAAAAATGCCGATGGATTGATGCGCTTGCCGATGCCGGACTAACCGAGATCGAGGTCGGATCTTTTGTTCCTAAAGGGCTGTTTCCCCAGCTCGCGGACACCGCAGAGATCGTGCAACACGCACGACGTCGATTGAACCTTTGCGTTTTAGCGCTAGCGCCAAACCTACATGGTGCACAAAATGCCCTTGATGCCGGCGTACATAAAATCACGATCCCCGTCTCCGCAAGCGATGCCCACAGTCTCGCGAACCTCAGAAAAACCCCAGAGGAGATGTTGAAAGAAGTGCAATTCATCTCTAAGACTGTCGCCCTTCACAATAGCCGGCCGGAAAGTGTTCGGGTCAGCGTTGAGGTGGGCATTTCCACTGCCTTTGGTTGCACGATACAGGGCCCGGTGCCTGAAGACCGGGTGATTCGATTGGCAGAGGCATGTGCGCATGCTGGCGCAGACAGCGTAGGGCTCTCTGACACCACTGGGATGGCCAACCCCACCCAGGTTGGGAGACTTTTTAGACGACTGCGGGCTGAGCTTGGAGACCGAACAGGCGCGGCCCATCTTCACAACACCCGGGGCCTTGGTCTTGCAAATGTGCTAGCAGCTTATGAGGTAGGGGTAGGTGCATTCGACAGTTCGCTCGCTGGCCTTGGAGGCTGCCCCTACGCGCCTGGTGCCTCCGGCAATATTGTGACCGAAGATCTTGTGTATATGTTTGAGGCAATGGGAGTTCACACGGGGGTCTCTTTCGAGGGGCTCTTGCAGGCACGGCGAATTCTTAGTGAATGTCTTCCGAGTGAACCCCTCTACGGAATGACGCCCCTTGCGGGTCTCCCGAAGGGCTTCGCAGCCCCCGCACGATGAATACACCATCCACCCAACTCCCGTATGCAGGACTCAGGGTGATCGAGTTCTCCCACATGGTCATGGGGCCCACCTGTGGCCTCATTCTGGCCGATCTCGGGGCCGAGGTGATCAAAGTTGAACCACCGGGCGGTGACAAGACAAGGCGGTTACTTGGATCTGGGGCGGGGTTCTATCCCTTGTTCAACAGAAATAAGAGAAGCCTGGTTCTAGACCTAGAGTCATCAGCAGGCCGCGATGCGGCCCTGAGACTCATCGATACCGCGGATGTGGTGAGCGAAAACTTTAAACCTGGCACCATGAAGAAACTGGGACTCGACTATGACGCATTGAAGTCGCGTAACCCAAGGCTCATCTTCGTGAGCCACAAGGGTTTCCTCCCGGGCCCATATGAAAACCGTACCGCGCTTGATGAAGTGGTACAGATGATGGGTGGCTTAGCGTATATGACCGGACGGCCTGGAGACCCCCTGCGCGCTGGTACGTCGGTAAATGACATCATGGGGGGAATGTTTGGCGCGATTGGTGTCATGGCTGCGCTTGCGCAGCGCCAACAAACCGGATTAGGGCAGCAGGTGCAGACAGCCCTCTTTGAGAACAATATCTTTCTTGTTGCTCAGCACATCATGCAGCTTGCCGCAACTGGCGAACCCGCGCGTCCGATGCCATCACGGGTCTCTGCATGGGCAGTCTATGATGTCTTTGATTTGGCAAACAACGAGCAGATCTTCCTTGGGGTGGTCACAGACAAGCAATGGCGGGCGTTTTGTCGGGCGATGAAATTTTTAGATCTTCTCGAAGATCCGAGATTAAACACAAACAACGACCGCGTACGCGCCCGGGACTGGCTTCTCCCTCTCCTTCGAGAAAGACTAAAGCCCCTTGCGCGAGAGACCGTCGCAGGGGTTTTCGAGGCAGCGGGCCTACCCTTTGCGCCAATTCTGGCGCCCCACGAACTTCTCGATGACCCCCATCTGCAGGCTACCCAGGGGCTCGCAGCGGTAAAGCTTACTGATGGCCCGTGCGCGGGGGAAACTGCGCAGGCAGCGCTTTTACCATTGATGATGGACGGCAACAGGCTGCCCCTAAGGCATCAACCACCAGCAATAGGAGAAGACTCGCTGTCTCTGCTTCAAGAACTTGGTTATACATGCGACGAAGCACGCGCGCTCAGTAATCCGCAATAGAGGCAGACATGTTTCTGGAGAACGACAAAGACTTCACTGTGGCGCAAGACCATCAGCCATGATTCATGATCAGAAGCCCCTCCTCGGCGTAAAAGTGCTTGAGTTCTGTCAGATTGCTGCGGGGCCGTTCGCGGGTATGTTGCTCGCCGACTTTGGCGCCGATGTCGTGAAAATTGAACCGCCCGAGGGCGATGCCATGCGGCAGTGGCCGCCCGTGAGGGCTGGCATGAGCGAGAACTTTGCCTCCCTAAACCGAGGAAAGCGTTCGTTGGCACTCAACCTGAAAGATCCCAACGATCTCACCCGGGCGCAGGCACTCATGCGCGAAGCCGATGTGGTGCTGGAAAACAGCCGTCCGGGGGTCATGGCGCGTCTGGGAATCGGCCCTGACTGGGCCCTAAAGGAGAAACCCAGCCTTGTCTATTGCTCGGTGTCTGCCTTTGGGCAGACGGGCCCCAGAGGCCAAGAAGGCGGATTTGACGTCACCATTCAGGCTGCCTCCGGTGTCATGAGTGTCACGGGTGAACCCAACGGGGCGCCCGTGAAATGCGGGGTACCCATTTCCGACTTCGCTGCGGGACTCTACGCGGCCTTCTCGATTAGTGCCGTCCTCACACGGGTGCGGTCTGGTGGCCCCGGGGCGCATATCGATGTTCCGATGTTTGCAACGAGCCTGGCCATCGCCGCGCTTCAGACCTCGGAATACTTCGGCACGGGCCAAGACCCCAAACCACTCGGATCGGCGCATCCGCGTAATGCACCGTATCAGGCTTTTCGGGCACAAGATGACTACTTTGTGGTCGCCGCAGGAAACAACAAACTCTGGGCCACCGTCTGTGCACAGGTAGGTCTGAGCGAACTCGCCAATGACCCACGATTCAATACGACAACGCTGAGGGCGCAGAACCAGGTCGCACTAAAGCAGATTTTGGAACAAGCCTTTATGAAGCAGCCTGCCGCCCACTGGGTCACGGTCTTTCAGGCGGCCGGTGTTCCGTCGTCTCACATTCAAAAATATAGCCAGGCCCTCAACGACCCTCAGACCAAGCACCTGGACCTAGTGCAACCACAGCTGCTGCCTGGCCATGAGACACGCACCGTGGGCTGCCCCATCTGGCTATCAGGTGGGCCCGTTCCCTTAGACACCTCTGTCGAAACGCTGGGTCAATCGAACAAGGAGACATCACCATGGCGGACACCCTAGCCAAAACCCTACCCGCGGACCGCCTCCGCCCACTGCGCGAAGCGGTACGGGCGCTCACCCGCCTTGCCGACGGGCAGTCCTCTGAAGCGGTATTTCTCACCGAGGGCAGAGAGATCCTTGCCCAACTCATCAGCCAAGACGACTGGCTCGAAGACGACTTTCGAAGAACCCACCCCGAGTACTACCAGCAATATTTGTTGTACTGCGACCCCCACGAACGATTCTCGTTGCAGAGTTTTGTCTGGGGGCCAGGCCAGTCCACGCCCATTCACGACCATACCGTATGGGGCTTGGTGGGGGTCCTACAGGGTGCGGAATCCTGTATGCGGTATCGGCAGACAGCAGAGGGCCTGGTGCCCGAGGGCTCGACCGTCATTCTCGAGCGCGGAAGCGTGGATGCGGTGAGCCCTACAGTGGGCGATATTCACAAGGTGAGTAACGCCTTTTCAGACCGAACTTCAATTTCCATTCACATTTACGGCGCCAATATTGGCAATACGCGCAGGCATGTCTTTGATGTGAATACGGGGGCACAGAAGGATTTTGTCTCGGGCTACTCTTTCAACCGCCTGCCCAATCTCTGGGACCAGTCCGCAGGTATACGCGCGCAAGTACATCAAGGCGCCTCAGCCTCCGCCTAAGAGCATGAGCGCCCTTACCTGGCCACGGCCAGACCTCGCGGTCGTTCGTATCGCCCGCCCAGGCCGGGGCAATGCCTTTGATACGGAGCTTGTGGAAACCCTCCATGCCGCTATTACCGAGGCCACCACCCATCCGGCTGCACAGACCCTTGTCTTTCAGGCAGAAGGGCCCGATTTCTCTACGGGTATGGATCTATCACAGCTAGAGACCGAGACCGACGAGAGCCTCGCGGCGCGCTTTATAGCGATCGAAGATTTATTGGCTGCCATATGGTCCTCGCGACTCCGCACCGTGGCCTGCGTACAGGGCAGGGCCTGGGGTGCAGCGGCAGACTTGGTAGTGGCCTGCGATCTTCGCCTGGCATTTCAGAACGCCAGCTTTCGGTTCCCCGGCGCGCAGTTTGGTCTGGTACTTGGGACGCGTCGCCTCGCCTGCCGCGTGGGGTCCGACATGGCCCGCCAGATTATCTTGGAAGGACAGACCGTGAACGTCGAGCAGGCCGCATAGCTAGGACTTGTACATCAGGTGGTGGAGCGGTTTGATTTCGAGAGTCTCCCCAACCTCGTCATCGACCCGGAAACCCAAACAGCAATTCATGCGGCCAGCCGTGCGGCCGATGATCATCAGAGTGCCGCAAGCGCGAGGTGGGCTAAAGACAGCGAAACGGACCTCTGCTTCGATCGTGAGGCCCTCATCGCGTCCGCGCGCCGCCCCGGGTTACGCCAGCGCATTCTGGAGTACCGTGCGCGCCTGAGGAAGGATGGAGCAGCCAGAGCCCCCTGACCCCCGAGGGAGACGTCTGCACAGGGGTCTCGGCAACGCTAGAGGCGCGCAAGGGCCCTCGTGAACCTTGTGAGAAGCTCTTGCACCTCTTGCTCGGAAATAATTAAAGGGGGGCAAAACGCAATCGTGTCGCCAATCGCTCGCACGATCAGCCCCTCTTCTTCCGAAATACGCGCGCATTCTTTACCATGACCCGGGGTCAGCTCGACCCCTGCGAGTAGCCCGATGCCTCGCACCTCTTTCACCATGGGATGCTGCCCCTGTAGCGCCTGTAGCCCCCTAAGAAAAGGGACACTGACTGTACGCACATGGTCGACGATGTTTTCCTCTTCATAGATTTTGAGTGTTTCCAAAGCGACAGCAGAGGCCACAGGATGGCCAGAGTAGGTCATCGTGAGACCAAAGAGTCCGAGCTCCCCACTCTGACGCTCAATGGCCTCATAGACGCGTGGGCCGATCATCAGGGCGGAGATCGGGATGTAGGCACTCGACAACGCCTTGGCACAGATCAGTAAGTCGGGGGCGAGGTGCATCGTGGTCGAGCCAAACATATTGCCGGTGCGGCCAAAAGCAGTTACTACCTCATCACAGACCAGCAAGATATCGTGGCGCCTGAGAAGGGACTGCAGTTCGGCATAGTAGCGGGCAGGAGGCACGACAATGCCGCCTGCGCCCATGACAGGCTCGACGAAGAAGGCGGCAATGGTGTGGGCCCCCTCCTTCTCAATCAACTGTGCGATATCCGCGATTAGGCGATCACTAAAGGCCGCTTCAGACTCGCCTTCTTGTCTGTTGCGCGTGAAATGCGGCGTGGTGACATGCAGAAACCCTGGCAGAGGCAGGTTAAACCGGTCGTGGGCATAGCTCACACCGGAGAGGCTCGCGGCCGCAATGGTATTGCCATGATAGGCAAGCTTATGGGCAATAAACTTGCGCTTCTCAGGCTTGCCCACCGCATTCCAGAAATACCAGCTTAGGCGGGCTGCGCAGTCATTGGCCTCAGAGCCAGTACTAGAGAACCAGATACGAGACATTGGTACGGGGGCAATCGACAAGAGCTTCTCAGCCAGGGCAATCACCGGTGGATGACTCTTGTGGTTTGTGAGCGGATAGTAGGCGAGTTCCTTCATCTGCCGATAGGCAACATCGGCAAGCCTCTCGTTGCCATACCCGAGAGCAATGCACCAGAGGCCCGACATGGCCTCGAGGTAATCTCGGCCATGAATGTCTCGCACCCAGACCCCTTTACCAGACTGAATCACACTGGCGCCACGCTGCGCGTGCAGCGACAGGTTTGTCAGGCCATGCACCACGGCCTTGGCATCTCGTGACTGCAACGACTCGAGATCTAGCATGTACTGTCCTCTTAGAGAAAATGACTAGGCGCTATGATGAGGCATCTCCGTGCGTAATTGGTAACTCCCTTTAAGAAAGAAAGACTTCTGCAATGGCTCAATACGTGATGTCGATGCTCCGCGTGAGTAAGGTGGTTCCCCCGAAGCGGCAGATCATCAAAGACATTTCTTTGTCCTTTTTTCCTGGCGCAAAGATCGGGCTCTTAGGCCTTAATGGCTCCGGAAAATCCACTGTGCTGAAGATCATGGCCGGTGCAGACAAGGAGTTTGATGGCGAGGTGCAGCATCTCGCCGGAATCTCTATTGGCTATCTCCCCCAAGAGCCGCAGCTTGATGACGCAAAAACCGTCCGCGAAGAAGTTGCTGCGGGGCTGGGAGAGATCGCCCAGGCGCAACAACGTCTCGAGGAAATCTATGCGGCCTACGCCGAGCCCGATGCCGACTTCGATAAGCTGGCAGAGGAACAAGGCAAACTGGAAGCCATCATTGCGGCTGGGGGCTCCGACATGGAAACCCAGATGGACATTGCCGCCGATGCCCTGCGGCTTCCCCCATGGGAAGCTTCGATTGGCACTCTTTCCGGAGGCGAGAAGCGACGGGTGGCGCTCTGCAAACTCCTGCTTTCCAAGCCCGACATGCTACTGCTCGATGAGCCCACCAACCACCTCGATGCGGAATCTGTCGACTGGCTTGAGCAATTCCTTACACGCTTCCCCGGAACCGTTGTCGCAGTGACCCACGATCGGTACTTTCTCGACAACGCAGCCGAGTGGATTCTGGAACTTGACCGTGGACACGGGATTCCCTGGAAGGGCAACTACTCAAGCTGGCTAGAACAGAAAGAGGCCCGACTCGAACAAGAGAACAAACAAGTCGATGCCCACATGAAGGCGATGAAGCAGGAGCTTGAGTGGGTGCGTCAGAACCCCAAGGCGCGGCAGGCTAAGTCAAAGGCACGGCTGGCGCGCTTTGAAGAGATGAACAGCTTTGAGTATCAGAAGCGCAATGAAACGCAGGAGATCTTCATTCCTCCCGGCGAGCGACTCGGGGATAAGGTGATCACCTTTACCGACGTCTCCAAGTCGTTCGGCGATCGGCTGCTGATGGACCAGCTCTCGTTCTCAATTCCGCCAGGGGCAATCGTGGGCATCATCGGCCCCAATGGGGCGGGGAAGTCGACCCTCTTTAGGATGATTCAGGGAAAAGAAAAGCCCGATGCCGGCGCTATTGAGATTGGGCAGACCGTAAAGATTTCCTCCGTCGACCAGTCGCGTGAAGGGCTCGACAACAGCAAGACGGTGTTCGATGCCGTGGCCGATGGGGCAGATACGCTCACAGTCGGAAAGTTCGAAATGCCGTCACGCGCCTATCTCGGGCGGTTTAACTTCAAAGGGGGCGACCAAGGCAAGGTGGTGGGCAATCTCTCGGGGGGAGAGCGCGGGCGCTTGCATCTTGCGAAGACGCTCATTCAAGGGGGCAATGTGCTGCTGCTTGATGAGCCTTCCAACGACCTCGATGTAGAAACGCTACGCGCGCTCGAAGACGCGCTGCTTGAATTTGCCGGGTGTGTCTTGGTCATTTCCCATGACCGCTGGTTCCTCGACCGTATCGCAACCCATATTCTTGCCTGTGAGGGTAACTCGCACTGGGAGTTCTTCGCCGGCAATTACCAAGAATATGAGGAGGATAAGCGGCGGCGCCTAGGCGAAGAGGCGGCAAAGCCCAAGCGTATTCGCTACAAGCCTATGAGCCGTTAGGCCAATCCATACATGATGAATCTGCTTCGCAGCCTACTGCTCGTTCTT
>Ga0169931_10005007_pt1 | contig 20382 bp, 12 predicted proteins | sample Kivu_15m_20L_FD_129675 | JGI IMG/M metagenome (GOLD analysis project Ga0169931, IMG submission 129675) | Freshwater microbial communities from Lake Kivu, Western Province, Rwanda to study Microbial Dark Matter (Phase II) - Kivu_15m_20L... | ecosystem: Environmental > Aquatic > Freshwater > Lake... | reverse complement strand
TTATTTAGATATAGCGATTAAAATAGTATTCTATTCTAATTCCGATAATAAAATTAACATCATGCAGACTTTCCTTAACTTCATCAATGACAACTTGATGGATCTAACTACCTAAGATATCCTCTAGGGGAAAATAACACAAACTAATTGTGAAGAAAGAGCTCAAAAGTTGTCTACATTTTCTATGAAACATCAGCAACTATACATGGTCAGACTAGCTGAAAGGATTAAACAGATTCAAAAGCCTTATCAGATGCTTTCAGCTCTGCACTTGATGAACCACATTAATAGAAGAAGCATTCATCTCGGTTTCTTGAAGATAGATATGAGTTCGGAAAATCAAGCTAGCGACAAAGAATCAGTTGCTCTCAATAGTATCGCCAAATACTATTACTTCTTCCAGGAGTGCAACAAAAATAGTCAAAATAACACCTAATTGAAACATATTTTTTAGGCCTAACTAGAAGATGCTTGTAACTACTGCATGACTTCTATCAAAAAAATAACATAATTTCTCAAAGTTTAATTCATTTTTAGATTCGCACTGGTAGAACTTGTGTCTCATAGACTTCTTTTGACATTAGTTACCCGTGCTATTCTTTAAAGATTCATCAAAGATTTAGAATTCATTACAGCTTTTGTGACAAATACTCAGTCTTTGATGCTTGAAAGTTAATTAAAACACCCTTTGCTTGTGAATATTCATTACATTTACGAAAAATTAATCGTAATAAACTCACAAATACCTAAAATATAAAAATTTAACAAACTGATTTTTGTAGAATTGCAGTATCCTCGTTACCAAATGGATGCGGTTTTGAATAAAAAGATATCACTTGCTATGAAATAGAGGGATGAAGATGTGAAAGCTTTTAGACTCAAGATGATGTCATCTAAAAATATCTAAGAAAGTCAAGAGCCGATTAGATAAGATTGCTATCTAGATGACTCAAGCATAATGTGTAGTGAATACAACGAATAACAGTTATTAGCTGTTTGAAAACGCAAAGAAATGATTTATATTGATTTATTCTATAAATAAAAAAAATCAGAATAATAATCTTAATTAGTTTTAGAGCGCCTGAGGCCGAATTAGTTCAATCTATCTTACTCAAATCTGCAAAAAAACATGTATATGAACTATAAGTCAGATTTAGACGGTAAGTATGATAAAATCAATCTTAATAATGATTATATATTTCATATACAGTGAATGTATTTATAATTTAAAGATTTTCATACGGTAATTCTCAAAAATGTAAAATAAGTAACTGGACCTTTATCCAATCTTGAATCCGTGGCTTGGATAAGAATTCATTTAAAATTAGCATCAAATTAATGAGCTTGAGGCGGAAATTACGATAAAAAATATGAAATAAGAAATATATGGAATTCGTGTTGTAAGTGAAGTCATTATGCTATATAAAGGTCCATTAAAGTCTGGAGCTTGTTTCGCTTTCATAAGACTCAGTTTAGATCTGAAACTGCAACTTTTTTTAACCGCCAGGGAACATACTAGAAAAAAAGAGCTGAAAGGATTGAGCTTGATCGATAAAAACGGATAAACGATAACTTTTCTGTTCAAAAGCATCTCTACTGCACAGTTATGGGTAAGAATGCTGAGCAAGAGACTTTTTCAATCCGACTTTCATCATCATTACAAAATCCTTAGAAAATACGGATAGGGAGGCTCAGCTTTGGTATATGAGACTGTGAGAATGAGCGATGGTTGTAGTTTTGCTGTTAAAGCGCTGTTTAAGTAGTCTATCAAAAATGATCAGAAAAAATTGAATATTTTTTGCCGATAGCTGGAGCTAATGAGGAGTCTAAATCACAAAAATATAGTCAAAATAGAGGCCTTATATGAAACAGAAAACAATTACTTGATAGTGATGGAAAATTTAAAGGGAGGCAATATGCTTAACATGCTATTCAATCGAACAACAATGTTGTCAAGCGATGAAATCAGACAAATAATGAGAGGAATTTTGGAAGGTCTAGCCTAGCTATAGAGATTGGGAATAGTCCATAGGGATATTAAATTGGATAATATAATGTTGAGAGATGGAGATCATTTTTAACCAGTTATAGTTGATTTTGGAATCGCAGTTTGGGCAGTCAGCCCTGATTATTATACCTATCGCTGTGGTACGCCAGGCTACATCTCGCCTTAAGTGATAAACAGCAACAAGGAGACTCGTATCACATCGTCGAGTGATGTGTTTTCGGCTGGAGTCATATTGCATGTTTTACTGACAAGTCACTATCTATTCGAAGGACAGGACCGCCTTTAAATTATACAGAAAAACAAAGAGTTTAGCTTCAATTTTGACAATACTTTATACAAAGACCTTGATGCTAACGCGTTAAATCTGTTAAAATCAATGCTAACTCTAGATGAAAGTAGACGCATAAAAGCTACATAATGCATACTTCATCCTTTTTTAACAAAATAAGGAAGCAAACAGTTTATAGAAACTTAGCTGCCAGACGTGGCAAGTCGAGAATACATTAATCAGATTTGATTATTTACTACACCTACTTTGCTATTCTTTTGAATAGCGAAAATATATACTTATTTAAAACCAACTCATAAATTTAATATAAAACTTTAGTTAATTTTTAAAATTGACTTTTTATTTACGTCTCTTTTGAAGACTTCTAAGCTTATTATAATTAGGGTAGCAAGAGAACTTTTATGATGTTAAAAAACAAATGGCCCAAACAAGTTACCCCCAAAATGTAGACTCAACTTTTCCAGTGGGTCTGGTCGATATCAACCTAGCTCAATTTCAGCATATGCGATCCTCAATGCATATTTACTATTGGCAGTATCATCGAATGTTAGGACAAAATCATTATCAAGCTGCATGTACAGCCTCTGGATGGACTTTTTAAAGATATAACATTTCATCCAACTCTTTTTGTCTTTTTCGATAACGACTAAAGACCTAGAATTTACAACGATCGGAGAATTTATCATCCCAATATCGATGTTTTTACACTTTAAATCACGATTCCTTAATTTTTCGAACAATGGCAAGCAAAAGAATATGGATAAAGATTTGTTTTCGATTTAGCCATGTTGTATAGACAGATCAAGTACATAATTATAGAACCTAATGACTAATTTGTGCCTAATAATCCTTACAATAGACAAGCGGCTTGGTACAGTCATTTCAATAAGCCAAATTATAGATAACTGATTCTGAAACACAGTCCCTATCATCTAGATGGCATGTACAACCAACAAAGACTCAAAGAATAAGCATCGATGAACGCTGAGTCAAAATATAGTGCATTTTGGTCATTAAAAAGTATCAAGACTAGAAGACCTTTAAGTGAGATTAATTAAAAATAGGAAGAAAGCGTCGATTTAATTGAAAAAAGGATCAAAAAAATCAGTTTAATATGATAATTTACTGTTCATCTTTAAAATTATTGTGATATATTTTAATCGTGATGTCATTCAAAACAGCGGTGATAGTACTCTGCGCGATAGCTTTATCTAATTCCAGTTGCATTCACATCGATGATTCAAGTTAAATCGACGGCACATATATTCTTTCCCATCGTTCAAATTCATTAAATCCCAGCGGAAAGTAAATCAGTATTACAATTTAAGATAATCGACTGAGTTTCAGAGGATGCAATTCAAATAGCGGCTAGTTCACCCTCGGAGAAAAGGGAAAAATAACTTTTACCGAAAACTGGATCAGCACTCTAATGTTTTGCTAAAATGATAACGATAATCAGATCAGGTAAGCGTTTCAGCAGGCCTAAAGGTACCAATGGTCTGTCGATGAAACTCTCGCATTTTTGAATAAAAATGGAGATATCACAATCGAACTTAGATGGCAATGATTGACTCTTCAAAAGCATCTTAAAAATTCATAATTAGCACATTAAAATCCATCTTTATAACATTTAACTCATAATCAGAAAAAACTCTATGAATTAATTGAATTTTTTCAACATCATCAAACAATTAATTAGAAAAAATAGACAAATTTTCAAGATAAAATCTTTTTCATTTAAGATTTTAGTAAAATTGATCTTTTAAGACTATGTTTATAATATATCATACTTATACGAATGAAATCAATATTAGCCTTGTAGAGCATAAACAGACTATTCAAGGCTCATATTTTTGAACTATCTGCGTTAAATGCTAGTAGATAAATCTCTTTTTACAAAGCAAATACGTCATTCGGATAAATGACCTTTATCGTCGAATCATTTTAATCGCATCATGTTAGTCCAAAGTAGCAATCAAAGATGATATAATAATAAATAAGACAGAGAAATATTCTACTAAAGTAAAACAAAATACTGACTCCACTGATTTTTTAACAATAAGTCGTTAGAAATAGTGACTTTCTTTTCAACTGTTTTACACTTACTGAGCCTTTGTAAATATGGTAAAGCAAAAATTTAGAGTAAATATCGATCTAAAGCATTTACGAAAATATAATAAACTGTGCGTATCATGGCTTTTTAGCTTCACATGAGTATTCAATCGATTCTTACTTACTCAAAAGAACTTTTTTCTCAAAACACAATAAACTTTTTTACCTCGATTTTACAACACTGAGACCCTCAAATAACTAAAGCTAAGATATTTTTAAAATAATAAAGAAAAGTTTTTGTTAGCATGTTGAAATGAGCAGAAAAAATAAACAAAATTAGATTCTATTCATTCAAGATCTTCCAATAAAGTATAATTTATCTACTATTCAAAATTCTAAAAGTTGGAATGATCTCATTCTTTTATTGAATCTTTTTCCACAACAAAAAGTAAAAACAATAGGTAAAAATATAAAGTAAGTTCTCTTAAGTTCCTTGAATGGAATTATAGATTTTTAGTACAAAAACGAGTTGTATTAAAACAATAATTTTCATTTTGGATTCAGAATGTAGGGAATCACTTAAATAAGTTTTATCTAGCTTTGTGAAGAAATAAAATTCTTTGAAAAAAATATGATTTACAGCATGTTTAAAGAAAAATATATGAAGATTCGCAAAAAGCACCTTGGGTAAACATAAAATTAAAAAGTTAATCTATAGATACATAAGATGCCAATACAAATTATGAATACTAAGTTGAAGGAAGAAAAGTTACTGATGTAGTAGAGGTAAACAATGGTATTACTAAAGCATAATTTATATTCTTTATAATATTGTACCTACGTTTTCTAGAACCCACTCTTCGATTTTTGAAATATCACTAAGCACACAATTAGCTTTAAATTCAAATTGTAGATAGTAATTAATTTCCAAGGAACATTTTGATAAGATTTCATAAAGAATATATAGTAAAGGACGAGTAGATTTCTATGATAATATAGAAATCAAGGTTAGTGAATACAAAACTTTACATGTAGAGGATGAACTGCACTGATGGACTTATGATGTTTTTAGCTAATTCTTAAAAAACATCAAAAATAAGTTAGTTAGATTGTTCTTACTGCTCTAAAATTACTGAAAATGGGGTTTCCATGTTGCTTGCTTCTCCTTTTTGCAAATCATTAAAAAAATTGAGCATAAGAGGATTAACGATAGCTGACACCTCTTCGATGAAGCTAAATAAACTATAAGATTTAAGAATAAATGAATGTACACAGGTATAACCGTCCTAAATTGATCTATCTAAGCTTTCGATCATTAAACTTCAAGCTGTTGGATTAAATACAGCTATAAAATTACCTAATACTATTCGATTTCTTTACTTAGATACAGTTTTTGCTTTATAAGGACTGCGGTAGTTGCAAAATTTATAACTATAAGAGCTTAAATTAAGAATAAATAGCAATAAAAACTAGATAACTTCATTTTTTAGTGGCATCTACAATCGTTAAAATCCAGTTCGTAATTTTGTTAATGGAGCTTGTAAAAAGACCCTACGCTATTTAGATTTAAGCAACTCAACTATAAAACTTAAATAACTAAAAGCTTTATTTTACCTCTAGACAATCTAAACAGTTATATTGTAGTCTATAGAATCAGATAAATTTGATGAACTTATTTTACCTTCGTTTGTCACAACACTTTCATTGAAAAATTCTAAAATTAGCTATGAAATATTTAGAAATCTTGTTGCTAGTATAAATATTTTTATCAAGTTGAACGTCGCATTTACTGATGTTTCATCGGAAAAATTAAAAATACTTTTAGAAAGTAAAAAACATATAAGTTATTTATAGCTTGATGAGACTCAGCTCGACCCTATGTGGATTAGTAAAAAAGATTCTATTGCGAATATTTCAATACACTTATAAAAGTTATTGAGAGATCAAAATGCATTTTTGATTAATGAGTGTTTGCTAGAATGCCTTGAGAGTTCAGGTTATGTTAACCTAGTTTTTAATAAAAAATATCAGCAAAACATTTAATAAAAATTAAATAAATTCATAGCGTGGCTTTGTAATAAATACATAAAACATTAGCAGTTTCTTAAATTAAATGGTTCTGATTTTAAACCTAGAAATCCTGAATACATCTCTCGTTATCAAAATATAAGAATTTTAAATGAATAGCATAACAAGAGAGAAACATATAAATAAGTATTAGTTATGCCATCTAAACTTTATTTTTCAAACAAATCAAACGATGTTAATATAGAAATCTTTAATGTAACTTTGCACAATGTAATTAGAAAATACCCTAATAGTCTTCTATCTGTTAATATCAGAGGAAATCGCCTGCTAGGACTATAAGCTATTCATCTTTTGAAATAATATGCAAGTGACTGTCTAAGATAACTGGATTTTAGAGACTGCTTATTCACTTATTTAGATGCCGAAAAAATGCTTTTTAAGTTTATGGTGCTTGATTAAGTTAACAGTGGTCAATATGAGATAAATTTAGGTTAAAAAGATGACTGCTAACTTTATCTTCAGCAAATTTTCAAGTTTTTTATGAAACTAAAACTATCAGTTCGAATGAAACTCACAATAAGGGTAAAATAGTTATAAAATATTTTGTTCTATAACATTATGTACGATATGATTCATCACTTTTCAAGTGCTATTAAATAGCTACATATCGATTTTTAGAATTTGAGTCTTGAAGGTTCTTCTTTTTTTTGGGATTAAATTTTGTCTATTAGTAAACTCTAATGTCTTAATATAACTTACAACAAGTAAAAAATATTTTATGTAGCTATAATTTTGAACAAGATAAAGAAGATCTTAGTAATTTTATTAGCAAATTTTAAAAATTAGATTATGTAGATCTTTGCTATTTTGAATTAAATTCGAACATACAGATATTTCCTAGTGGATTGCGTAGTGTCCGGCTTTAAAATGTAGCTCTTATAATGCCATAAAATTAATGTTCTTAAACTGCTATCTACAAATTTATAAAACCTTTAATAAATCTTAAATTTTTACGTCTTTAATTTTAAAGATGCCAAAATATCACTTCTCTTGATAAAATTTCGCATGCTTTACAAAAAATGGCAAAGTTATAGATACTCGTGCTAAACTTTTAAAAGTAATTTTACCTAACTCAGTTGTTCTATTAAAGATTCTTCAATAATAGATTTGATTGATCGTTTAAAGTATAATCTTTTGCTTTAAAAGCTCGAAATAAATGTAAATAATACTCTGAAATCTGTTGCTGAGTTAGTCAAAGTCTGCTAAATGCTTGTAACACAAATCAAATTTTGTCATGTTACCGTCTTTGCGTTGCAGTAAAGATTTTAAAATGTAGAAATAAAAAGCCACTCATATAGAAAGACCTGAAATGTCTTCAATCAAAAGGAATTTAGTTGATCCTCTAATGACTAATATTTGAAAATTAATTTGTCGAACATATTGCGAAAATCGTTGATTGTAGAGTTTGATTTAGGTCTATATATAGCAATTATTAACTTCATATAAGTTTAGTAATTTTTGATAATTATTAACTTAGGCGCCATGTCTAGACTTAGTCAGATCAGCATCAAAGATACTTCACGACACAATAAATACAAAATCGAGGACATTTTTGTATATACGCCCTACTAAATATACGAATCTCAGCAAACTTTTATAGCCTATGTGCTTTCATGTCTAAAAAACGGAGAAAATGCGCTCATACAAAGTCCTACAGGAACAGGTAAAACCATGTCTCTTCTTTGTTCCACTCTTGCTTGGTGCATGGACTATCAATAAACTCAAAAGAAAGATCCACCGCAAATCATATACGCATCAAGGACACACGCTCAGCTCAAGCAAGTAGTTAAAGAACTGAATAACTTATGCTACAAAGTGAAGATTTCTCTTTTAAGTAGTCGAGATCAATCTTGCATTAATGAAGATTTAAAGTACCTAAAAGGTCAGGACAAATAGTTATAGTGTAGGTTACGAATCGCTCAAAGAAAAGGGCTAAGCTGCAAATTCTATCGAGTAAATAATCATTTATATAGTCTTAATCTTTTTACGAAAAAGAAGCAGAACTTGGTAAACTTATGGATCTATAATAATTGAGTTTAAAAGCAAAATTGTAAGGCTTCTGCCCTTTTTATTATGAGAGACTATCAAGAGATATCAGCAATATAGTTTTCATTCCTTACAACTATTTATTCGACAAAAAAGTATGGAGCAATGAAGAAGGCATAAGAATGCAAGGTTCAATAATAATACTAGACTAGGCACATAACATTCAGTCAGTGTGCTAACAATATCTTTAGTATACTATTTCTTTGAGTACTTTAAATCGAGCTTTGCAGCAAATGGCATAGCTTCGTGAGTCAAAACTTAGTTAAAATAAAAAGAAACTAGATCCTGGATAGTTGAATAAGGTTAAGATGATGAAAGTCGGTCTTTAAGATATCGAGATCAACGCTTCATATATTCAACTGATATATGAACACTTGCAAATGTTAGATATACCTGCACATTCGAATGGTCTTCAATTCGAGGCTAGAAATTTTTCAAAATTACTTGACCAAGCAACCTAGACCAGCGATTTCGGTAGCCTGTCGAGAAATATCAAAGAAATGATCAAAGGATTTTAAAGTTTTCAAGCAGATTTAATGTTCACTCCTTTTTGGGCACTCTAGAGCTGGATGAGGTTCATCGAAAAAATATCATAGCTAATCACTGAAGCTAACTAACCAATCTCTCAATTTATGATTCAAGTTGCCTATGAAGGATCAGATATAAGAATTAGCATTCACTGTTTGAACCCTTCTTTAGGTTTCAAAGAAGTTTTGGAGCAACATAAGCCTCGATCAATAATATTGACATCAGGAACATTAAGTCCTCTAAAAGTGTGGCCTATATAGTTGGCGGTAAAATTCGCTAAGCCAGTTTCTTGTCCTCATGTTCTCTCGAGCTAGCAGGTAAATACTTTAGTTCTCGGTGTTGGACCGTCAGGTCATTAGATCGATACTAAATTCTAGAGCCGTAAACAAGCTCGTCTTTACTAAGACATCGGAAACATCCTTTACGACATAGTTCGTTACACCCCCAACGGAGTGGTCGTACTTTTTCCATCTTATGGCTTTTTATAACAAACAAAAGTTCATCTAACATCTCAAAGAATACTAACGAAACTTTACTAGTGCAAAAATATTTATATGTAAAGAAAAGACAGCTCTGATTTTGCTTCAACGATTGATCGATATATGAAAGACGCACAGACTTAAAAAGGAGCTTTACTGTTTGCACTTGTAAGAGGTAGAGTGAGTGAAGGCTTGGATTTTTCACATTAAAAATGCAGGGCAGTCGTAATGGTCGGAGTGCCATTTCCATGTTCTAAAGATGTAAAAGTTGTATCTAAAATGAGCTATCTAGATAAGCGAATAGCACCTCAAGACGAAAAACTTACAGGCAGTCAATGGTATCTAGCATAAACAGTTCGAGCTATCAACCAAGGAATCGGAAGACTCATACGTACACCTGAAGACTATGGTACCGTTTATCTAATTGACACTAGATTTACCAAACCTGATATAGAGACCCAGTTGGCTTCATGGGCCAGACAATCGCTCTTTAAGTATACTTAGTACTCATAATTTCTCAAAAAAATCAAACAAGTAAACAAAATCAAAGAAATTCCAGAGTTGTCGGCGATCCAAGCTTAACTAGGTTTTACATCTCATCGAGGAACTTTTGTTGGTCCAGTTGCCCTTGTTGCCCCACCAAAAACAGTCAAAGGCACAATTAGTGGGGTCCCCAAAAAGACTTAGCAGCAAAATAAATAGTAGATGGCTAAAAATCTAAGCTTGCCATAGCTGTTAGCTTTAATGAAATCTTAAAAATAAGCAAATTTACTGGCAAGAGATCAGTAATCAGAGTAAGAAAACATTTAATAGTTGTAAAAAAAGCAGCAAAAAAGCAAGTAGAGTTATGAAAAAAGAATTTTTGGTAAAAAAGTTGTTCCTTTAGAAAGTGGAATCAAATAGATATGCTCTGTGTGCCAGGTTTAAAATTTTATGATCAAAAGCAACACTTGTCAGCATTCTTTGTGCAAATAATGTTGGGACAAATGGTTGGACCAAGATTTGCGTTGTCCTATCTGCCGAGGTCGAGTGCGTAAAAACTTTTTAGTTCCTTAAACTTGATAGCTAACTGAATTAATACTATTTTTATTAAATTTAAGGTAAACAGATACAAAACATACTTGTTTATGATTTTTAATAGTTTTTGATCTAAAAACTTCTATATAATATTACAACAGAAATGGAAAAACGATACAGAACTGCCGATAAATAAAACAAAGCGTAAAATATTCAATAATACGGAAAAACTATATCGAAATCAGTGTTTACTAAAAAGTTTAGTAAAGTTCTATACGTAAAATAAAGCTAGGAAGAAGGCCCAAGAAACATAGATGATCGAGTGGTCGATTAAGTAAAAAAGCCATGTCCACAAAGACCAAAAAAACAATCCAGTCTAATCGGAGAAGAAGCTTTTATACCGATTACTTTGGCAGGATTGCGTCAGGCGTTCGCTCATCAGCCTCGACGTCTAACCACTTAAAATTACGTTTGATTGCTAATTTGTTTGATTAATATGAAATCTAAGCTAGTTTTAAGTAATTAGTACATTCATAAAAATAATTTGCTATATAGTTAGATTTTGTTAAATTTTGGCAATCTGACTGATTTATGAGCTTACAAACTGTACCTTATATTTGACTAAGATTGAGCTGGTCTATTATTTAAACATTTTGCCGCAATGACCAGCAAGACAATTGAGGAGTCCTACAAGCAAGTTGAGCCAAGAGTGCATGTCCTGCTGAGGCCCGATACCTATGTGGGGAGTGTCAACAAGGAAAAGTCTCAGAAATGGGTTTTGCGTCCAGAGCAAACGAAATTCTCATACTAAGAGATAGAAACTGTGCCTGCCCTTTTCAAAATATTCGATGAAGTTTTGGTGAACGCAGCAGACAACTACCAGAGAGACCGCAAAATGGACATGCTAAGGGCAGAAATCAATGTTTCGAAGGGATATCTCATGGTTGAGAACAATGGTCAGGGCATCCCTGTGGAGATTCACAAAGAGAAGAATATGTATGTTCCTGAGCTGATTTTTGGGCATTTGCTGACTGGAAGCAATTACGATGACTAGGAGAAAAAAACAGTTGGCGGGAGAAATGGCTATGGTGCCAAGCTAGCCAACATTTTCTCTACTAAGTTCATTGTGGAGTGTGGTGATGCTAAAAGACGGAAAATGTTCAAAATGATTTGGAGAGACAACATGGTTGGCCATAGCTAGGCTTAAATCACAAGCTATACCGAAAAAAACTTCACAAGAATAACTTTCTATCCTGACTGGCAAAAGTTTGGAATGACAAATCTGGATGATGAAACTGTTGCTTTTCTTACTAAAAGAGTCTATGATATGGCTGGTCTTCTGCCTAAGGTCAGTGTTTACCTAAACAACAGGAAAATTCCCATAAATTCGTTTGAAGACTACTCTAACATGTACTTCGGAGCATAATAAACTGCTCCTAGGATTAGAGACAGCAACTCAGATACAGATAGATGGCAAGTCATCGTTTCAACTTCAGATGGATAGTTCAGACAAGTTTCCTTCGTGAATGGTATTTGCACTTTTAGAGGTGGAACGCATGTGAACTACGTTACTGATCAGATAGTTGAAAAAGTTCAAGAAAAACTTGTCAAGAAAGACAAAAACTTAAAAATAAAGCCTTTTCAGATCAAGAATCATCTGTGGATCTTCGTGAATGCCTTGATTTAGAATCCAACTTTTGATTCTCAGACAAAAGAAACTCTTACATTGAAACCTAGTCAGTTCGGTTCGACTTGTGAGTTGAGTGATAAGCTTATCAAAGAGGTTCTGAAGACTGGAATAATTGATTAGATCTATAACTAGGCTAGAAATAAAGAACTTAGCAAGCTGAACAAGATTGCAGGAGGAAACAAGAAATCGAAACTGCTTGGCATTCCAAAACTAGAAGACGCTAACTAAGCAGGTACTAGAAACTCTTAGCTTTGCACTTTGATAGTCACTGAGGGAGACAGTGCTAAGAGTCTGGCAATGGCCGGATTAGAGGTCATAGGTCGAGATCACTATGGAGTTTTTCCGTTGAAAGGTAAGCTTTTGAACGTGAGAGACGTTTCTAACGCTATTTTGATGAAAAATTAATAGATACAGAACGTAATGAAGATTCTAGGCTTACAGATTGGCAAAAAATACGATGATTTGAAATCTTTGAGATACGGGTCACTAATGATCATGGCTGATCAGGACACTGACGGATCACATATAAAAGGACTTGTCATTAACTTTATTCATAACTTTTGGCCATCGCTATTTCAAATGAGGGGATTTCTCAAACAATTCATCACTCCACTCATGAAAGTTTCAAAAGGAAATCAGGTTATTTCATTCTATACGGCCAGAGACTACAGAGTATGGGCATAAGGTATTCCGAATTTGAAAACATGGAAGATAAAATACTACAAAGGACTTGGAACTTCGACCGATAAAGAAGCTCAGGAATATTTTTCGAACTTGAACAGAAACAGAATATTCTTCAGATACGATGGAACTCCAGATGACGATGCTATTGACTTGATCTTCAACAAAAAGAAAGCGAACATGAGAAAATAATGGTTAGGCAACTACGATCCAACTCAAACTATGGAATACGATCGTTAAGTTATTGCTTATAAATAGTTTGTAGATCGAGAATTCATTCATTTTTCTAACTAGGATAACAACAGATCTATAGCTTCAATCATTGATGGATTCAAGCCAGGTCAAAGAAAAATCATATATTCTTGTTTCAAAAGAAATTTAAAAGAAGAAATCAAAGTCGCACAGCTTGCTGGTTATGTTTCTTAGCATTCTGCTTACCATCATGGTTAAATGTCTTTAACTATGACTATCGTGAATATGGCTCAGAGTTTCGTGGGATCAAACAATATCAATCTTTTGATGCCTAACGGGCAGTTTGGTTCAAGAAATCAAGGGGGAAAAGATCACGCGAGTGCAAGATACATCTTCACAAATCTTAACAAAGTTACTCGATATTTGTATCCTGAGCCTGACGATCACACGCTGACGTACATATAAGACGATGGCCTTCTAGTAGAGCCCTAGTACTATGTGCCGATCATCCCTATGGGTCTGGTCAACGGTTGTCAAGGAATCGGGTCAGGATGGAGCAGTTTTATTCCCAATTACAATCCTAGATAAATAGCTCAAATGCTTATCGATCATCTTCAGAATGAAACACCTTTCGGTTAGCTACATCCTTGGTATAAAGGATTTTTAGGAGAACTAACGAGTAGTTAAGCAGGAAAATATGAAGTAAAAGGAACTTTTATGCATGATGAACAAAAAGATGGTGTTGTACATATCAAGGAGTTGCCTATTGGCAAATGGACCAAGGACTATAAAGAATATCTATAGGAACTTATGGGCTAAGCCGATGCTAAAGTTGTAGGATTTAGGGAGCATCATACTAAAAATAGAGTGCATTTCGAAGTCGACCTTAGTTAATAATGCTTAAATAAATTTAGCGATGAGCAGCTGATGAACCTTTTCAAACTAGTTTCTAGCATTTCAGTAAAAAATATGGTAGGATTTACTAGCACCAAAAGACTTTTCTGTTACCCTTCCCCGATTCAAATACTTAATGAATTTTACGGCATAAGGCTTGAATACTATCAGAAAAGAAAAGACTATTTGATGTCTAAACTAGAAAGAGACATGGCTGTACTGACCAACAAGGAACGTTTCATTCTATAGGTGGTCTAGGAGACTCTGATTTTGAGAAAAAAGAAAAAAATACTCATAGTTTAATAACTTAAACAAAAAGGATATACTAAATACAGTGATTTTCCTAAGATAAAATCTACTAAAAATGTACCTGAAAAGAAAGAAGCCAAACCAGAAGGCGAAGATGGAGCTTAGCCTGAAGAAAAATAAGGTGATTAAGCAGACGAATCGAAAGAATACAACTATCTTCTCAGCATGCCTCTTTGGAATTTAAGTTACGAAAAAGTCGAAGAAATCAAGAAATTCAAAAAGGACAAGAATGTTTAATTAGTGAGTCTTCGAGGTACACTCATCAAAGATATGTGGATTGCCGATTTGAATGCGTTTTTGGGTGTGCTTCAGTAGGTGTAAGACGAAGAAGAAGCTGAGCGAAAGAAGGGAGAAGATAAAAAGTACAAGGATAATAAGAAAAATGTTGCTAGAAAGAAACCTCAGAAAAAATAAGGCAAGGAGAAAGTAAAACCTGAAAAGAAAGGCATAAATTGGGATTCTGAAAGTTAAACTGAAGATCCAAATCAGCTCAAACCTATAAAAGCGAAAAAAGATCAGAAAGTATCTCCAAAAGGTGGCAACGAGAAAAATCTATCTCCTAAGCCTAAGAAAGAAGAAAAAAAGAAGGCTTAAGGCGATTTAATGAACTTTTTCAAACCTGAAAAAAAAGAGTAGTAGAAAAATGATTTGATGAATCGAGTCAAAAAGAAAATGTAGGCTGAAAAAGCATCAAAGAAACCTTAGTAGGTTATGACTGTGAAAACGGTAGACCCTGGTCTGAAAAGCGTCAAAGATATTTATAGGCCTTAGCCTGACGACTTCGTTATCGTTGCTGCTCCTAAACCCTCTACAAAGCAGGGTAGACATATGACAATAGAATCCAATTCTACGAGCAGACCTCCAGTAATCGCAAGCAAAAGAAAGAACAAGAAAATGAATATGGATTCTGACGAGGAGAGTGATTTCAGCGAATATGATGATGAAGATGATGACTAATGATGGTCTATGTGCTGATACTTAAATAAATATAACTACTAATATGGATTTCAAACAGTTTGTCAGATAGCACATCGCCTATTACGTTCTTCATTTTCAGAAAAGACGAGTTTTGTTGGACGACAGTGGTGATGCTCGTCGTTCCATTAATCTTTCTTTCGAGCATCTTTCGGATCAATATCTAAAATACGTCGATGATCATCCGACCGAGTTCTAGCAAAACAGTTCTCAGTCCCTTGATATAAAAAATATTGACACCGGATTCATTAAGATTAATGACAAAGATCTCGATCAATTTTTGGACAATATCAACGATAGCTATCCTTTAGTATTTGACGTGCAAGGACAAGATATCGGTGACTAAACGATTCTAAAACTGAGTTAAAGGTATCTAGATGGCAGATGTACATTCAGTCGTCTTTTGCTTGCAGGAAATCCTCGCATAACTTAAGTGGCTATAGGCAAACTAGGAAGCAGTCTTCAGAGCTTTTCAAAAATAAGATAAGTCAATCTACACGGTCTCCATATCGCAGAAAATGGAATCAAGTATTTTTTTAAAGATTAAGCCGAATCATTTAGCTAATCAGTTTAGGACAGCTCAAAAATGTAGACCTAGGACTTATCGGAGACGGAAGCCTTAAGTATTTGTCTTAAGTTCTTTAAAAATAGCATCATCTAGAGTAAATAGGTTTCGGCTAAAGTAAAAATTGATTAAGTAAGGCGATACCAAGAGATGGACAGCTGCTGGTAAAACTGCTCTTCAGAAATGCATACGACGAAGCTAAAGCTGTAAATTTTTATTGGCTATTAATGTATACGCTTAACGCATCGTCGAACACTACGACATGATCACTTAGTTCAACATTATTTGTCGCAAAAACAGAAGTTTGAGACTCGAATAAAGCGAAAATGATTTCAAGTAGGCATCTTTGAACCCGACCAACAACCACTACTACTAACCGTAAAAATAAGCTCATATAGTGACAATCACTCTCTAAATGCATATAAATTTTCAGTCAAAAGCTACCTAAACAACGTCTTTGGATCACTTCTCGATGAAGCCTTATACTTTTTATAAAAATAAAGAAGAAATTCGTTGAGAGAAGAAGCTATCTTTCAAATCACTAAAGAACCTATCAACAAAATCGTATTTATGTTTTAATAATAGATTTTAGAGGACATTTGCACATCTGACGGTTCCATTGTTGTCCTGACCAAATATCTGCTAAAAAAGATCAAAGAGAAGTAGACACATTGATTTCCTTATGAAAATATTAGACTAAGTTGATAAAAATAGTTAACAGTATTTATACGCATATTATTTATTGATTGTGCCATATTAGTCAATTATAATTGATCATCTTACAGCATGGAAGATGAATAAATTATGAGTATTGCTTTACTCAAAGTTAAAGCCTTAGATTCTATCAGTCATAGTGAACTGGCGAGTCTATTGGATCTGTTTAATATCAAGTCGGGACTTTCACATACAGAAGCGTTAATTGGCCTCAAAAAACAACTCGCCTCTGTTCTCCTTGTAGAAAGGTTTGTTTCTTTTTATTTAGATTTTACTACTAAGACTACCTCAAACTGCCTAAATTTTTCAGAATCGACCAGTCCCTGATGCAATATGTCATATCATTTTTCAGTCAACTTTGGATGGTCTTCAATTATTAAAAAAACGCTATAGGTAGTGCCAATCTTAAATAATTCAGAGGAATCAAGACATCTTTTGAACGTCTTGAAGGTTTTATGAGACCTAAGGAAACTCCAGGTAAGCAAAAAATAATATAGTTTCGATTCCTTAGAAAAGAAACAGTGAATAGCCTGTGTTTCCCTTCATCTATCCGAATTTTATGTATCCACCTATGTTTAATTCTTATCCAAACAATTCGAATTCATATCCGAGCAGTTCAAATGCCTTTCCGAATACATCTAATCCTTATCCTAACAATTCAAACAATTTCCCAAATAGCTCGAATCCTTTTCCTCCTCCGACTAACTCAAACCCCTTTCCACCTCCGACCAACTCAAATCCTTTTAACAATAACTCTAATGCCTTTCCGAACAATCCAAGCTCATTTACAAATAATCCCAATCCTTTTCCAGGTAGCTCTAATCCTTTCCCTGCTAATCCTGGCTCTTTTTTGAACAATCCAAGTTCTTTCCCTAGCAATCCTAATCCTTTTCCTAGTAACACACAAAATCCTTTTCCTAAAGCTAATTCTTTTCAAAACAGTAATAACTCTTTTTTAAGCAATCCAAATATCCTCAGTAACCCGAACAGTTTTGAAGTAAGTTCGAACAAAAAACAGTAGATTCAAAAATAAGAAAAAGTTATTGTCAAAGCAAAGGAACCAAAAGAGTAATAAATGTCTGATTAACCTGAAGAAAATAACTAATTTTTTGATCCTTTGTTTGAAAACTGCGTCTGCTAGGGTCGCAAAGCATCAGAAGAGTACTGGTAGTGTAAATTTTGCGAAAAAAGATATCACTTATCTTGTCTAGGAATCACTAATTAGACTACAAAGCTATGTCCTTACTGCACTCTTACTAAAAGTCAAATATTCAGCAAAGTGATAGAGAAACCTTTGATAAGCGGTTGGCATTCACTTGAGCTAAGAGCTTAGAATACAAAAAGAATTATTCTAAAAGCTGCTTAGTTCTAGAGATTCAATAATTTGATGTCTCTTTTAGAAGAACCTGGTGCCAAGAATCTAAAGATATAAATAAGAATGTTGAAAATGGATAAAAATTTAAGAGAAAAAGGAGGAATGAGTACATCTTTTCCACTTGCTATAGCTTAACTACGAAAAATGCAAAGCAGAAAGTGGATGGATCTGAAGTTCAGAGGGGTTAATGAGTCAGGACTTATCTATTTCACTATGGTATTTGTCAAAAATTTGACTAAATAGTAGGTCTATCAGTAATTGTTAAGTAAAAATTCTTAAGAAAGCTACTTGTCACAATACATGCGCCGTCAGAATCTTAACAAAGTCTTAATAAATATGATTCACCCTAAAACTCAAAAATATATCGAAATGCCGGTTCGAGGCTAAAATTCTGAACACGCAGATGTCGAAGATTTGATGTATATTGAGCAAGAACTGGCCAATAATAAAGGAAAATTCATATGTAGTGTAAGTGGAACAATCTACAGTGTTTATTCTAATTTCAAGGCAGATCACTAGCTCTACAAAATAATCAGTTAAACACCTTTGCAAGAACGCAATAAAATACTATAGTATTCGATTGATGGATCCTATAAATGGAGAGGAGAGGAGCAAGAAGCAGGAGCAGTCATGGAAGCCGAGATGCCTGCATGATAGCTATCACCAATCAATATCATTAAATAATTATAGAAATTTAAAAATATTAATGAATTTTATTTATAGAATCTAGGATACGTTATCAATAGCGTAAAGCTAAAAATGCAGCAACTCCAGAAGCGATCCATTATTCTTATGACTTGCTGCTGGGTAGTTCAATAAACATAACGAAGTTAGTGGAATGACCTGTGGTTGAAAGTGTTCCTGATCGACTTACTACCTTGTAAAGCGGACAGTTGTATATGTGTGCTTTTTAGACTGGGTCTTCAGTTGGAATCAGGTGCATTATAGGAAGCGAGCTGAAAAGCTATTTCGGTCGACTTTAGCCCAAACAGTGTATCTTGTCATCCCATCTGCAGCCCTACAAGAAAATTCCGTAGACGTAGCATCCGAATTCTGGTTTTTCTTTGATGTCAGAGGGTCCAGAAAGATGGTCAAGAAGGCTGAATTTATAGTTCAATTTATCGATGGCTATAGCTTTTTTACGTGCATAGTTTTGCAGACTGCCCGTGACAAAAGCCTGAGGGAAGAAAAATCCGCTCATCCAAAAGATGGAAGGGGTGCCTTAGTTGATCCATCCTTTTAAGAATTTTATTCTAGCCATGAGATCTTAGATCCAACTTCCTAGAGGTTTGAGACTGAGAAAACCTTTATCCGCCCACATTTTGCCCACTTGACTGTCAAACATACTGTTGCTGAGTTTCTCCAACTACTCACTCATCACTACTAGTCCCTTAAGTGCCTTTTTCAGATTAACAAGAGATGATCTCATGACGCCAATCAGTCTATTGTAGCGTACAAGCTCTTGCACAAGCACAGTATTCATCGATTAGTTGTAATCAGTCGGGTACTTCTTCATTATAGATTCTATGTCAAACAGTTAAGGTGTCTTTTGCTAAATTTGTTAAGCTATCTCATATATGACTTCTTCTCTGTTTTTACCTGAAGAACTGCTGACTCGAGGCTGGATAGAAAGAATAGATTCAAGCAATTTTAATGTCTGATTTTGAGCTGTAGTAATCTAAGCGTTAGCGTGCAGTCCAAATACCTATGGAGCTGGGTTCAAGGGAAGCTCTTAGATGTAACTTACGAACTATGAAAGTTTTTCTACATTAGGTATGTAGTAAATGCCACTATGACTGAGCAAATAGTTCGGTTAAAAAACTTTCGGAGTGATGTATCTTTTAAGAATGGTCTTGATGAGTCTGACATCTTTGTCGTCGGTTACTCTTCCTCCATAGTTGATCTATGCTCCAAGATAGTTAAGCACTTTATATGGCACTATTTCGTACTAATCTAGAAGCATTTTTAATTGCCTTTTGCAGACACTAAGGTCCTAATTAGTGAACTAGTAAGCGATGTTCCATCCAATAGAGCCAAACTTGCGTCGGTCTTGAATGATAGCATGGAAGAAACAAAAACCAAACAAAAGTTTTTTGTATTGTTCAGGCTTTAAACACTATTTATACTAATTTTAAGTGATGGCAGCGTAAGAACGAAGCAGATTGGCACGTAAACCTTGCGGAGGTTAAATGGTCATTTTGACTGAATTTTGTAGAACTGAAATAGGGAAAGTTGGTGTCGGCATAGATGTTAGCCAAAGTCTGAATTATTTGTGAGTATTTTCACCGAATTATTACACTATTCGTTAGAGTTAGGGCATCCAAGAAGCAGCCAAGTGACAGTTCTGAAGCAGAATCCAAGTTCCTTTGAGTTCTCCTGTTCTGACTAGCTCTTGAGCCTTAGGTCCCTGACCTTGACCGAGGGAAATCGACTATGTCTTTCGATCCATTTCTTTGGCGAATTTGATGAAATCAGTTACT